>VOFK01003759.1_pt1 | contig 30301 bp, 38 predicted proteins | sample 5384121 | NCBI WGS metagenome assembly VOFK01 (sample SAMN12384730, study PRJNA508395) | human gut metagenome | isolation source: healthy gut J | host: Homo sapiens | reverse complement strand
TCAGTACTTCGTTCAGTTACGTATTGCTTAGGTCTGAATGAGCGCGTGCAGCAGGGTGAACAGCACCGCCACCGACCGGCAGCACAAAAAGCTGAGCCCCGAGTAGTAGACCAGCTCCGTCACGAGGCAGGCCGCTCAGCAGCGCGCCGCCGAACAGACGGAAGCTCATCGATATGGGCAGCGAAAGTCTTTCAGCGTTTTCCCGACGCCCCGCATCCCGTTGCCGACAATGCCGCCCGACAGGATGACGATGTACGACAGGCACAATGCCGCGTTGGATGTCCGGACAGCGGCGCGGGCAGCGAAATCGGCGTGCCGCGGGTGGTCGCCGCCTGCAGGCCGAACAGCTCAAACAACGTGCCGAAAAAAATATAAACGCCCGCACTGAATAGATACACATTCAGAAAGCCGTGGCGGTGCGGGCTGTTGGTTTTTCAAGGCCGTCGAAGAAGCCCACGAGCTGTTCCAAAAGAAGCTGAAACTTCCCCGGAACATATTTGAATTTCGGAATCACAAAAATGCGGATCAGCAGCGCGCCGATTAAGAAAGCAGCGCCGTCACCGTGAACGCCGAAATCAGGCCGGGATTGACCCGCAGACCGAACAAATCGATCTGATTGCCGTCGTGCAGAACCGCGTCCCGCATCAATTCCTGTATGCTCTCGCTCTGTCCGGCGCTGTCCGTCAAACACCCCGCGAGGGTGAGCAGAATCAGCGCCAGCCATACGGCGAGCGATATTCTTTTTTTTCGTCTTTGCTCATGCTTTCCCTTCTCGATCCAAAAATAGCTTGCTTGTCTTGCTTTCGGGGAATTATTATAGGCCAAGCGGGCGCGTTTGTCAATGCGTTTCGGATAAAATCCTATCGGAATTGCAAAAATCGAGCCTCTTCGGCAGAGACTTGAACAAAGTTTTACAGCACACGGCATAGGCTTTGAAAATGAGCTGTCGGCCGCGGTCGGGCCGGTTTGAAAAACGGGACCGCGATTCATCGGAGCCGTTTATACTTCCGGAAAAAGGGGCCGATGTGCAGGAGGACACCGCTATGGAAAGGCGGGTAGGGGTTCGCCCGAAGGGACCGTCCTATACGTCTGCGGCACGTCTGCTTTCCGTTCCGGCAGGATACGCCGCGTTGTCGCCGCCGGCCGGTTTGCGCCGGCGCGCCGGCGCAAACCGGCCGGCGGCGGGCAGTTCTCGCAGCGGCCGCGTTTGTGCGACGGCTTATCACGGCAAATGCTTCTGAACCACGGCTTTTTCCGCCGCGGCTGGCTCTGTATGCCGCCTTTCACGGCGGCCGCTTCTGCAAATCGTCTTTTCGCTAAGACCGCTTTTGTACGCCCGCTTCACAGAGGATGCTTTTACACGCCTGTTTTTCACAGCGGACGCTTGCGCGCGCCTGTCCTTCACAGGACTTTGGTTTTGTACGCCGGCCTCGTCTGACGTTCCGGCGCAGCCGGTCCGTTTCGGGAGCGGGGATAAAAGAAAACGGTGCAGCCCGCGCGGGCTGCACCGTATCTGCATAGGGTAGCCGAAGCGTCGCTTCGACACAAGCAGGTTACGGGAGGATCCGTCTTACGCAGATCTACCGATTCCCTTTTTGCTGCGATTAGCCTCCCTTTGCGGATGACCACAGCGGCGCCGGCAGCGGCAACAACCGCAAGCACGACGATAGCGGCCACACCGGCATCGCCCGTCACAGGGGTCTTGAGGACTCCGTCGTAGACTCGACCGGCTTCGTAGACTCTTCCGCAGGCTTGGACTCGTCAGTGGTCTTGGATTCGTCCGTAGTCTTGGATTCGTCGGTGGTCTTGACTCGTCAGTCGTGGATTCGTCGGTCGAACCCCTCGTCTTCCTTGCCGAGATCTTCGGGAACGTCAGCATAGATACCATACTTGTAAAGCGTGATGGTGTCGCCGACTGCACCCGTGAAGTTGAAGGTTGTATCTACGATCTGAACAATACCGTCATCAGGCATTCTTTGCCTTCCTGAGAATTCAAATAAGCACGAAGATCCCAAGTGAAGCAGTTCTCGCCCTCGTTGCCACGGTACTGTTCATAGGCAGCATCAGCGGACATGCTGTTCAGATAGAGATCGCCGGGCGCATCAACAGTGGGTTTGTCTTTGCGAGTGTAGTGCGTGAGCGTGCTGGTCTCGAGCTTGGCGGTTCCAGTCGTTGCATAGAAACGGCAACGTATTGACCGTCTTCTTTCATTTCGATGGTGTTATCGAAAAAGCTGCGAACCATCGTTGAAAAACAGCCTTCAGAGAAGCGGTAGCGGCGGTCAGCGTAACGGTAACGCTGCCGTCATCGTTGATTTTGTACTCACAACCCGTAGCGGTGTTGTTGCTTTTTGTCGTTCGGCAGGAACGACAGCTCGTTCTCAGCAACAGCGCCCGTGGTGAAAGCACGAAGCAAGCGGCGCAGAAGGCGGCCGCAAGCACAAGAGCAAGTGCCTTTTTCATGGTTATGTTTCCTTTCTTTACGTTTCCGCCCCGTTCGTCGGGGCGAGGTTTTATGTTCCTATTATAAGCCGTCGCGTTCGTTTTGTCAATAGTTTTAACGAAGAATTTTATATTTTGCTTTTTACCTGTATTTTTACAGAGCACTTTTTGCGTAAAAACGAGTAAAAAATGCGCCTGCCGACCGCCGTCCTGCCCCTTGCAAAGCGGGCGCCGATGTGCTATGATAGCTGCAAAGGAAAAAACGGCAGCCGGGGCTGCGAATGAAAAAAGAAAGGACAAGGGCAGAATATGATTTACAGAAACGACCCGGCAGAGCTGCCTGTCGTCGATGCGCCGTCGTATTGGGACAGCAGCGAAAAGGACTACCGCAAGGTGCAGAATCTGATCCGCGGGCTGACGCCGCGCATCACCGCGGGGGATGAGGACGACGTCACCGCCGGTACGCTCAATTCGCAGCCGGCGTGCGGCGTGCTCACCGACGGCAGGGTGCCGAAGAAGATCGACTACGACGAGAAAAAGTGGTTCAAGTTCGCCCGCGGGCAGTCGCGCGAGGTGATTTTCGACCTCCGGCACACCTCGACGGTGACGGGCTTCCGCGTCGTGCTGATGCACAAGGCCGAGGGCGGCGTGTACTACCCGTCCGAATTCACCGTGGCGCTTTCGGAGGACGGGAAAAAGCTGGGAAAAGGTCTTTGTCAACAAGCAGTTTTACGCCCGGGACCCCGACGAGATTCTGGATTATAAAAAGGACTTCGGGGAAAAAGCTGGCCGCGCGGTTCGTCCGGTTTTCGTTCGAACTGGACGTCTGGGTGTTCATCGGGCAGCTTGAGGTGTACGGCACGAAGGTGCTTCAGCGCGCCGCGGCCGCTCAAGCCACGCGTCCCCGCCGCAAAAAAGAGCGCAGAGTGGACCGCTGGCTGATGCCCGAGGACTTTATGGGCATCCGCGAGCTGCTGCTGGCCTACAACTGCCACCCCGGCCGCGAGGATCAGGGGCCGCTGGACCGTGGAGCAGTTCCTCCCCTATGTGGGCTATTACGACCGCGGGGGGACGGCTGTGCGACTATTTCTTCGACGCGTACCTCTTCCTGCCGTTCGCGGCGTTCCCGATGCGGGTGCCCGCGTGCAACGCCGACCTGTGGAGGATGTATGTCGACAACACGTTTGCGACCGGCTACAACACCGACGCGCTGGATTTCGCTTTCGGTGAGACCAAGCGCCGGCTGGGCGACACGTCGGACCGGCGGGCGAAGGTGTTCCTCTCCATCCTCTATCCGTTCAAAATCCAGACGAAGTTCGGCGACCTGTGCGGCGACGGCGACTTCCTTGATATGTCCAAGCTGAAGGACCGCAAGAAGGCCATCAAGTGGCTCATCGACACGCAGCTTGCGCTGTTCCGGAGCCGCAACTACCAGTACAGCGAGCTGTGCGGGTTTTATTGGTTCGAGGAGTCCATCCTCATCTCCGACCGCGACGAGAAGGAAATGATTCAGTGGACGACCGACTATGTGCGTTCGCTCGGCTACAAGACGATCTGGATTCCCTACTACCGCGCCAGCGGCTACAACAAGTGGTGGGAATACGGCGTTGATTACGCTTGCATGCAGCCCAACCATTCGTTCCGCGACGACGGCGTCGATCTGATCCATTCCGCCGCCGAGATCACGAAGAAGTACGGGATGTGCGTGGAGATGGAGATCGGCGGCACGAGCGAGGCGTATGTCGCCAAATACAACGATTATCTGCGCGTCGGCGCCGAGACCGGTTTTATGGATTCGGTGCATATGTACTATCAGGGCGGCGGTCGGGCGAGTTCTATGAAGGCGTACAGGTCGGCCGACAGGACGCTCAACGACGTGTATCACAACACCTACCTTTTCACCCAAAATCGGTACAGGCCGGAGGGAAAATAACCGCGCATACGGCGAGAAATTTTCGTTTCCCGCTTGCAAAAGACGCCGTTTTGTGCTAAAATAGACGCAACGAGCAGCAGAAATGCGTAAGTCCAGTTTTGGACGAGCGCATTTCTTTTTTGCTGTTTTTTTTGGGGACGAATGGAAAAATGGAATACCAAAACCCGGCCTATCTTGCCGAGGAGAAGCTCGGCCGGCTGATGCGCGGCTATGCCGTGCCCTGCGTCGTCTCGCTTCTTGTCGGCGCTCTGTACAACATCGTCGACCAGATTTTTATCGCCAACGCCGATTATCTCGGCTCCCTTACGCGGCCAACACCGTCGTCTTTCCGCTGACGGTCATCGCGCTCGCCGTGGCCGTGATGATTGGGGACGGATGCTGCGCTTTTGTCAGCCTGAGCCTCGGACGGGGCAACGCCCGCGACGCCGGACGCAGCATAGGAAACGCGGTGCTGCTGACCGTCCTTTCGGGCGTGCTGCTGGCCGCCGTGTATCTGCTGTTCGCTGAACCGCTGATTGCGCTGTTCGGCGGCAGGGTCAACGAGGAAACCTACGCGTATGCGCAGGAATACTTTTTCTGATTGCGCTCGGCGTGCCGTTTTATATGTTCGGGCAGGCGATGAATCCGATTATCCGCGCGGACGGCAGCCCGCGCTTCGCAATGGCTTCCACGCTGGCCGGCGCCGTCGTCAATCTCGTGCTTGACCCTATCTTTATTTTTGTTTTCCGCGCCGGTATGACCGGGGCGGCCGTGGCGACCGTCATCGGGCAGCTTGTGACGGCGGCTGCGGCGGTGTGGTACCTGCGGCGTATGAAGTCTGCCGCGCTTTCCCGGGCGTGCTTCCGGCTGAATCCGAAAATCATTGGCCGCACGCTGTCGCTGGGGATTTGCAGCTTTCTTTCACAGGTTTCGTTGGTCGCGGCGATGGCGGCGATCAACAATATGCTGCGCACAAGTACGGCGCTGCGGACGCCGTGTTCGGGCAGGCGCCGTACGCGCAGATTCCGATGGCCGTCGTCGGCATCGTGATGAAGGTGTTCCAGATCGTCATATCGATCGTGATCGGTATGGCGGCGGGCTGCATCCCGATCGTCGGCTTCAATATGGGCGCGGGACGGCGGGACCGCGTCCGGAAAGCTGTTCACCGGCTGTTGTGGGCGGAGGCGGTCGTCGGCTTGGCGGCGCTGGCGGTCGCGGAGCTGCTGCCGGGACAGCTCATCGCGATTTTCGGCGCGAAGAACGAGAGCGTATATTATACGGAATTCGCCGTGAAAGCCTTTCGCGTCTACCTTTGTATGCTGCCGCTGGCCTGTGAACAAGGCCGTGTTTATCTTTTTGCAGGCGATGGGGAAGGCGGTCGCCTCGACGCTGCTGTCGATGGCGCGCGAAATCGTGTTCGGCGTCGGGTTTGTGGTGCTGCTGGTCTTTTTCGGGCTGGACGGCGTGCTTTTACTCGATGCCCGTGTCGGACGTGCTGACGGCGCTTCTCTCGGCGCTGCTCATTGTGATGACGTATAAACAACTGCCGCAAAGGAATAAAAGACGCGCCCCGTTTTTGCGGGCGCGTTCTGCTGCTGCGCCGTCTGTCAGGGGCGGGCGCAAGCGAATATATTGAAGCGAAAAAGAGAGGGAAGCGCTATGGAATAACACAAAAAGCAACGGCGATACCAAAAGGATATCGCCGCTGCTCTGTATAAGGGGGTTATCTGGCTGCTTTTCTCTTTTTGCTGTACACGGTTGTGCCAATCACACCGCCGCAGGACAGGAGCATCAAACCAAGCCACAGCCATATATTGCTGTTGTCGCCGGTCTGCGGACTATCCGAATCGTCTGGCTCGGAGTCGGTTTTGCTTCCAATGCGGAGACCGCATCGTTGATGGCTTTTGCCATAGCGTCAACCGTTTCCTGCTCGGTGATGTTTTTGCCGCGAACAACGGCGTTTTTCGCATCGTTCAGGGCTTTTACGGTCGCATCGGTGTAAAAAGCGAAAGGTCGGCGGAATCTTGGCGATTGCCTCCTCTACCTTGCTGTAATCGGCGCTTTTGTACGTCAGTGCGGCGATTGCGTTTTTCAATGGCGGCTGCATAGCCGTCAACCGCAGTCTGTTCAGTGATGTCCTTACCACGAACAACGGCGTTTTTTCGCATCGTTCAGGGCTTTTACGGTCGCATCGGTGTAAAGCGAAAGGTCGGCGGGAACCTTGGCGATTGCTTCCTCCACCTTGCCGTAATCGGCGCTTTTGTACGTCAGTGCGGCGATTGCGTTTTCAATAGCGGCTGCATAATCGTCTACCGCAGTCTGCTCGGCGATATTCTTTCCACGGACAACAGCGGCAACAGCGGTCTCAACGGCGGAGAAGTCCTTGTAATTACTTTTATTCAAAGCTTCTGCCTTTGCAATGGCTGCATCTACTGCGGTGTAATCCGCGGGGTACTTATTGGCCTCGGTAGAAAGAATGGGGCCTTTTTCTGCAATAAACGCAACCCACGGACTGCTTTCACGTTCTGCAATAAAGAATATCCAAAAGAGTCCTCTGCCAAACCATCTGAAAACGCCTTGCAGTTATCTTCCTGCGTACATGTATCCGTACCTTCCAAACAACCGTAATCGGACGATTTTATCCAGCAGCTATTTTTCACACTTCCGTCAATGATTGCGAAGTCCGCCGTATAACCGCTTGAAGTAATTTCAACTGTGCTGTAGCAGCTTTCAATAATCCCGCGGCTCGCTTCTTCCGGATTCTTCTGTCCATAAATCGGCATCCAGTTGATGAGCGCCGCCAATCCTGCCACGTTCGCCTGATTACTGTTCGATTGAATTGTTCCATTGCTATAACAGTCCCGAATAATTAAATCTTGTGTGCGTGACCATAAACTCCCCGTCAAAGGGCGCCAATCGTAGCATTTGTATTTTCACCTGCAATGATTTCGACATTTGCATAGCAACGTTCCAAAATTACAGGCTTTGAACTGCTTCCACTGTAAATTTGACCTATCATACCGCCTATGCAGTTTATGCTGCCTTTTTCTGTAATTTTTCCGTCACATAGCAATCTGATACATTACAGTCGTTCATTTTCCCTGCAAGCAGGCCGTCTTCATATCCTCCGACTTCATTTAGAAGAACGCCGTTCTCTATTCAAGATTTGAAATACTGCTGTTTTCGACAAAACCAAAAAAACCGCAATTTGCTTCACCTGTATGCTCCAGTTTGGAAGCGTCAATAAATAAATTATAAATGATATGTCCGTTCCCGTTGAAAACAGCACCGGATAAACGGTTATAATTATTTCCTGACTGATCTGAAAAATTATTGCCGATTGGCGTCCAAGGCTTATTCTGCAAATCTACATCTGTTTCTAAATAGATTGTTTTTGTCTCTGAAGGAATACATATCCTGATCTAAAAAGTACCGCCATCCCCGCTAACTGTTCCGCGGTGGTTTATATGATACTCTGTCGCGTCCGGAGCTGCAGTATACCAGCTCGTGTCAACCGTTCCGTCCCAAGCATCGACTGTGTTTTCTTGTGCGAATGCAGCAACAGACAGCGTTCCCACTATCATACACAAAGCCAGCAGTACCCCAAGAAATTTCTTTTTCTTCATAAAAATAGACCTCCTTCAAGTCTGTATTGCTAACTCGAAGAAGATCATTTATATTTCCGTTTCATCCTCCGAGTATCAGCCATTGTTAGCCCTCGGAGGTATTGTCCTCGGAGGTATTGTCCTCGGAGGTATTGTCCTCGGAGGTATTGTCCTCAGGAGGTATTGTCCTCGGAGGTATTGTCCTCGAAGAGGTATTGTCCTCCAGAACTCCGGAGGTATTTCTATCCTATAAATTTTACCACATTTCGATGCAAATGTCAACATTTTTTCGAATGGTTTGACTTCAATTTATATACATTGACATTGTTTGTAGGAGCTTCAACAAAAATTATGGTAAGTGCAATTCGGCTTGCCGCTTTGATTCCGGACGCGCTTCCGCGCAAACGATGCAGAACCGGCACAAGGGTGGGACGCACTGTGCCGGTTCACGGTTGTTCTATTCACGCTGTCTCGTTCGCAGAGCGCGTTCTGCTGCTGCGCGCGTCAGCGGGGCGGCTCGGACGGCGGGGCTGCGGACAACTCGGCCAGCTTCCGTTCGATCGCGCGGCGGGCCTCCGCCGGGTCGTCGATGCCGAGCACGGCGGTTTCCATCGGACAAAGCCCGTCGCCGGCGCGGTTGGCGATGCGGGGCACGAGCGTATCGTATTCGGTGTGGATGCGGTGCTTTCGGAGCGCGTCGAGCGCCTCCTCGGAAAGCACGGCGGCGTAGACGGCCGTCACGCCCGCGCCGGCGTAGAGCAGCGCCGCGGCACGGCCCGTCACGCGGTCGGCCACCGCCGCGCCGCGCAGCGCGCCGCCGTAGCGGTCGATGCACTCGAGCAGCGGGCGCACGCCCTTGCCGTCGGAGGTGAAGCGTCCGCCGCCCGCGAATACCGACGGCCAGCGTGCAGTTCTCGCTTTGCAGCAGGCGCGCGGCCTCGCGCAGCAGCGCGGTTTTTCCGGCGCGCAGCCCCAGCTCGCGCGCGAAGGCGCTCCTCTCAAACAGCTTGACCAGCGGCGGGAGCACCACCGCCTGCACCGCGATGCCCGCCAGCCCTGTGATTGTCGCCTGAACGGCCAGATAGGCGCTGACGCTCTCCATCCCGAACAGCGTCGCCGCCGCCGTCAGCGCCAGCGCGTAGAGCAGGCGGCCGGAGAGCATCGCGCCCAGCAGCGCCGGATAGACGCCGAGGCGCAGCCGGTCCAGACCGCATTTGCGGTAGAGCAGTCCGGCGGACAGGCCGTAGGCGCACAGCTCGACGGTCATAAACAGCACGCGGCTGGCTGCGGGCATATTCATCAGCAGAAATCCGGCGACGGGGCAGACAGCGCCGCAGACGGCGCCGTAGACCGGGCCGAGGATCAAACCGCAGAGCAGCACGGGGATGTGCATCGGCAGAAAGACCTGCCCCGCCGCCGGGATGCCCGTCAGATGGAAGGCCAGCGGCAGCAGGATGCCCAGCGCCGTGAACAGCGCGCCGAGCGCCAGCCGCTTCGTTCTCACTGCCATGTGTGCGCGTCCTCCCGCACGCGGCGGAGGTCGTCGGGGATGCCGATGCGCTGCGGACATTTTTCCAGACATGCGCCGCAGGCGACGCAGGCGTCCGCGCGCGCGCCTTCGGGGATGTTCTTCCATCCTGCGGCGGCGGCGGAGGCGGCGTTTTGATAGACGCCGAACATGTTCCAGACGCGGAAATTGCGCGGGATGTCCACGCCGGCAGGGCAGGGCATACAGTAGCCGCAGCCGGTGCAGGGGTTCTTAACGCGGGCCTTCAGCGTCTCCACCGCTGTGTCCAGCGCCGCGCGCTCGGCCTCGGAGAGCGGCTTAAAGTCGCGGAAGGTGGAGATGTTGTCCATCACCTGCGACGCGTCGGACATCCCGCTGAGGATGACCTTCACGTTCGGCAGCGAGCCGACGAAGCGCATCGCCCACGACGCGTCCGACTGCCCGGGCGTGACCGCCGCCAGGCGCGCCGAGACGTCCGCCGGCAGCTTCGCCAGCAGACCGCCCTTGACCGGCTCCATCACGACGACGGGAACGCCCTTTTCGGCCGCCAGCCGATAGCCCTCCAGCCCCGCCTGCGTCTCGGTGTCCATATAGTTGATTTGAAGCTGGCAGAAATCCCAGTCGCGCGCGCCGAGGATGGAGCGGAACACGTCGAGGCTGTCGTGGAACGAGAAGCCGAAATGGCGGATTTTTCCGGCCCGCTTCATCCTTTCGCAGAATTCCACCGCGCCGAATTTCTGCAATTTCTCCCACTTGGATGCGTCGAGCGCGTGCAGCAGATAGAAGTCTATGTAGTCGGTGCGCAGCCGCGCGAGCTGCTCGTTGAACACGCGCTCGACGTCGGCGGGCGTCTCCAGCGCCCACGCGGGCAGCTTGGTCGCCAGAAAATACGAGTCCCGCGGGTATTCCGCCAGCGCTTCGCCCAGAAACGGTTCGCTCTCCCCGTCGTGGTAGGGGTAGGCCGTGTCCAGATAGTTGACGCCGTTCTGCATCGCCAGCGCCAGCAGCGCGCGTGCCGCCGGGCGGTCGATCTTCCCGTTTTCGTCGGTGGGGAAACGCATACAGCCGAAGCCCAGCAGCGACGGATAGACGCCGAGGTTTTCCATGCGGCGGTATTCCATTTTCATCGCATCCTTTCGTTTTTCCTTGTGCGTTGGATTCAGCCGCCGCGATGGCGGCGGGTTTCGGGTTTGGAGGCGGCGGAGGAAAATCTCACCCGCCTTTCGTCAAGCCGGCGCCGCGCTTTTGCCGCGGTCTTTGCGCAGGCAGGAACCTGTGCTGCGCTTCCCGACGCGGCGCTGCCGCGTGTCTGCCGCGCACAGGGCGGCGCGGCGGTATTTAAGACGGTGAATCTTGGCCGGATGAGTCTGATGATGGGTCGGATGGGTCGGCCATACGGAGGCTGCTCCGCCTGTGCCGCATGCTTTTTGCGCCCGGTACAGCAGCAGGAACATCAGCGCCGCGATAAACGTGCTGAGGATGTCGGCGGCCGGCTGCGCCCAGACGATGCCGTTGAGTCCGTAGTAGATATCGCCGAGCAAAAGCAGCGGGAGGAAGATAACGCCCTGCCGGCAAATCGAAAAGAATTAAGGGAGGGCAGCGCTTTTCCCATCCCCTGAAAGACGTTCATCAGCAGAAACAGGCTCGCGAGGAACGGAACGGAGCACACGTTGACCCGCAGGAAGCGCGCGCCCCAGCCGGACGACCTCCGCCTTGTCCAGAAAAGCGGAGACGACCGGACCGGCGAGCGCGTACAGGAGCACCGCCAGCAGCAGCGCGAGAGCGGTACCCGACAGCGCGGTCAGCTTCATCGTGCCGGTCAGGCGTTTGCGGTTTCCGGCCGCGTAATTGTACGCAATCAGCGGCTGTACGCCCTGCGCCAGCCCGATGAGCAGGAGAACCGGCAGGCTCGTCGTGCGGGACACGATTCCCGAGCGCGGCCACCACGTCGTCGCCGTAGGGCGGCGTGGTTGTTCAGCAAAAATCTGCGCGACGGTAATCAGTATGTTGTTGATGAACGCCGGTACGCCGATGAGAAGAATGCTTTTTGCATATGTAGCCGTCGGGGGGAGAGCAGGCGGGGGGCGAAACAGACAGGCACGCGCTTTTTTCGGAGGAAATAGCGGACATAATAGGCGACCGACAGCAGATTGGACAGCACCGTGGCCAGCGCCGCGCCCGCGACGCCCATGCGCAGCGTGAAGATGAACAGGGGGTCGAGCGCGATGTTGACGACCGTGCCGAGCATCATTCCGAGCATCGTGCATTTGGCCGCGCCCTCCGCGCGGATGAGCTGCCCGAGCGTGTTGGAAAGCAGGATTGCGGGCGAGCCGAGCAGGATGATCCGCAGATAGTCGAGCGTGAACGCGTAGGTTTCTGCCGAGGCGCCGAGCAGCGTAACGAGCTGCGGCAGGAGCAGCAATCCGGCGGCGAAAAACAGGACGCCCAGCCCCAGACTGCCCCAGAAGCAGAGCGCGGAGGCTTTGCAGGCGTTTTCGGGCTTCCGCTCGCCGAGCTGGCGGGAGATGAAGGAACCGCCGCCGATGCCGAACAGAATTCCCAGCGCCGTCAGCGCCATAAACACCGGCGAGGTGAGCGTGACGGCCGCCACCTGAAATTCGTCGCCGGTCTGGCCGACGAAAAAAGGTATCGGCCAGATTGTAGAGGATCGTGACGAGGTTGCCGGCCATCGTCGGTACGGCGAGCCGCAGGATGGCCTTCGGCAGCGGCAGATGCGCAAATACGGCGTTGTCCATTCGGTATTCAATTTCCTTTCCGTCTTCATCCGCGGCCGCTTTACAGCACCTTGAGAGAAATTTCCTTCAGCCGGGGATTCTGCGGATTGCCGAAAAAGGCGTTCGGCTCGTTTTCCTCCACGACGCGGCCCTCGTCCATAAATACGACGCGGGTGGCCACCTCGCGGGCAAAGCCCATCTCGTGCGTGACGACGATCATAGTCATGCCGTCGGCGGCAAGCGCCTTCATCACCGCGAGCACCTCGCCGACCATCTCGGGGTCGAGCGCGCTGGTCGGCTCGTCGAACAGGATTACATCCGGGTTCATCGTCAACGAGCGCACGATGGCCACGCGCTGCTTCTGGCCGCCGGAAAGCTGCGAGGGGTAGACGTCCGCCTTCTCCTCGAGCCCGATGCGGCGGAGAAGCTGCATCGCGGTCTCGCGCGCGGCGGCCCCTGATCTCCGCCTTTGTGCGCAGCGGTTCGTCCACGGGCTTGCCGAAGCGCTTCTTCCATTTCAGCGCGCGCATCCGCTTGGTCTCGACGTAGACGGGCGCGAGCATAATGTTCTCGATGACGGTTTTGTTGTTATTGAACAGGTTGAAGTGCTGGAACACCATCCCCATTTTCTGCCGGTGCACGTTGATGTCCACCGACATGTCGGCGATGTCCACGCCGTTGAAGATGATGCTGCCGGAGGTGGGATCCTCCATACAGTTCAGACAGCGCAGGAAGGTGCTTTTTGCCCGAGCCGGACGGGCCGACGACCACGACCTTCTCGCCCCTGCTGACGGACATATTGATGTCCTTGAGCTAACATGCAGGTCGCCGAATTTTTTGTTCAGGTCAACGACTTCGATCACTTTCTCAGGCTCCTTTCCATCAGCTTGACGAGCGCGCTGATGACCATCACCAGCACGATGTAAATGATGGCCATGACAAGGTAGGGCACCATAAACTCGTAGCTGTTGCTGCCGATGTTGTTGAACGCGACGTACAGGTCGGTCGCGCCGACGAAGCTGACGACCGAGGTCTCCTTGATCAGCGCGATGAATTCGTTGCCCAGCGTGGGCAGGATGTTCTTGAAGGCCTGCGGGATGACGATGCGCAGCATCGTCACGCCAGCTCAGGCCGACCGAGCGGCCGCCCTCCATCTGCCCGCTGTCGACGGACAGGATGCCCAGCGCATGATTTCGAGATGTACGCGCCGCTGTTGAGGCCGAACACCAGCGTCGCCACCGTCACCGACGGCAGCCGCGTGACGCCCAGCAGCGGCAGCAGCACATAGTAGAACACGAGAAGCTGCACCACCATCGGGGTGCCGCGGAACAGCCCGACGTAAAAGCCGCAGATCGAATTCAGCACGCGCGGCAGCCGCTTGTACTTCGGCAGCACGCGCACGGCCGCGATCACCGTGCCGATCACGATGCCGATGAGCAGACCCAGCACGGCGATGGTCAGCGTGTTCTGCAAGCCCTTGAGCACCTCGCGGTACCCGCCGGCGTTCATAAATACGTTCCAGAAGTTTTCCAGTTTTCCGGCAAAATCATTCATCGTATAGCAATCCCCCATCTCCCTTGCCCCGCAAGGGCGCGTTTGATCGGCGTATCCCGGCCGTACGGTTGAAAAACAGAGGAAAGCCCCGCCCGGTGAAGGCGGGGCAGATCCGTCATGCCCGCCCGAGCAGCGCGGACGCAACAGGCAAATCGGTTATGCGTTTTTGTTGATGGCCTCGGTGATGAACTTGGCCGGCTCCTCGTCGATGACGACGTAGTCGAGGTTGCCGTTGAGCATATCCCCTGCACCGCCAGCGAGCCGTTCTTATAGCCGACGCAGTCAACGCCGAAGCCTTCGAAGCCCCACTCCTCGTCGCCGACGAGGTACTTTCTGGCCGGTGGTGCCGTTCTGCACGCCGATTTTGGTGCTCTTGTCCATTTCCTTCAGAATCGCTTCCACGTCCTCAACGGTCTTGCAGTTGTCGAAGCGCGTGTCGTCGCTGGGGACGATGAGCTTCTGCGACGCCTTGTAGTAGGGCGTGGCGAAGGTGACGTACTCCTCGCGCTTTTTCGTTGACGGTCAGACCGGCCATCGCGATGTCGCTCTGGTGCTGGCCGACCGACAGGCAGAACGGCGTCGAAGTCCATGTTCTGGATCACCAGCTCCTTGCCGAGCTTTTCGGCCAGCAGCTTGGCAATCTCCATATCCACGCCGTAGTAGGAGTCGCCGTCCTTGTACTCGAACGGCTCGAAGGCCGCGTTGGTCGCGACGAAGCTGGTCCTTGTTCGGGTCCAGCTCGGCCGACTGGACCGCCGTGGGCGTGCCGTCGCCGAAGTATTTGTTGCAGATTTCCTCAAAGGTGCCGTTTTCCATAATTTCCGCGATGAAATCGTTGACCTGCGCGAGCAGCTCGGGCTGGTCCTTTGTCTACGCCGAAGGCGTAGTCCTCGTCGGTGAGCCGGATATCGATGATCTTCGCGGTCGGCTTGTCGCCCGTTTCCGCAGGCCGCCAGCGCCGACAGCGCGAGCACGCACGCGAGCGCAAGGCAGAGCAGCTTTGCAAACTTTTTCATAAATGCCAATCCTTTTCGTATGTTCCTTTTGCAGCCGATGGCTGCCCCTATTTATCAATAGGGATATTATAAACCATTCTTTTGCGGATTGCAAGCATTTTTGTCAATTTTTTGTGCGCTTTGCGGACAGACGCTTTTTTCGGTGTCAAGCGGCGGGGCGCTCAACCGGCGTCTTCTGTCGGAAAAGCGTCCGGTCTTGTCAATTCACGGCGCAGCTTGAGAAGCACAAACAAGGATAAGACGGCGGCGAGGAAGGCGGTTCCGGCGAAATTCAGCCAGATGCCGGTAAGGCCGAGCGGCCAGAGGGCGGCGATGAGCAGCACGGGAAAAGCGAGTGCGGTCGAAACCGAAATCAGAGACGCGGGCATCGGCTTTTCAATCGCCAGCATATAGCTCTGCGTGGCGAAGGAGAACCAGCGTACGATATAGGTAAGGCAGAAGAGCCGAAGCGCGTCGACGAACAGCTTCAGGTTCTCGGGTGTGATGTCGTTGACGAACAGCTTCGTAATCTGCGCGCGGGAAAAAGCGTGATGACGATGACCGCCAGCAGGGGGAAACGACGCCGCTGGCCGTGAAGCAGCATTTTTCGATGGCCCGAACTCTGGAATAGCTCCCGGCGCCCAGTTGTACCCGACCGCGGGCTGGAGCGAGTCGCACAGGCCGTACATAATCGGCTGAACGAAGCCGTCCACATACATCAGAACGCCGTACACCGAAACGGCGGTTTCGCCGCCTAAGCGGACCAGAATGCGGTTGATGAGGATCGAGGTGATCCGGCCGGCGATGTTGTTGAGGAAGTTCGGGCTTCCGCAGGCGATGATCTGCCGTATCATTTTGATGCGGAATTGCGGCCGGCAGAAGCGGAGCATCGCCTTTTGCGGAGAAAGGGGAGAAAGGCGATGACGGCGCAGAGCATCATTGCGGAGCAGGTCGCCAGCGCCGCCGCCCAGATGCCCCAATGGAATACGCCGAGGAAAAATTCCAGAATGGCGCACAGAGCAGACATTGGAGCTATTCAGCCACATTCCGCGCACATACCCGCAGATGCGCAGGTAGTTATCCACAGCGAAAATGATTGTCGTTACCGGCGAGCAGAGGGCGTAAACGCGCATTATCTGCTGGATCGCCATGGCGGCGAAATCCCTCGGCCCCATAAATCCGATCAGCAGCGCCGCGCGAACAATATGCCGCCGATCAGCGCGCCGGCGCCGACAATCATCAGGCAGGCGCAGGTGAAAATGTTGTAGGCTTCGCGCTCGTTTTTTCCTGCCAAGGCAGACGGAGATGTGAACGGAGGAGCCGACGCCGATGAGATCGGCGAGAGAAAAATTGATGATGACGAACGGCATGGCGAGATTGAGCGCCGCAAAGGCGGTTTCGCCCAAAAGACGGCCGACGAAGGCGCCGTCCAGAAGCTGATAAAGAGCCGAAGCCAGCATGCTGACGGAGCCGGGCAGAGCGGCGATGGCAAACAGCTTCAGCGGCGGCGTTTTTGAAAAACAATGCGGTGGATTCCATAATTTCTCCTTTTCTTTTTCGTTCGCCTGCTTTCCCCAAGGCGTCCGGACGGCGCCGGACAAAACAAAAAGCGCCCGATTATCTGTTGCAATAACCAGCGGGCGCACCCATCTTTATCCGACCGAAGACGATTCGTCTCCATAGTGTATTGCGATACACGGTCCTCCGATGACGATTTTCTATTCTTTTTTTGCAGACGGTCCGCTTGGGGGAAAACGGCGCGTCGGGGCTTGATTTCCGTCCCTTCCTTCAGGCGAGTGAACGGTATTATAACACAAAAGTATAACGCTTGTCAAGCGGGCGTTGGGCCGAAACATAAAAAGTCGTTTTGCTTCGCTTTGCGGCCGGCGGAAGGCGGAAAGGATTCGTCCGCGGCGCGCCAAGCGCGGCGTATACCGTGGCATATCGTATGCCGTAGGCATATGCAAAAAGCGCTTTTTTGAAAAATGCTTTATCGTTTGTATGCCAGAACAGGGATGGACAGGCGCATCACGATGCTGTATAATAAAGGCAAAAGCTGCGGCGGGGCCGGACGCATTTCTGCGGCGGACGGCGCTTTCGGCCGGAGCGATGCATCGATGCAGTCTATATTTCTATGAAGCAATGGGGCAAAGAAATGTTTACATTGGCTGACAACAGGAAATCGGGCGGTATTTGAAAGAACAGATTGATGAAAAAGTACGAATCAAGCCGTGCCTTCGCAAGAAAAGTATTTGAGGTGAATAAGCAAGTCGCCGACGAGGTGGCGGTGGTGAAGATGAACAACCGCTTGTCGCAGATCAAAAACGGCAGTAATTCGGTGCAGTTTTACGACCTGCCGGCGTTTTCCTTACTGCTGGACATTTCCTGCGAGGAGCTTTTGAGCGCAGGCAAGTCGCCGGACGCCGTTCGAGAATCGGCTGACGAACTGTTTTGTCGCGCGGACGAACGATGAAGGCGTATGGAGGGCGTATGCCGAACGGCCGGACGCGCCGATTCTGAATCTTGACGAGTACGGCAAAAACATCATTGAATATGCGCTGGAATTTGAAAATTACGGGCTGCTTTCCTATCTGATGGAACAAAAACTACATCTATTTCGTCGGCCCCGATGAGAAAGACTATGCCTGCAATTTCGGCGCCGGCGTCAAGGTGCAGCGTTCCGCGTTTCCGCCGCGGCCGCGCGACCCGCTGATTTATCAAATGGCGGAGGATCAGTCGCTGCGCCTCCGTATGCTCCTGCTCGCCGTGAAACGCGGCGACCTTTGAAATGCTCGAGCGGCTGCACGCCAGAGAAATTCCCGCTTATTATCAAGCGAGTGCGCTGAGCCGAACGACGCCTCGCCGAGATTGACGGGCGGAGACGGAGCGGCATAGACGAAACGCTGCGGGCGGCCGAACAGGCGGCCGAAGAAGAATTGCTGGACGCAATCGCAGAGGCGGACGAAAAAACGCTGGCCTATTTTGCGGAGGAATTTGAAATCAAAAATATGCGCGGCGAGGTCAATCGGTTCCTGTATCCGCGCCTGCCCGAACTGGCCGCACGGCTGCTGGAAAAGGGGAACATAAGCGGCGCGCGCCTGCTGCTGCAAAGCGCGGTAGAGCACAACCGAAACGCCTATGCAGAGCTGGCGAAGCTGATGCGCGGTTCGGTCGAGGCGGCGCAAACGCGCCGGCCCCTGTTGGAGTGGGCGAGCGTGAACAATATGACGAACGGATGACGGCGCAAATGATGAGCGAGCTCGAATGCAAAGACGGCTATGTGCTTTACCGCGACCCTGCCGCGAAGCAGGGGCGTCGTCACGAATTTGCTGCGAATGCCGGAGGACGCTTCGGCGGACGGTGAGACGGGACGGCTCATACAGGAAGGCTGAACGGCTGGGCCGAAAAGGTTTGTGCCATCCGGCCGGACATTGAGGGGGAGGACGGCGCGGTGACAAAAGCCCGTGTTTGACTTCGACGACGGCAGATTCCTTTTTCCGTTTTCCCCTGACACGATGGGAACAGCCGCCGACGGCCGTCTGCTGCTGCGCTGTCCGACTGCTGTGCGATGGATTTGGATTCGGGCGGGCTGCATCTGCTTTCCGGGTGGGACGACGGCCGGGACGACAGGGACGGCGGCTGGGACGATTGAGGGGCGGGTGCGCGCGTCCCATACGGCCACGCAGCGGCGCGTCGGACGGACAAGCAAACGCGCGGTCGGGTGCGCGCCTGTTCATATGAGGCCGAGATAGGATTTCAGCCACGCGTGGCGGCGGATGAGCCACTCGCGCAGATATTCGACGTTTTCCTCATAGGTCGGGAAGGGGATGCGCTCGTAATCGCTGTATTTTTCGGTGATGCTCCAGCCCGCCTCGTCGTAATTGCGGTACAGGGCATCGCCGTAGCGCGAAAGCAGCGCATCGATCTTGTTCTGCCCCTCCGCGGCGTCGGTCGTCAGCGCCTCGATGGCGGGGGAGAGGGCGGCGTAGCGCGTGCGCACACAGTCGAAAAACCACTCGTAGTGAAGCAGCGCGGCGTTCCACAGCCTGTCGCAGTAAAGCCCCTCGCAGCTTGCAAGCGGTCCTGCTGCCGCGCTCGTTGTGGTATTCGGGGTAGTAATCGGCGTCGGCGTTGCCGGAGGAAAGGTCCAAATCCCAGATCGGACCGGCGTAGAGCTTGCCGCCGCGGATGTAAAAAGCGGGTGGAGCTGGTCGAGTAGTCCACGTTTTTGAACAGTTCGTTGACGATGAAGGAATCGACGAAGCTGTCGATGTCGAAATATTGCCTCGATGCGCTCGCGGCTTCCGGTGGCCAGCGCCGCTTCGGCCTCGCGGAAGAAATCCTTCACCCACCGCTGCTGCGAGGGAGCGGGGTCGGTGGGGTCGTTGAAGCCGAGGAGCAGGTCGTAATAGGGGTGTAGAAGGAAATCGGGTTGCTGTACCGGGATACGGCTCGTATTCCAGCAGGGACCTCCTTGCCGTCTTCCAGCAGATCCACCCCCGTTTCGCCGATTTCCACCGCCTCGGTCAGCAGATAGCAGCCGCGGTACACGCCGTTGAGGTACAATTCTGCGAATTCGCACGACGAGACGTAGTCCATCCCGATTTCGGCCGCGAAGTCGTAGGACAGCTTGTTCCGCAGCATCGTCTTGTCGTACAGGTTCGCCAGCAGGCACCACTTTTTCGCGCGGCCCATTCCGAGCACGTCTTTTTTGAACTGAGCTTGATGTTGTAGGGCTTTTTCGCGCCCGAGGACGTGGAGTTGCCGCGCACCTTTACGGTCGCTTCGCCGTCGTCGATTTCGGCGAATCTGCCGTTGGGATCGACGATGCGGACGGCGGCCTGCACATGCGTCCTTGGTGATGTCGGTCGGACAGTCGATGTAGACCTGCGCCGTTTGATAGGCTTCTCCGGCGCGGGAGATGGCGTCGGAGGACGCGTCGGCCGGCAGGCTCCCGTCGGCGGGTCGGGCGTGCAGGCCGCCGCCAGCAGGAGTGCCGGCAGCAGAAGCAGGAGAAGAACGTATTTTCGCATCGCTTGCGCCGCCTTTCCGTTGGTTTTTGCCGCATTCGGACGGGAGGAATCCCGTTTTTTTTCAGTATACCCGAACGCAGCGCATTTGTCAAGCGTCGGGGAATTCAAACAAGCTCTCGATCGGCACCTGCAGCACCTTCGCCAGTCCATACAGCTCGATGTCGGTCACCGTGCGCCGTTTGTCTTCGATCCGGGATATGGAGCCGCGGCAGACGTAGATGGCCAGCGTCTCCAGCTTGTTGGACAATGTCTGCTGGCTCATTTTCCGCTCCAAGCGCAGCGCACGCACGCGGCTTCCCACCAGATTCATAGCCGGACTGTCAATGATTGCGCCATAAAACCATACTTTCCTTTTTTGTCTTGACATAGGACAGACTTCATGGTATACTATGTTCGGAAAACATTGTCCTATGACAGGACAATCTGCGAAAAGAACCGCGCATGCGCGCGGCTCGAAAGGGAGGACAGAAGTGAAATGAAACGGTATTTTTGTGCATTCCTTCTGCTTGTGCTGCTTGCGCTGACCGCCTGCGAAGGCGCGCCGTCCCCCGTGATGGCAGATTCGCAGGACGGCGGCTTTGCTGCGTCCGACCGTTCGGCGGAAGACTGCGCACACGAGCCGGTGACCGACCCGAGGGGTTGCGCCGACCTGCACCGAGCCGGGGCGGACGGAGGGGTACGCACACTGCGCGCGTTGCGGCGCCGTTCTGACCGCGCAGGAAAATCCCCGCCGCCGGACACAAGCCGTCCGCCGTCCAGCGGCAGGAGCCGACCTGCACGGAGGACGGCTTTGAGGGGGAATCGAAATGCAGCGTCTGCGGCGAGGTGCTTGCGGAGGAGAAAAAAAACGCTGCCTGCGCTCGGCCACACGACGGATAACGGCAGATGCACCCGCTGCGGCGAGCAGATCGGCGGTATCTGGAGCACCTATTATTATGTAGATAAATTCGACCAGCCGACCGACGCGTGGTATGTCAGCACTAAGAAATTTTTTTGTGGGCAAGTTCCCAGCAACAGCGCTGTAACCGATGATACACTTTACGCCGCTGTGCTTGCGGACGCCGCGAAGGTCACGATTTTCCTGTATGAATACGGAAGCCATCGGGTAAAAAACTATTCCTCGCAGGACTGGGACGAATACATCATCACGATGCGCACGGACGACGGGGATTTTGAGCTGACGGGCGCGATTCCTCCGGCCGGCGACCGCATTATCATCGACAAGCCTTATACGTCCGCCGTGCTGGAGGCGCTGCGCGGAGAGGGGACGGTTTTGTTCCATATCGTCCCGGTCAAAGCGTGGGTTACGGAAACCGAGTACCTGTTTTCGGTCGAGCCGTCGAACTTCGCGTCTGAATACGGAAGGATGACGGGCGCGGAGGTGTAAAACGCTGCCTGTTTATGCGGGACGCTCTCGACCGAGCATCACCGAACGGAGGGTTTGGAGAAAGGCGCATATATGTTTCACTATGTGGAGGACAAGGGAATTCCTGCGCCGTGTCCGCGGCGTTGTGCGGCGAGCTTATGCAGGATTTCTGCCATACGCTCAAGAACGTATGATATAGGGGCGAATTTCTGCCTTGTCGGCAAAGCGGCGCGCAAGGAATCTCATCGTACAGAACGCGTCGGAGCCGATCGACTTGGACTACAACCTCGAAATCGTGCGCTGCGTTGCTATTGAGGATTGCCGCACAATCAAAGCGTGCGCAAAAAAGCCTTCGACAAAGCCCTTGCGATGCACGGCTGGGGAATTGCGAGGATTCCACCTCCGCTCTTACCACCGAGCGCCGCTATTTTACCCACGGCAACAGGACGGCGTTTTCCATCGACGTCTGTATCGTGGCTGCGGACGAGGACGGGCAAACGGCGCGCTTGATCCACGAAAAAAGACCGGCTGTGTCTTGGACGACAGATATTATTGAACGTCGCGCCGCATTCTGCGCAGATACGGGAAAAGGCCGACTTCATTAAGAAAAGCGGGCAGTGGGCAGATGTCAGGGAACAGTATCTGCGGCTCAAGAATATGTACCTGATGCGCAATGACCGCAGTCACCGTCCTTTGTCTGCTATATAGAAGCGGTAAACAACGTCTATCATGCGGCAGCGGATCGAAGGCGGCGGCCGATATGGGTATGACGGCGGAGCCGCGGACGCGGGCTAAAGCCGCGCCGCCCTTCTGCCGCCGAAGCGTTTTGCCGCCTGCTTTGTCCTTTGCCGTATTTCCATATTGCCGATTTGCCTATGCCTAAACCGCTGCGCGCGGCAAGGCACGGCCGGACGGCCGTATTGGGGCAAAAAGCTGCGGAAAGTCTGTGCTTTCCGCAGCTTTTTATATTTTTTCAAAAAGGCTTGGGTTCGGCGGCCTTCTGCCCGACGGGAATCAGACCGCCGAACCGGATGAGGCGCAGGGGCACACATCTCGCAGGCGTCGTTCCTATACGGCGATGCCGTGCGGGAAATGCGGCCCGACTCACCGTACCTCGAGCCCGCCGTCCGCGCCGACGTCGAGCGTCGAGCACGTCGCCCGCGTGCAGGTCGCGGGAGAGGATGGCCTTCGCCAGCAGCGTTTCGGCCTTGCTCTGGAGATAGCGCTTGAGCGGCCGCGCGCCGTAGACGGGGTCATAGCCGTTGTCGGCGATCAGCCGCGCCGCGGGCGTGATCTCCAGCGAAAGCGACTTCTCGGCCAGCCTTGCGCGCAGGTCCGCGATGAGCAGATCGATGATGGCGGAGATGTTCTCGCGCGTAAGCGGCTTATAGAAGACGATTTCGTCAAGCCGGTTGAGGAACTCGGGGCGGAAGGTCGAGCGCAGCAGATCGGTGACGGCGCCGCGCGCCTCCTCGCTGATTTCGCCGTCGCTGCCGATGCCGTCCAGCAGGTATTGCGACCCGAGGTTGGAGGTGAGGATGATGACCGTGTTCTTGAAGTCCACCGTGCGCCCCTGCGAATCGGTGATGCGGCCGTCGTCGAGCACTTGCAGCAGGATGTTGAACACGTCGGGGTGCGCCTTTTCGATTTCGTCGAACAGGATGACCGAGTAGGGCTTGCGCCGCACGGCCTCGGTAAGCTGTCCGCCCTCGTCGTAGCCGACGTATCCGGGAGGCGCGCCGATGAGGCGGGAGACCGAGAACTTCTCCATATATTCGGTCATATCGATGCGGATGAGGTTCCGCTCGTCGTCGAACAGGCTTTCGGCCAGCGCCTTGGCCAGCTCGGTTTTTGCCCACGCCGGTCGGTCCGAGGAACAGGAACGAGCCGATCGGACGCTTGGGGTCGGCGATGCCGGCGCGCGAGCGGAGAATGGCCTCAGTCACGCGGCTGACCGCCTCGTCCTGCCCGACGACGCGCTTGTGGAGGATTTCGTCAAGGTGGAGCAGCTTTTCGCGCTCGCCCTCCATCAGACGCGAGACGGGGATGCCCGTCCAGCGCGCGACGATGGCGGCGATCTCCTCCTCGGTGACGGTGTCGCGCACGAGCGTGTTGCTCTGGCGGCTGCTCTTTTTCCTGCGCCTCGGCCAGCTTCTTTTTTCCAGCTCGGGCAGCGTGGAATAGCGCAGGCGGGGAGGCTTTTTCGTACTCGTAGTCCCGCTGGGCCTGTTCGATTTCGCCGTTGACGCGCTCGATGTCGGCCTTTGATTGCCTTGACCGACTCGATGGCGCCCTTTTCGACCTCCCAGCGCGATTTGAGCGCGTCGTCGAAGCGCTCGCGCTTTGCCCGCAAGCTCTGCGGACAGCTTTTTCCAGCCGCTCCTTGGAGGGGTGTCGCTTTCCTTTTTCAGCGCCATTTCCTCGATTTCGCTGCATGATCCTGCGCCGCAGGTCGTCCAGCTCGGTCGGCATCGAGTCGATTTCGGTGCGGATGGAGGCGCAGGCCTCGTCCACAAGGTCGATGGCCTTATCGGGCAGGAAGCGGTCGGTGATGTAGCGGTCGGACAGCGTGGCCGCCGCGACGAGCGCCGCGTCGTGAATCTGCAACGCCGTGGAAGATTTCGTAGCGGTCCTTCAGCCCGCCCGCAGGATGGAGATGGTGTTCCTCCACCGTCGGCTCGTCCACCATCACGGGCTGGAACCGGCGCTCGAGCGCGGCGTCCTTTTCGATGTATTTGCGGTATTCGTCCAGCGTGGTCGCGCCGATGCAGTGCAGCTCGCCGCGCGCGAGCATCGGCTTGAGCAGGTTGCCCGCGTCCATCGCGCCCTCGGATTTGCCCGCGCCGACGATGGTGTGCAGCTCGTCGATGAACAGCAGAACGTCGCCGTTGCTCTTTTCACCTCGTTGAGCACGGCCTTGAGCCGTTCCTCGAACTCGCCGCGGAACTTTGGCGCCGCGATCAGCGCGCCCATATCGAGCGCGAATACGGTTTTGTTCTGCAAGCCCTCCGGCACGTCGCCGCGCGATGCGCTGCGCCAGCCCTTCGGCGATGGCGGTCTTGCCGACGCCCGGCTCGCCGATGAGGACGGGGTTGTTCTTCGTTTTGCGCGAGGATGCGGATGACGTTGCGAATCTCCGCGTCGCGCCCGATGACGGGGTCCAGCTTTTGCTCGCGCGCGCGGGCGACGAGGTCGGTGCCGTACTTGGCCAGCGCGTCGTAGGTTCCCTCGGGGTTGTCGCTGGTCACCGGCGCGCTCTTGACGGCCGAGAGGCATTTATCGAACGCGTCGCGCGTGATGCCGTACTGCCGGAACAGCTCGGTGATTTTGGCGGTCTTGTTGTCGAAGATCGCTTTCATCAGATGTTCGACCGAGACGTATTCGTCCCTTGTCGGCCTTCGCCTGCTTGGCGGCGGCGTTCAGCAGCCGGTCGGTCTCGGGCGAGACGTAGATTTTATCCGGCTCGCGTCCGCTGCCGGTGACGGCGGGGAACGCGGAGATGACCGCGTCCAGCGACGCTAAGAACGCGTCGGTGTCCACCTGCATTTTTCGTCAGCAGCGAGCCGATGAGGCCGCCGTCCTGATCGACGAGCGCGCGTAGAGCAGATGCTCGGGGCAGATTTGCATCGAATTGTTTTCCAGCGCGATGCTGCGCGCGCTTTCGAGCGCTTCTATGGATTTTTGCGTAAAGTTTTTTGTGCATTCATAGCCGTAACCTTCCTTTCTGTTCTTTCTGCGGCGTCAGATCAGTCCCGTGCCGCCGTTGAGGTAGGCGATGTAGCGGTTTTCCAGCTCGGCCGGCGGATAGCGGCCGGTGATATAGCCCTTGAGCAGGTCGTCGAACATCCCGACGTAGGCCGAGATGGCGTCCGCAAGCTGCTCGTCGCTGTAATCGCGGTTTTCGGGCAGCGACAGGCTGCGGGTGAAGCGGTTGCCGTGCAGCTCGTAGCGCACCGGCGATTTGTCGTGCAGCTTGGCGACGTAGATGCTTTCCAGCCGCACCCACAGCCGCAGAAAGGCTTCGATTTCCGTCAGGAGCGCCTGCGACTGCGTGCGGAACACGACGTTCAACTCGCCGATGGCGCCCTCCGGGATGCGGTAGAGCTGCAATTCGTAGCGGATGGTCGGGCGGTATTTGTATTCGAGGCTGCTTTTGAGCGACATCGTGCGCTGGTTGGGCGTGACATAGGGCACCAGCTCGCCCTGCTGCGCGAGGGCCTCGATGCCGGAAAATCGCGTCGATGCGCTTTCGGGCGTCATCATCGAGACGTAATCGGCCAGAATCTGGTTGACGAGGTTGGGCGGTTGGTGCCCTGCCGCGCCGCCAGACGGTCGATTTCCGCGACCACGCTGTCCATCAGCGTCAGGCTGTATAGGCTTTTTTCATCGGTGGATCGATCTCCCTTCCTGTGCTTTGCGTCCGTGTTCCGCTATGCGTTCGGCGCGGAACACGTCCGGCGCGCGGCGGGGGCATAGACGCTATGTCCGGCGGCCGGTCCGCGTTTTTGCGGCGGCCGTTTCTTTTTTCACGTTTGCAGTATAGCACAATTCGCAAAACTTGTCAAGAGTTTTATATAAAAAACACATACGAAAAATATAAAATTTCCATACAGGAGTTTTTGGGCAAAGCGCCGCGCCCCTTTGGGGAGTATGGCCCGAAAAAAAAACGCCGCCGCCGCAGGAAAGCGCGGCGGCGCAAAAAACGGGGAGACGCGTCCCGTGCGGGGCGTCTCCGTTCTGCGGCTCAGTGCGGACGGCAGGCGTCCTCCGCCGCGTTTTTGCAGGCGGCGGACGGTTTCGGCGTCCAGTCCGGCGGTGTTGTTCCCGACCGGCGAAATGCCCAGAAACGCGCGCGCAGCCATGTTGCAGGCGATGAGGTAGCTGCCCGCTTTGAGTGATGCGAGCGGTCGTCGGCGTAGAAGCGCTTCTCCGCCGGTTTCCCGAATCAGCGACCGGAACGCGAGAGCGCGGCCGGCGCGACCGGCAGGCCGTATTTTTCGGACAGCGCCGCATAGTGCGCCTCCAGCGCGTCGGTATGCGCCAGCCGCGCGCCGTCGTCGTTCTTGTCGGAGTAGCGCATATACAGCAGCGGCCGCGCGCCGTTTTTCCGCAAAGCAGCGGCAGCAGCACGCGCAGCGCCTCGTCGCTCTGGGCGTATGTAGCGGCCGCGGCGTCGTGCAGCACGGCGAAGTCGTAGCGCTTTCGGCCAGCCGTCTGCGCAGATATGCGCCGCGTTCGTTCGCGCCGTCGGCGTACTGGTGCAGATAGGCGCTGCCGAAGGTGCAGTAGGCGACCGAGACGTCTTCGCCCGCCGCGCGGCAGAGGGGCCTTGAACTTCAGCGGCGTGCCGTTGAAGTAGGTCGCGCTGTTGCCGATGAACAGAAAGCGCTTCGTGGCCGCCGTCTCCTCCTCCGGCGGGGGGACAGGAGACGGTGAGCCGGTTGGCCTGCGCGTCGTAGCTGCCGGTGATGCCGCAGACGACGGACATCGTGGCGTTGTAGAGCACGCCGCCCTCGAACGCGCGCGCCTTGCAGGCGTGCAGCCGCGCGTCGGCCTGCGGGCCGAACGCAACGAGGAAGCCGCCCGACGGGATCGTGACCGAGATCTGCGGACTGCCGTTCCGCCCGTCGGTGTTGGGCCAGCAGCTCGCCGCCGGCCTCGTACAGCCGTCCGTCGCCGTCAAAAATCAGCATCGACGCCGCGGCGAAGTTGTGGATTCCGGCGGGCAGAACGCGCGGTTCGCCGTCCGGCGCGCGGAAAAGCACCGCCGTGTCGGGCGCGACGTCGGCCTCCAGCGCGTCAGGGGGTGAGCGAAAGGTGAACGCGCCCGCGGACGGCAGGTCGTGCGAGAGGTATTTGGGTAAAAACAGTCTCATAGGAACACGCTCCTTGCTCACGCGCGGCGCGCGCGTTTTTTATACAGGAAGAAGCCCATCAATCCGGCCGCAATCACGATTGCGCAGCCGCCGGCGATGAAAGGCGCTGCAGACGAGCCGGTGGCGGGAACGGATATATTTTCGGCTTCGGAGACTTCCGGCGCTTCGTCGGACGACTCCGAAGCGGGGTCGGACTCGGAAACGTCCGCGCTCCTCCGGCGCGCTTCCCGCCTCGACGCCGAAGGCGTTGATTTCGCTGACCCAGCAGAAGCTGCCGCCGATGCCGTACACAACCCGGACGTGGGAGGCGCGGACAGGCGTCTCTGCGGTGCAGGCGAAAACGGCGCGCTGCCAGCCGTCCGCTTCGCTTTGCTCCTCGGCGGCGCCTGCGCCGAACGGAACGAAGCTCTCGCCGTCCTCCGACACGAGGAAGGTCACGCTTGCGGCGTCGGGAGAGGGAATGCCCCAGCTCTCGTTCCCGAACAGGTCGGTCGTGATTCGCTTGACGGCGAAAACGCCGCCCAAATCGATTGTCACGGCGGTTTCGGCGCCCACTTGTAGCAGCCGGCAGAGGTGTCGCTGCCGTCGGTACAGGCATAGCCGTCGGTCAGCTTGCCGATCGGCGTGCCGTCCGCCTTCGTGTCCGTCCAATTGCCGTCATAGGGTGCGCCGGTGGCGGTGTAGGGCCTGCCGAGCGCAAAGGTTCGGGTATACAGCGCCGTCGCCGTCGGTGTAAATCGCGGGCTCCGTCGCCGGCGCGTCGCCCGACGCGGTGCGGCTGCTGCGCGCCGTTTCCTGTAAGTAGCGCACGGTTTCGGCGTCCAGTCCGGCGGTGTAGGTGTTCCCGACCGGCGAGACGTCCAAAAAGCGTCCAGCCATGTGCAGGCAATCAGATAGCTGCCCTCGCTTGGGTGATGCGAGCGGTCGTCGGCGTAGAGGGTCTGCCCCAGCCGTCAAGGATGGCGTCCCGAAACGCGAGCGCAACGGGAGGCCGGAATGCCATACTTTTCGGAAAGCGCCGTATAGGTCTCGTAATGCCGCTTCGTGTCGGCGACACGCGCGTCGTCGTCCCGCTTGTCGGAATAGCGCATATACAGGAGCGGTTCGGCGCCGTTTTCCTCGATGAGCGGCAGCAATACGTTCAGCGCCGCCTCGCTCGCTTCCAGACTCGCGCCGCCTGCGTCCTGCAGCACCACATAATCGAACGCCTTGTCATTCAGCGCGCGGCGCAGCGCCCTGCCGCGCTCGTGCGTTTCGTCGGCGAATTCGCTCAGGTACGCGCTGCCGAAAGTGCAGTAGGTAACCGAAACGTCTATGCCCGCCGCGCGCGCAGAGCGCCTTTGAATTTCAGCGGCGTGCCGTTGAAATAGGTCGTGCTGTTGCCGACGAACAGGAATTTCAGCGTCTCGTCGGTTTCCGGCTCGGGCGCGGGGGCCAATCGAAAGCTGCCTTTGTCTCGGCGTCCAGCGTCCCGCGGACGTCGTAGATTAACATCGTGGCGTTGTACAGCATTGCGCCTTCAAATGCGGTGTCGTAGCACTGCTTCAGCCGCTCGTCCGCGCCGGCTCCGAACGCAATGAGAAGCCGCCCGCCGGGATTGTGACCGAGCGCTGCGGACTGCCGTTAGTGCCGTCCGTGTCGGGGACCAGATTGCCGCCCGCTTCCACCAGCCTGCCGTCGGCGTCGAATATCAGAAGCGAGGCGTTGCGGAAGTTGAACCTTTCGGCGGGGATGACGCGCGGCGCGTCGGCGTCGCTGAGATAGGCCGTGACCCGGCCGGACGCGGCGTCCGCCTCGAGCGCGTCCACGGTCAGCGTGAACGAGACGCCGTCCGCGGCCGACGCCGGCGGCGATGGAAATACGAAGGCAAGCAGGAGCAGGGGGAAAAAGAAATGCCGGACAATGCTTTTTTCATAAAGCGTTTACACCTTTCCTAATGAAATTTTTGCAGAGCTTCGTTTTGCGTTTTGTATGCAGAGCTTCGTTTGCGTTTCGGAGGATTCGCGCAGGGCTTCGTTTTGTATTCAGCCGCGCAGGAACGCTTTCCGACCTCGGCTCGAGGTCGGGCCGGGCGTGCCAGGCGCCAGAAGGACGGCGTATGCGCCGCTCGGGGTCTTCCTTGCCGAGCGACCGGCCGCGGACGGCCCAGAAGTCCTCGACCGTGGTGAATACGGTAAGCTGCTCCAGCCGTATGCACGGCCGTTTTTTTGTCCCGCTTCTGCTCGCGGCGCAGACGGTTATGAACATGTTGCGAACAGCGCGGTCGAAGGCGCTTTTTCGCCCTTGGAAAAGCGGCCGAGCTACCAGGGAACGCCGCCGCTTTACGGCGAGCACGTCATAAACCAGCTTGGCCGCGCCGCTGGACCGTGCCGCGCCGGTAGGCCTCCTCCAGCGATTCGCCGCGCCGCCGGACCCGCGTAAAGAGGGGATAAAGCGGCCAGGCGATGTAGCCGCTCGTGCGGAAGAACAGCTTGGCGTAAGCGATGTCGTCCCGTTCTCCAGCACGCGCATCCGCCATTCCCACGGGTCGGTCTCGGGGTCGCCCGTGTTGCCAGCGGACCGGCGAGCGAGCCGTCGGCGGGCGATTCCCCGTCCCGAGGGATGACGGTGTGAAGCGCTTTGCCGTCGCCGCTACCGGTGATAGCCCGTCCTCCAGCAGCGCGCGGCGAAGGAATCAAATCTCGTACTTCACCTGCCATACGCTTTTTCCGCTCCTTTCCGTCCGCCCGTGCGCGGCTGTCCGTGTCCGGCCGTTTTGTGTGCGGAACAAACAGCCGCATCGGAAAAAACGACGCGAAAGGGGGAAACTTCGCGTCGTTTTTTGTGTAACGGTTTTATTCTGCGATTGTTACCGGCTCGGGATACTCGACGCCTTTGGTGTCGACCACGGCCTTCTCGATGGTCACGTTGTTTTTCCAGCTTGCCGCTGTAGCGTCGGCCACGGTTTCCTCGTTGTCGGCGATGCTGTGGACGACGTCCATTCCGTCGATGACCTTCCGAAGGCGGCGTACTGCCCGTCCAGATGCTCGGCGGTGCCCAGCATCAGGAACTGGCTGCCCGCCGTGTCATACGGCTGGCGGCGTGCCATCGAAATGACGCCCTCGGTGTGCTTGAGGTTGTTTTCAAACCCGTTGTCGGTGAACTCGCCTTTGATCGTGTAGCCGGGTCCGCCCGTGCCGTTGCCGTCCGGGTCGCCGCCCTGAATCATAAACCCGGCACCGAACGGTGGAACGAGTTTCCATCACGCGGAAACCCGCGCTTGACGAGCGAGATGAAT
>VOFK01004360.1_pt1 | contig 30337 bp, 28 predicted proteins | sample 5384121 | NCBI WGS metagenome assembly VOFK01 (sample SAMN12384730, study PRJNA508395) | human gut metagenome | isolation source: healthy gut J | host: Homo sapiens | reverse complement strand
GAACGGTCCGGGCGCTGACTTACAAAATAAAGACACACACCTCTGCCAGACTCGATGTTTGCCTGGCAGAGGTTTTTTAATAAGTATTTAGGCAACACCACTGCACACTCTGCCTTACGGCTTAAGCACCGCTTCGGCAGCTGCGGCTTTACGGCATCTGCATTGCCAAAATGCTCGATAATGTCGGGTTGCGGTACCCGCATCGTGCTTCGGGGCAAAAAGCCCCTCACACTCTGCGACCGCTTTGCCCTTTGCTTCCGGTTCGCTGTTCCCCACTGGCGGCGCTCGCCTTGCGGCATCAGTATTATCTGCGCTTTTTGAGCAGCATCTGCCGCACCTCGCTCGTATCGGCACAGAAATTATGCGGTACGCTGCTTTTTCTTCACGGTACTCCGGTAAGGGGTTTATTGGCAGTGACCTCACGAAAAAATCAGCTGAAATAGTTGCGTGTGCTAAAAGAAAGTGCGGCTTGAGCAATGTCCTGCGGTCTGGTTGCTTTCAGCAAAACCAGCGCGCTCAATCTTGGCAAATTTTGTGTAATCTGTCACGCTCAAGCCCGTCTCTTTGGGTGTGGGTCATATAATATTCCGTATAGCCCACCAGCGCTGCAATATCTGCAGCGCGTATTTTTATCGAGATTCATCTCAATATAGTCCACGCACTTCTTGCACCTGTTGGCTGAGCTTGGGGTTGGTGCGGCATTTATGGACGCGCCGGATGAAATCATCGTACATCATATGGGAAAGCGGGTTCAGCTCGTCCAGCGTGCGGGCGGATTCCGCGGCCTGGATGTAGTTGTCGCCCAGCGCGTAGGCCTCCTCCGGCGAGAGCCCACCCTCGATGGCGGCGCGGCAGACCAGCGAGGTGAACACGATGATGCTGGTCTTGCTCTGGCGCAGGGCATCGTCACTGCGCACCGGCACGCCCGCGCTGATGCCCATACTGGCCGAAAGCGCCTGCTGGTAGTTCAAATCCCCGGTGCGCACCATCTGCAGCAGGCCCTGTTCCGCCATATACACCTTGTGGCGGTCGTGCCCGGGGCTGTGCGCCGTGTTGGGTATCTGGGGCATACACTCGCTGTTGATGTCGCTGACGGCCAGATGCTCGCCGGTCAGGCAGTAGTGCAGCATCAGGGTGTAGCGGTCGAGGATCGTGTTCTGCAGCACCGGCACCTTTTTGATGATTTCGTAGAACTGCATCGTCCACGCCACACTGATTTCCATCTGGCTGTAGTAGGCCAGCCCCTGTTCAATGCCGCGCATCGAAACATCCTGATAGAACACCGGGCCGATGACCCACGCGCGCTTTAACGTGTCACCGTCCTTTTCAAAGGCGGCAGCCCACATCATACCCAGCGCCGTGCCCAGCGTGATGGGCGTGGCGTGTTCCCTGCCGTATTCCACCATCCGCTGCACGTAGCCGAACAGCGAGAACGCGCCCGAGAGGAACGCCTCATCGGGGCAGTTGCTTTTCAGCAGGGTACCGTCGGCGTTATAGCACCAGGTGTAGACGCTGCCGCCGCACTGGATGAGCTCGGAAAAGAGCGTTGCGTTTTTGAAAATATCCATGCCGTAGGGTTCCATTTGTGCACCTCCGTCATGGATAGTATAGCATAAGGCTTACGCAAATAACAGATAATAGATAATAAATAATAAATAGGTTGGGTGGGTGGTTGACCCGGTAACGGCCGGGCCGGGTATGCCCGGCCCCTACGGCGCTGCATTGTTTGGGTAGGCCTTCTTATTGCGCGGCGCTGCCAAGGACGGTCAGGCTGGGTTTGGGGGTGCGGGCCATGGTGGCGCGGTCGACGGCAATCAGGCCGAAGTTCATGGCAAAGCCCTTCTGCCACTCAAAGTTGTCCATCAGGCTCCAATGGAAGTAGCCCTTCACCGGCAGGCCGTCGGCAAGGCAGCGCTGCACGCCTGCCAGCGCCTGCTCGATAAACGCCACGCGGCGGGTATCGTCCGCCGTGGCAATGCCGTTCTCGGTCACCATCAAATCACCGTGGAACGCTTCAGCCACCTTGCGGATCACGTTTTCCAGCGCCTGCGGGTAAACTTCGTAGTTCATCTGGGTCAGCTCGGCACCCTCGGGCGCGGGCAGCTGGCCGGTGGGGCCGTAGAGCGTGCGGGTGTAGTTCTGCACGCCGAGGAAATCGTCATCCTGAATGTACGGCAGATAGTGGGTAAACTCCTCCTCCCACGCGGCGGCGGCAAACGCCTCGCCGCCCGGCTGGGCCTGCAAATCGTGCAGGGAGAGCGTCAGGCCGACCTTCACATCGGGGCAGACCGCCTTGATGGCCTCCTTGGCCGCCCTGTGGGCGCGCATCACCAGTAAATCGCCCTCGGGCGTGCGCTCGCTGACGAAGATTTTCGGCTGCGGGTCACCGAACACGGCGGCGTTCTCGGCGGCGGAAAACTTCATATTCTCCATCATCTTCTGGAAGTTCATACCCACCTGTACACTGCCCTCGGCAGACTTGCCGCTGGCAGCGGCGGTCTTGGCGGCCTGCTCGGCCATCAGGCGGAACCGCTTGGAGATAGCGGCCAGCTGCAGGCCCATATTGGCCTCGTTGATGGTGCAGACATAGTGCAGCGCACTGCCAAGCTGCTCCATCACGTAGGTGACGTACCTTTTAAAGTAGGCAACCGTGCTCTCGGCCTCCCAGCCGCCCTTGCAAATCAGCCACTTGGGGCTGGTGAAGTGGAGCAGCGTCACCACCGGCTCAACGCCGTGCGCCTTGCAGCAGGCGATCACCTTGCGGTAATGCTCGATTTCGGTGGGGTCAAACTGCCCCTCCTCCGGCTCGATGCGCGCCCACTCGATGGAGAAGCGGTAGGCGTTCAGACCGGCATCGGCCAGCAGTTGAATGTCCTCCTCGTACCGATTATAATGGTCACAGGCAAGGCCGCTGGGCTCGGTGAAGCTCGAGTGGGGCAGCTGCTCCTGCGCCCAGTAATCGCTGTGGAGGTTGTTGCCTTCCACCTGATGGGCGGCCGTGGCTGCACCGACAAAAAAGCCTTTTTCAAATTTCTGCATGGTGGTTCTCCTTCTTAGAAAATACGCGGTTTGCTGCTGCAAGAGCCATGCGGGCCGGTATCGTCCGGCGGGCGCAGGGCTCTGGTTTCTGTGCTTACAGCATAGCACAGCGGGGGCAGTTTGTAAGCGCACAAATTCGCAAAAGAGGGTAAAAATTCATTACAGACGTAAAATGCCACGAATTTTTGTACGCGGTTATTGGTTTTTACCCTGTACAATCCTGCGGAAGCTGGTATAGTAAGGTCAGTACAAAAAGCCCACTGCGGATTTTACAGGAGGAAAACAATATGTTCAAAAAGAAACCCACTGCCTCAGAAGTTGACGGCGTACAATACCGCCGCGCCAAAACATGGCAAATCATCTGCTACGCCTGCAACGCGCTGGTCGGTATGAGCGTCTACTCGCTCATCGGTATGGCCAGCTATTCGGCCAGCATCGGCTACGGCATTACCACCGCAGCGGTTGGCATCATCCTGACCTGCACCCGTATTCTGGACGGCATCACCGACCCGCTGCTGGCCTTTGTGTATGACCGCGTCAACACCAAGTTCGGCAAGCTGCGTGTGCTGCTGGTCGCTGGCTACCTGATTGAGGCCGTTGCCCTCTACGCGATGTTCACCGGCTTCTCGTCCAAGGGGCTGGGGCTGGTCGCGTTCACGCTGCTGTACGTGGTCTACGTCATCGGCTACACCATCACCAATATGACGGCGCAGACGATTCCCGCCATTATGACGAATGACCCGCGCCAGCGCCCGACCCTCGGCGTCTGGACGACCGCCTTCAACTATCTGGTGCCGATGGTTATGTCGATGGTGCTCAACGTTGTCCTGCTGCCCAAGTGCGGCGGCACCTATAATCAGGCATTTCTGACCGCTGCCTGCAATATCACCCTGATTGTGGCCGCCATCGGCACCCTGCTGGTCTGCCTCGGCGTTTCCGCCTTCGACAAACCCGAAACCTTTGTCGGCACCAAGAAAACCGAACCGCTGAAGATGGCCGATATTGTCGAGGTCCTCAAGCACAACAAGCCGCTGCAGTGCTACATTGCGTCCAACGCATCCGACAAGCTGGCTCAGCAGGTCGGCAGCCAGGCCATCATCAACACAATTCTCGGCGGCATTATCATCGGCAATATAGCTCTTGGCACGATCCTGACGGTTATCAGCATGGTGCCGTCCATCTTCTTCGCCGCTTTCGGTGCCAAGTATGTCGGCAAGCACGGCAGCAAAAAGGGCATTGTCAATTTCACCTGCATCAGCATGGTCATCACCGCTGTTATGATCGTGTTCTTCCTTGTCATTGACCCCAAACAGATCGGTGTCATGGGCAGCCCCGCCATGATTATTTATGTCATTCTGTCTCTGCTGCAGAACGGCTCCAATATGTGCATCACCACCTCCAACACCTCGTATATGGCCGATGCCATCGACTTTGAGCTCGACCGCAGCGGCCGCTACATTCCCGCCGTTGTCTCCGGCACCTACAGCCTGGTCGATAAACTCATCACCTCTTTTGCCGCCGTCATCGCAACCGGTGCGGTTGCGCTGCTGGGCTACACCGCCACGATGCCCCAGCCCACCGACCCTTGCACCCCCGCTATCTTCTGGATGGGTATGGTTCTCAAGTTTGGTCTGCCTATCATCGGCTGGATCATTACGCTGATTGCCATGCGCAGCTGCCCGCTGACCAAGGAGGAGATGGTCAACGTCCAGAAGCGCATTGCCGAGAAGAAGGCTGCTGCCCAGTCTGAATTCTATAAAGAACAGCTTCAGTAAGCCCACCCACAAAAGCCGAAAGGGCTGCAAACCCTTTCGGCTCTTTGCGGCTAAAACCACACAAGGAGTCATTTTATGAGCAAGACCATTTTACTGAATCAGGATTGGATTTTTTCTAAAGACGGTCACGATGAGGCCGTCACCCTGCCCCACACCTGGAACGCCGTGGACGGGCAGGACGGCGGCAACGATTACTACCGCGGCACCTGCCACTATACCAAGACCCTCACCGCGCCGGAGGTTCCGGCCGGCGGGCGCGCCGTGCTGCAGTTTGACGGCGTGGCCATGACCGCCGTGGTCAGCCTGAACGGAGAGAAGCTGGCCGAGCACAAGGGCGGCTACTCCACCTTCCGCGTGGACATTACCGACGCCCTGCGCCCCAGCAACAATATACTGACCGTCACGGTGGACAACAGCGACAATGACACGGTCTACCCGCAGAAGGCGGATTTCACCTTCTACGGCGGCATTTACCGCGATGTAACGCTGCATATTGTGCCCACCGCCCACTTTGCCCTTGCCGTAAACGGCGCTGTGCCCGTCAAGGTGACGCCCATCGTCACCGACCTTGCCGCCCGCCGCTGTGAGGTCACGGTGGAGGCCTTTGTCACCGGCGCGCAGAGCGTGACCTTCACGCTGGACGGCCAGCAGACCACCGCCGCGGTGGAGAACGGCACCGCCAAGGCCGTGTTCACGCTGGAGCACGCCCGCCTGTGGGACGGCCTCGACGACCCCTACCTCTACACCGTCACCGCACAGCTGGAAAACGGCGAGAGCGAGACTGCACGCTTCGGCTGCCGCAAGTTTGAGATCGACCCGCAGAAGGGCTTTATTTTGAACGGCCGCCCCTATCCCCTGCGCGGCGTCTCCCGCCATCAGGACCGCAAGGGCGCGGGCAATGCCATCACCCGCGAGATGATGGAAGAAGATATGGCGCTGATTCTGGAGATGGGCGCGAACACGATTCGCCTGGCCCACTACCAGCACGCGCAGGCGTTCTATGACCTGTGCGACGAGAAGGGCGGGGTCATCTGGGCCGAGATTCCCTACATCACAATGCATATGACGAACGGCCGCGCCAACACGCTGACCCAGATGGAGGAGCTGATCGTCCAGAACTACAACCACCCCTGCATTGCGGTCTGGGGGCTCTCCAACGAGATTACCGCCGCCAGCGCCGTGAATGAGGAGCTGCTGGAGAACCACCGCGCCTTGAACGAGCTGGCCCACCGGCTGGACCCGACCCGCCTTACCACGATGGCAAACGTCTTTATGCTGGAAATCACCAGCCCGATTCTGGAAATTCCCGATGTGAACAGCTACAACCTCTATTTCGGCTGGTATCTGGGCGACCTTGACCAGAACGATGATTTCTTTGACGAGTACCACGCCAAGTACCCCGACCGCTGCATCGGCTTCAGTGAGTACGGCGCGGACGCCAACCCGGCCTACCAGTCGAGCACCCCCGAGAAGGGCGACTACACCGAGAGCTATCAGTGCGTCTACCACGAGCATATGGCAAAAATGATTGCCGACCGCCCGTGGCTGTGGGCCACCCACGTGTGGAATATGTTCGACTTTGCCGCCGATGGCCGCGACGAGGGCGGCAAGCACGGCGAGAACCAGAAGGGACTTGTGACCTTTGACCGCAAAACCAAGAAGGACGCCTTCTACCTCTACAAGGCCTATTGGAGCAAGGAGCCGTTTGTCCACATCTGCGGCAGCCGCTATGTCGACCGCGCCGAGGACGTGACCGAAATCAAGGTCTACTCTAATCTGCCGGAGGTGTCCCTCTACAAGGACGGCCATCTGGTGGAAACGCAAAAGGGCGATAAGGTGTTTGTTTTCAAGGCACCCATCACCGGCAAGCACACCTTTGAGGCCCGCGCCGACGGCCATTGCAGCGTGATTCTTGTCAACCGCGTGGCCGAGCCGAACCCGGCCTACTCGATGCCGAGCCGCCAGACCATCAACAACTGGTTTGACGGCGACATTGACGAGAGCTGCTGGAGCATCAAGGACAATATGGCCGCCGCGATGGCCGATGCCACGGTCGGGCCGATCCTGAACAAGATGAACGAGAAAAACGTTGCTGCCCGCGGTGATGTGGCCGCCGCCGTCAAGGACAACCCCGCGCTGGTTGCCATGATGCAGCGCGCCATGCAGCGCATGACGATTGAGAGTATGCTCAAGCAGGCCGGTGCCGATGTCGAGAGCATACGCCAGCTGAACCGCGTTCTGCAGGGCATCAAAAAGGATGTGTGACATGATGAGAACCTACTGCAACCCCTTGGATTTGGGCTACCGCTACCAGCATATGAAGGAGGGCCCCCGCATCGCCGGCTTCCGCGAGGGCGCTGACCCGACACTGGTGTACTTCAAGGGCAAATATTACCTGTTTGTGTCGATGTCGGCGGGGTTCTGGTACTCTGACGATCTGCTGCACTGGGATTTCCATGCCGACCCGGATCTGCTGATTTATGACTATGCACCCGATGTGCGCCAGGTGGGCGAGTACCTCTACTTCTGCGCCAGCCGCAAGGGGCCGCAACTGCCCGATTCTGCGCACCGCCGACCCGCTGACCGAGCCCTTTACCGAGGTCAGCTGCTCGTTTGATTTCTGGGACCCCGATATCTTCTGCGATGACGATGGCCGGGTCTACTTCTACTGGGGCTGCTCCAACACCACCCCCATCTGGGGCGTGGAGCTTGACCCCGCCACGATGGAGCCGATTGGCGAGAAGCGGCCGCTGATTTCCGGCTGCGAGGAGGCGCTGGGCTATGAGCGCCCCGGCGACAACGGCATTGTCGACCGCGAGGCCAGCGTGCTGTACAAATCCATGCACCAGTTCTACAACGAGGCCACCGGCAAATTGGAGCTGCCGCCCCAGATGGCACAGGTGCCCGGCCTGAACGCCGAGGTGCTGACCGCCATGTACAACGCCATCGGCAAGCCCTACATCGAGGGCGCGTTTATGACCAAGCACGATGGTACGTACTATCTGCAGTACGCCTGCCCCGGCACCCAGTACAACACCTACGCGGACGGCGTGTACACCGCCAAGGATCCGCTGGGACCCTTCACGCTGCAAACGTCCAATCCCTTCTCCGCCGTGCCGGGCGGCTTTATGACCGGCGCGGGCCACGGCAGCACGATTGCCGATACATACGGCAACTACTGGCACGCCGCCACGATGCGCATTTCGGTCAACCACGATTTTGAGCGCCGGGTGGGGCTTTTCCCTGCCGGGTTTGATGCGGACGGCGTGCTGTTCTGCAACCAGAATTTTGCCGACTACCCGCACGAGATTCCCGCCGGTAAGTTTGACGCCGCCGCTGTACAGCCGTGCTGGATGCTGTTGAGCTACCGCAAGGCCGTGACGGCGTCCTCCACCGCCGAGGGCAGCGCCCCCGCCAACGCGGTAAATGAAACCTGCCGCGACTGGTGGAGCGCAGGCAGCGACAAGCCCGGCGAATGGCTCTGCGTGGACTTGGGCGCAGAGAGCGATGTGCGCGCAATTCAGGTCAATATGGCCGATGAAAAGCTGGTGGTGGACTTCCCCGCCGACAGCTACGGCGATGACCGCAAGACCCGCCGCATCGAGACGCGGCCCCAGCTCAGCCACTACCGGGTGGAAACCAGTCTGGACGGCGAGACATGGACGCTGCGCGAGGATGTGGCCCGCGAGTGCTCGAACGGCTACTATGCGTATGCGGACGGCATCCGCGCACGGTACATCCGCGTGATGGGCGGGGCCCTGCCCTACGGCCAGACGCTGCGCATCAGCGGGCTGCGGGTGTTCGGCAACGGTGCGGGCGCACGCCCCGCCGCCGCCAAAACCGCTGCCGTGCGTGTGGACGCGCTGGACGGCAAAATCAGCTGGCAGCACCTCGACAACGCGCAGGGCTGCAACGTCCGCTACGGCACCGCGCCCGACAAGCTCTACCACAGCTGGCTGGTCTATGACGCGGACGAGGTGACCCTCTCGACCCTGATGGCCGGGCAGACCTATTATATCTGCGTGGACAGCTTCAACGAGAACGGCATCACAACGGGTGAAATCATCAAGATGGAGGGGGTAAGCCATGGCAGCAGAAAAAAAAAAACGGAACGTGAAAAAAAGATTGTGGTGCGCGTTCTGATTGGCGTTGCAGCGTTCCTTTTGGTGGAATGGTGCTTCATCGGCTGGAAGTTCAATTTCGGGCCGTTCAAGGCTTTGGGGGAGATTCGTTTGAAGGGTATGCCCGGCAACAGCGATGCCTATGACTTTTTCCAAAATTGAGCCGATGGAGAACAGCCCCTGCAGAGCAAAAAACGGTTCTGTTCCTCGGCTCCTCGGTCACAAACGGTGCCGCCGCGCTGCACCAGTCCATCCCGGAATATTTTTTTGCCGCACGGATGGGCTGCACCGCCATCAAGGAGGCCGTGGACGGCACCACGCTGTGCGACACCGGCAAGAGCTCCTACATCCAGCGTATGCTGAATAACGTGGACCCCGACCAGCAGATTGATTTGGTGGTCTGCCAGCTCTCCACCAACGATGCCTCCAAGGGGATGCCGCTGGGGATTTCGGCGATGATACCGCCACCATCACCGGCGCTATCGAGTATATTATCCGCTACGCCAAGAGACGTGGCACTGCCCGGTGGTGTTCTACCACGAACGCCCGCTATGACAGCGACGCCTACCCTGCCATGGTCAGCCGCCTGTATGAAATTGCCGAAAAAGGGACGTTGGTGTGCTGGTTTGTGGAGCGACGATGCCTTCAACAGCATCAGCGAGGAGCAGCGCGCCCTGTACATGAAGGACAACATCCATCCCTACAAGTCTGGCTACCGCGACTGGTGGGGCCCGGAGCTGGAAAAGCAGCTGCTTGCCTATCTGGAACAGTAAACGAGGTGTTTGTATGGCTATCAAAGCCGTCCAGCAGTTTATGCTGGGAACCGTTTTGGGAAATGAAAATCAGGCACGGCAGACCCTGACCGCCATGAAAGCCGCAGGCTACGACGGCATTGAGCTGTGCGGGTTTATGATTCACCCCATCGGCTTTATGGTGCGGCTGCTGACCAAGGCAGCGGGTATGCCGGTCGGCAAGGGGCGGCAATCTTGACTGGCACAAGCTGGTCAAGGAGGCCGGGCTGCAAGTCGTCAGCCTGCACACGGATTTGGGCAGCCTGGAGCGCGACGCCAAGGGCGTGGCCGACGAGGCCAAGAGCTTTGGCACCAAGTATGTTGTTATTACCGGAATGTACCGCTTTGGCTACGGTGACGAGGCCACCATGCACGACCTTGCCGCACGGCTGAACAAGGCAGCGCGCGGCGCTGAAGCCGAGGGCGTGGAGCTTTTTGTACCACAACCACAACTGTGAGCTGCGCCATGTGAACGCCGAAAAACGTGCCTACGATATTTTGTTGGAGGAAACCGACCCACAGTACGTCAATTTTGAGTTTGACAGCTACTGGTTCACCGAGGGCGGTGCGAATGCCCTTGCGTGGATGCAGCGCCTTGGGACGCGTATGAAGCTGTGGCACATCAACGACCGCGGCACCCGCCTGACCGGCCCCGCCGTGACGCCGATACTCAAGACCGACAGCATGGAGCTGGGCACCGGCAATATGGACCTCGACAGCCTGATGGCACAGGCGCTTTCTGTCGGCGTAGATGCCGTGATTCTGGAAAGCCACCGCAACTGGGTGGATAACTCCCCCATCAAGAGTTTACAGGTCAGCGCCGAATATCTGAAACAGCATTGCTAAACTTCAATCCCCGCCCGAAAGGACAGGGGGGATTTGTTTTTCCTGCGTTGAAATTTGGGTTTTTGTATGATATATACTTGGGGGCAGAAAATCGGGATTTGATAAGGATGTGTGATTCTATGGGTAAAGCGATTTTGGCAGCAATCGTTACATTGATTGTTGGTTATTTAGGTATGGTCGTAGGACTTGAATTTTTAGGAAATTTGCTTGAGTTTGGATTGCTCATTGCTATTGCAGTAATGGGTGCTTTTATCATCTACTTCAATGACAAGAAGAAGTAATGTAGGGCGCGTGTCTTGACCGCGCCGTACCGCTGGCTGCGCGCAACGCATAAAATCGCGCCGAACGGCGCGCGTTTTCACGGTATATCGTACTATCGGCTGAACCGCACGGAACGGTCAAGACCGTTCCCTACAAACCTACCGTAAGTTCGCAATATTTCCATTAAGTTTTTCGACAGTCTGCAATCCCCTGCCCGAAAGGACAGGGGATTTGTTTTTCCTGCGTTGAAATTTGGGTGTTTGTATGATATATACTTAGGGCAGAAAATCGGAATTTGAAAGGATGATGATATGATGGATAAATTAAAAAAGAACATGGTTTTCTACCTACTGTTGCTGATAGATTTTTATATCGTTCCTTGGTTTATAAAAAACACAGGAAGTGCAATGATTGTTATGTTAGTAATTATTCCTCTAATATGTTTAATAACCTCTGTTTTTTATGGGATTAGGAATGGTTTTAACTTCTGGTATATTTTGATTGTAGCAATAATGTTTGCGCCATCTATATTTATATTTTATAACTCAAGTGCATGGGTTTATGTAGTTGCATATGCTGTTATTGCATTATTGGGAAATTTAATAGCATTGCCATTAGGAAAAAGATAACTTCATATTTATCGGGGAGCAAATAGAACAAAAATCGTAATTTGAGGAGGTTGTTGTATGGATATAATAATTTCACTACTTATAGTATCGGTTCTTATCGGAATTCCAACATGGTTAATTGTTCACACTGTGAACAAAGCTGATAAAAAGCACGATTATTTATTCACCAGAAGAAGTGACGAGAAGACTTCGCAAAGGATTCTATTTGTCATTTTGGGGGATGGATTTGTTATTTGGAGCGATTCCTTCGTTTGTTCTTATACTTTGCGACCTCCCTACGGTTTTTTTTTCAATTTATTGTTCCGGCTGTAGCATTTATCGTTGGATTTATCATGTTTTTTATTGGAAGAATTCAGGTCGGGCTAATGACCAGATACATTAATTTTTTGCAACAGAGAGCGAACAGAATTTGAGGAATGGGTTTTGCAAGCTATGCTGGGCATCGAGGAAGCGGCCATGAGAAGAAATGGAATAAATGTCATAACAAAAGTAATTCCTGGTGTTACAGATGATATGCTTTCAGCCATGAATAGTACAGGTATCATCAGTGGTTATATGGAAGTCGGAAGAGTTTACACCGGAAAAAATATATTAAAAAATCACTGGCCAATAATTAGTATTATAGTGGCAATTCTAATCTCTATTGTAATTACTGTAACAAGATGATTTTTTTATAGGCAGAAAAAATTAGGAGAAGTGAGGAATATGCAGAAAAGAGACTTAATCCAAGCGAATGCTTCATTAGAAAATCTACGACAGAACTTGGACATGAAGGATATTGCAAAAGAAATATTACTTGAGGAGAATTATAATAAATTTATAAGATCATACAAATTCCAGTTTATCAAAGCAGCGCCTGCCCCGCCGTAAACTTTACGGCAGGGCAGGCGCTTTCTTCTTATACTGTGTGCTTTCCGGGGGCAAGGGTAAACTTACGCCCATCGGGCAGGGTGACATCGGCGGTCAGATTGGCGGGGATCTCAAACTCATACGCTACCGCATCGCCGTTATATCGCCAGCCGCTTACAATGCGCCCGGCCGGGGAATCGTAGGCAGCTTTCGCCCAGCCCAGCGCTTTGTCCGGCGTCGGGGCAATCGTCAGTGTGCCGCCCGCGTACCGGATGCCGCACACGCCGCCGAACAGCCAGCCGCAGATGGCGCCGTAGCTGTAATGGTTCAGGGATTCGTGCGGCTTGCCGTTTTCGTCAATGCCCGTCCAGGTTTCCCAAACGGTCCTGGCGCCCTTGCCGACTTCATACAGCCAGCCGGGGGCGTCGGGCTGCAAAAGCAGCTTGTAGGCAGTGTCCGCATAGCCGTATTTTTTGCCAGCACATCGCACAAAAACGGTGTGGACAAAAAGCCTGTGTTCAGGTGGCAGCCGTTCTCGATGACCATTTGGTTCAGCGTTGCGGCGGCGGCCTTGCTTTCGTCCTCACCCAGCAGGGGGGCAAAGGCAATGGCGCGGACATACTCGCACTGGCGGTCAGAGTGGATCACGCCGTTCTCGGTAAACGCCGCGCGGTAGGCTTTTACGGCGTTGGCGGCGGTGTCACGGTAGCTGGCAGCATCATCCGTCTTGCCCAGTGCATCAGCTACTTCCGCCAGCAAGCGCCCGGAGTAGGCCAGATACGCCGTACCCACGCTCTTGCGCGGGTTCATCATTGCCTGCATGGGGGTGATGCCCGGCTCGCACCATTCACCGTAGTCCATGCCGTTTAAAACGGTGAACTTGGCGTAATCACCGCACTGCTGCTCATCAGTCGTCTGCTGTGCGCGCCCCAGCAAAAATGCGTACCAGCGCTGCATCATCTCATAGTTGTCGGCCAGAATTTTGCGGTCGCCCGTGCGCTTGTACATCGCATACGGCACCAGAATGGCCGCGTCGCCCCACCCTGCCGACATACACAGCATCGGGGTCATATAGCCGGGGCGGGCGTTCGGCGGCGCAATGTTGGCCATACGCCCGTCCGGGTACTGGTTCAGGCGGCATTCCGCCAGCCACTTTTCCACCACCGGGTAGCAGTCCATCAGCGTCAGGCCGGTCTCGATAAAGATGCCCATATCCCCTGTCCAGCCGGCGCGCTCGCGGGTCGGGCAGTCGGTGGGAATGTCGCAGAAGTTGCCCTTCTGGCTCCAGATGCTGTTCTTGACCAGCTGGTTCACGGCCTCCACACCGCAGGTAAATGCGCCGGTCACGGCCATATCGGAGTAGACGGCGTGGGCGGTGAACACGGCATCGGTCAGGTCGGCGTCGGTCTCGACCTTGGCATAGCGGAAGCCCATAATCGTGAAGCTGGGCTTGAAGTGGTTTTTCCCCTCTTTGCAGATAAGCTCCAGCAGTTGGGCCGTGCCGCCCTCCTTGTGGCGGGCGCGGTCCTGGAAGTTTTCTTGGGTAAAGTTGCCGTTCTCGTCCAGCGTCTCGCCGCAGCTCAGAAGCAGGCGCTGGCCCGCGTGGGCCGTGAGGGTGATTTCCACATAGCCCGCAAGGTTCTGGCCAAAGTCAATCACCGTCTCGCCGTTGGGCGTTTGCAGCAGCTTGCCGGTAAAGGCCTCGTGCTCGACCACCGGCACGGTGTTGCTACCGCTGACCGGCAGTTCGTCACGGTAGGTGCGCACGCCGTGCCAGCCGGTGAGCGCGCCCTCCAGCCGGGCATCGTAGACCTCGCCCTGCTGCATATCGTTCTGGCGGATGGGCCCGCATTGGGTGGCCTGCAGCTCGTCATCCGAGACGCAGATTGCCTTGCCGTCGACCTCAAGCTGGAACAGCACGGCCAGCGTATCGCCAAAGAGGTCGCGGTCGCCGTCCACGCCGCTGGTGCTGCGGTGCCAGCCGTCACCAAGGGCAATCAGCAGCTCGTTCTCGCCCGCCTGCAAAAGCGGCGTTACATCGTAGGTCTGTGCACCCAGATGCTTGTTGCCGGTAAAGCTGCCGGGGGTCAGCACCTGTGCCCCCACGCGCTGGCCGTTGAGGTAGGCCACGTACAGACCCTTGGCCGTGATGTACAGCCGGGCGTCCCCCTTGGGCGCGGTGAAGCGGCGGCGCAGGTAACTGGCCGGGCGGTGGGGCTTGTACGGCTCTGCCGCGCCCTTGCCCGCGGCCTCCTTCTCGGCCTGCTTGCGCTCCCAGTTCGGGCGGGCAAAGGCGTTGATGGCATCGTCACCGGGGATGTCCGGCTCCTGCGTTTCGGGGTCAGCCCACGCGCCCAGCCAGTCGGCGGGGGCAAGGCCAGTTTCAAAGGCAGCCTCGCTCCATGCGCCGGGCTGGTCATTCTCGTCCCACAAGCGCACCTTCCACGTGCCGCGCAGGCGCGAGCCCGCGACAGCCGGGGCCTCGGCGTGCATGGTGCTGCCCGCGGTCTTGCCGCTTTGCCAGAGGGGCTGGCCACCCGCGGTCAGCTCAATTTCATAGGCCGTCTGGCGCACGCCGTCCGCGCACTGCCAGGACAAAAACAGCGGCCCGGCGTCCATGCCGAGGGGCGCTGTCAGATGGTTGGTTTGTAAATGTACAGCTTTCATTCCGGTTTTTCTCCTTTTGGGATGTATACCTTTATTATATAGGAATACCCGGAATCCGGAAACGCAAAAATTCGTGTTGAGGGGTAAATATTTGCGGAAATGGCAGGTAAACGGGAAACGGCTGCTTGCGGGACAGCCGGCGGGGTATTTCTGAAAAATGTATACTTTCTATAGTGACCTATGCTATAATAGGTATATTGGCCGTGTGATACCGGCAGACAAGAAAAGGGATGAGACCATGCACTATCAACTCAACACAACCAACTATCATAATTTTGCCACCTTCGCGGTGAATAAGCTGCCGCCGCGCTCTTACTTTATCCCTACCCCGACCGCGCCGCGGCGGACGCGGTGACCCCCCAAGCAGAAGCGCTACAGCTCCCCCAAGGTGCAGTGCCTGAACGGCCAGTGGGATTTCAAATTCTACCCGCGCCCGGCCGAGCTGCCCACCCAGCTGGACACCGATGCGGTCGCCTTTGACCAGATCGACGTGCCCTCCTGCTGGCAGTTCCGCGGCTATGACCGGCCGTTCTATGTCAACATCCGCTACCAGTTCCCCTACAAGCCGCCTGTGATTCCCACCACCGGCAAGGCGGGCCGCGTCTTTTCGTGGCTGGGCTGCGATACCGGCGTCCGCCTGCAGTGGAAGGACCCCGGCGAGGAGTACAACTTTGTCGGCGTCTACCGCCGTTTTCTGAATATCGACAATGCCCACAAGCGGTACATTATCTCGTTTCTGGGCGTTGCCAGCTGCATGGATCTGTACGTCAACGGCGCCTTTGTCGGCTATTCCGAGGGCGCACACAACACGGCAGAGTTTGACCTGACCGGCAAGCTGCACAACGGGCAGAACGAGCTTGTGGTGGTGGTGCACCGCTGGTGCAACGGAACCTATCTGGAGGACCAGGATATGTTCCGCAACAACGGCATTTTCCGCGATGTGCTGCTGCGCACCGAGGAGCCGGGCGATTTGTGGGACATGGATGCCAAAACCGAGAAAACGGCGGACGGCTACACCCTGACGCTGACGGCGCAGACCCTGGGTGATACCGATGTGACCTTTACCCTGCAGGGGCACGGCCTGACGCGCACCTCCACCGCACACGCCGAGCGCGGCACCGCGCAGGCGGTGTTCACGGCGCTGGACGTGACCGAGTGGAACGCCGAGGCCCCGGCCCTGTATGACATCTACTTTGAAACCGCCACCGGCTGCGTGAAGGAGAAAATCGGCTTCCGCACCGTCGAAATCAAGGGGGACGTGTTCCTGCTGAATGGCCGCAAGCTCAAGCTCAAGGGCGTCAACCACCACGATACCGACGCCGCCAACGGCTACACGATGAGCCCCGATGACATTGAGCGCGATTTGCTGGTCTGCAAGCAGTTCAACATTGACACGGTGCGCACCTCCCACTATCCCCCCGACCCGCTGCTGCTGGAGCTGGCGGACGAGCTGGGCATCTACCTTGTGGACGAGAACGATTTGGAGACCCACGGCACATTTGCCATGCAGATTCCGCCGACCTACAACTCCATCAGCAATGACCCCAAATGGGAAAGCCACTATCTGGACCGCATCCAGCGGCTCTATCAGCGCGATAAAATCCACGGCAATACGTCCGTTATTATGTGGAGCCTTGGCAATGAGGCCGGCGGCTACCACAACACCGACGCGATGTATGACTACCTCAAGCTCCACTCTGCCCTGCCGGTCCACTACGAGCGCCATCCACTGCAAGCGGCGGCAGGCCTACGATGTGGGCAGCGAGATGTACCCCAGTGTGAAGATGGTGCACGATGTGGGCGAAAAGTGCCGCAAGCAGGCCCGGCTGAATGACCGCCCCTACTTTATGTGCGAGTACGCCCACGCGATGGGCGTGGGCCCCGGCAACACCGAGGCCTACTGGCAGGAAATTTACAGCTATGACAGCCTGATGGGCGGCTGCGTCTGGGAGATGGTGGACCACGCCGTGCTGCACAAGGACGGCAGCTACACCTACGGCGGCGACCACGGTGAGTGGGAGCACGACCGCAACTTCTGCGTGGACGGCCTGTTCTACCCCGACCGCAGCCCCTCCACCGGCGCACGGCTGATTCGGTTCATCTACCGGCCCATCCGGGTGCGCCATATCGGCGGTGAGCAGTTTGAAGTGTTCAACACCACCGCCTTCTCGGTAGGGCGGTATCAGCTGACCTTCCGCTGGAATGACGGCAGCGAGACGGTGCTCACCCCGCAGACCGCGCCGCTGACGAAGGAGACCGTCACCGTGCCGCTGGGCAAGGCGGTGGACGGCCTGCAGGCCGTCACCGTCACGGCAACCGACCTGACCGACAGCCGCGTTGTGTCCGAGGAGCAGCTGGTGCTGGCGCAGGAGGTTTCTGCCGCGCCCGCTGTGACGGCTCTGCCCGCAGAGGCGATACCGTGGAAAACGGACGCCTTGTCTGCCGCTGCGGCGGCGGCAAGGTGGCCGTGACCGGCGCAGAGGAAAGCACCCTGCTCTACCGCGCCCCTACCGACAACGATGTGGATGCGATGTTCCACAACCTGATGGCCCCCTACACCCGCCAGACCGAGGAGGTCGTCTTTTCCGGGAAAACGGCGAACGGTTGGAAAATTATTACGAAGCTGCGCAACAAATGCGGCAGCTATACCGTGACCGATACCTATCAGGGCACTGAACGCGGCGTGCTGGTGACCAGCGTGCTGCACCGTGCTTCCGGCGGGCGGGAGGTGCCGCGCTTCGGCAAGTGCTTCCGACTGGACGCCGCGTTTGACGCGGTGCACTATCTGGGCCGCTGCGGCGAGAGCTACTGCGATATGAAAGACCAGTTCCCCATCCGCGCCGTGGACTGCACCGTGGCCGATATGGTGGAGCCGAATCTGCGCCCGCAGGAAAGCGGCAACCGCACAGACTGCACCGTGGCCGCCGTCAGCGATGGCAAGACCCGCGTGGTCTTTGAGGCCGTGGGCCGCCCCTTTGAGCTGGGCATCAAGCCCTACACCGACCGCAAGCTGCTGGCAATGAAGCACCGCGAGGACGAGGCCCGCACAGGCACCTATGTGACGGTGCAGGCCTTCCAGCAGGGCATCGGCACCGGTGCCTGCGGCCCGGGCGTTATGCCGGAGTACCGCTATAAGCTGGATTCGGACTATACGCTGCAGTTCCTTGTGCGCATCGAGGACGAGCCCGCCCGGTAACTGTTATACACAAAGATAAAAAAGCGCCTGCGAACGGCAAAAAACCGTTCGCAGGCGTTTTTTCGTATCTCAGCTCCAGCCCCTTGCCTTCGGGTCCAGCATCTCGGCGGCGGCGTAGAGCAGGGCGTTGCAGATGGCGGCGGCCACGTTGCTGCCGCCCTTGCGGCCCATCGCCACAATGGCGGGCACGCCGTATTGTGCACAGGTGGCATACAGGCGCTCCTTGCTTTCCACCACGTTCACAAAGCCGACCGGCACGCCGATGACCAGCGCCGGGCGCAGGCCCTGCTCAATTTCCTCGGCAATCGTCAGCAGGGCCGTGGGGGCGTTGCCCACCGCCAGCACCGCACCGGGGTATTCCCGCGCGGCCTTGTGCATAGCGGCCACGGCGCGGGTGGTGCCATCCGCCTTTGCGGCGGCGGCCACTGTGGGGTCGGCCATAAAGCAGAGCGCCTGCCCACCCAGCCGGGCAAGGCCGGGCTTTGTGATGCCAGCCAGCGCCATATTGGTGTCGGTGATGATGGTCCCGCCGCGCACGGCGGCCAGCCCCGCCGCCACCGCGCCGGGCGTGAAGCGCAGATTCTCGGCATAGTCAAAGTCCGCCGTAGTGTGGATGACCCGCTTGACAACGGCGGCGTTCTCCGGCGGGATTTCCAGCCCGCGTGCGGCCAGCTCCGCGGTGATAATACCCATGCTGGTACGCTCAATATCGGCCGGTAAATGATGCTGTGGCGTCATTTTTTACACTTCCCTTCGGGGGTTGGCAAGCCCCATGGCGGCATAGACGGCGTCCATATCCAGCGCCTTGCGCACGCCGTCCGCCAACAAATCAAACTGCTGCTCGCGGTAGGCAGCCATCGTGAGGGGGGCGGCCGTCTCTGCCGCAAGACCCCGCCGCGCACACAGGTAATCCGCCAGCCTTGCGGTCAGCTCGCCGCTGTCAAACAGACCATGCAGATACGTGCCGAACACATTGCCCTGCACGCAGCCCTCCGGCGTGCCGTCCGCATAGCGGCAGAACGGTGCGCCCTGCACGGCGGTGCGGCCGGTGTGGATTTCGTACCCGGTCAGCGCGGCCCCGGCAAAGGGCGGCGTGGCGGTGGCCGTGACCTGTGTGCGGCGCTTTTCGGCGGTAAAAACCGTCCGGGTCGGCAGCAGCCCCAACCCGCGCAGGGTCTGCGGGCGGCCACCCTCAGTGCCATGGGTATCGTCCAGCGTCTCGCCCAGCATCTGGTAGCCGCCGCAGACGCCGAGCACCGGTGTGCCGCCGCGGGCATATTTAAGCACCGCAGCTTCCAGCCCCGACTGGCGCAGCCAGAGCAAATCATGGACCGTATTTTTTGTGCCGGGCAGAATGACCAAATCGGGCGCGCCCAGCTCCCGCGTGCCAGCTACATACCGCACACCCAGCAGCGGGTGCTGCTCCAACGGCATAAAATCCGTAAAGTTGGAGATGTGCGGCAGCCGCACAATGGCCACATCCAGCGGCTTTACGGCGGCTTTGTTCTGCAGGCGCGGTGCCAGAGAGTCCTCGTCCTCCACGTCCACCTGCAGATACGGCACCACGCCCACCACCGGCAGGCGGGTCTTTTCTTCCAGCATGGCAAGGCCCGGGCGCAGAATTTCCACGTCTCCACGGAATTTATTGATGATAAGCCCGCAGATGCGCGCACGCTCGTCCGCTTCCAGCAGCGCCACGGTGCCGTACAGCTGGGCAAACACGCCGCCGCGGTCAATGTCCCCCGCCAGCAGCACCGGGGCATCCACCAGCTTGGCCAGCCCCATATTCACAATGTCGTCAGCCTTGAGGTTGATTTCCGCAGGGCTGCCCGCGCCCTCGATGACGATAATGTCAAATTCATCGGCGAGACTATCGTAGGCACGCAGAATATCCGGGATAAGCGCCTTCTTGTGGCGGAAATATTCCCGCGCAGGCATATCGCCGCGCACCTCACCGTTGACGATGACCTGGCTGCCCACATCGCTGCTGGGCTTGAGCAGGATCGGGTTCATCCGCACATCCGGCTCCACGCCCGCGGCCTGCGCCTGCACCACCTGTGCACGGCCCATCTCCAACCCATCCCGGGTGACAAAGCTGTTCAGCGCCATATTCTGGCTTTTGAAGGGTGCGACCCGGTAGCCGTCCTGCGCAAAAATGCGGCAGAGCGCGGCGCAGAGCAGGCTTTTGCCCGCGCCGCTCATCGTGCCCTGCACCATAATGCACCTTGCTTTTTTCATGCCAGTATCTCCCCCATTATCTGCAGCAGCCGGGTGTTTTCCTCCGCCGTGCGCACCGCCGTGCGGTACCACGCGGCATCCAGCCCGGGATAGTTGGCGCAGCTGCGCACCACCGCACCGCGGCGGCGCAGCTTCTCCCCGAAATCCGGCGTTGCACGGAACAAAAGATAGTTAGCCTGCCCATCCATCACCCGCAGACCCAACGCCCGCAGGCCCGCAGCCATGCGGGGGCGCTGCTCTGCGATAAGGGCGCGCACCGCGCCCGCGTAGGCGGTCTCCTGCAAGGCCGCCAGCCCCGCGGCCTGCGCAAGGCTGGACACGGCCCACGGCTGGCCCGCACCGCGCATTTTTTCAAGCAACGCTGCATCACCGCAGAGCGCATACCCCAGCCGCACGCCCGCCATGGCATAGAGCTTGGTGAAAGCCTTCAGGATGATAAGCTGCGGTGCATCGCGCAAAAGCTGCTTGGCGGTCCATGCATCACGGTCTGGCAGGAAGTCGAGGAAGCACTCGTCCACCACCAGCACCGCGCCACACTCGGCACAGCGGCGCACAAGGCGCTCCACCCGTGCGGGCGGCGTCACCTGCCCGGTGGGGTTGTTTGGCTGGCAGAGAAACACAATGTCTGTTTCCGGCGTAACAGCGTCAATAAATTCCTCTGTCACGGCAAACTCGTTTTCCTCCCGCAGGAAAACACGCTGCACCGCACAGCCCACAGTTTGCAGTGCGGCCTCGTACTCGGCAAAGGTCGGTGCGGGCAGCAGGGCGCGGCGCGGGCGCACCGCCAGCGCCAGCCGGAAAATCAAATCCGCCGCGCCGTTTCCGCAGAGAATCCAGTCTGCGGGGACACCCTCGGCCCCGGCCAGCGCCGCACGCAGCTCCCGGCACAGGGGGTCAGGGTAGCGGTCGGCTGTGGGCAGCGCGTTTGTTATAGCCGCCGCCACGCCCGCTGGCAGCCCCAGTGGGCTGACATTTGCCGAAAAATCCAACGCATCACAGCCAAATTCTGCGCGGTAGCCCGCCCAGTCACCGCCATGTACCAGCTCCATTTTTCTGCCTCCTTACCCTGCCAACAGCAACCGCACCGCCAGCCCGATGACCAGCGCCAGCACGCTTTCGGCGTACATCATACGGTTGGCCCGCAGAATATCCTGCGGCTCGATGGGCCGCAGCGGGTCACCGATGGTCGGCTTATCGTAGTATTCGCCAAAATAGTAGGCCGGCCCGGCCAGCTGCACGCCCAGTGCCCCGGCGCAGGCGCTCTCGGTCTGGGCACTGTTGGGGCTGGCGTGGTTGTGCCGGTCACGCCGCCAGATACGCCACGCCCCGCGGGCGCTGTTGCCGGTCAGCGCAGCCGCCGCCACCCACAAAAGCGCGGCAAGGCGGCTGGGCAGCCAGTTGGCGGCATCGTCCAATTTGGCGGCACAACGCCCAAAATAGAGATATTTCTCGTTTTTATAGCCCAGCATACTGTCCATCGTGTTGATGGCCTTGTAGGTCAGCGCCAGCGGCGCACCGCCGATGAGCATATAGAAAAGCGGCGCAATCACGCCGTCGCTGGCGTTTTCGGCCACGGTCTCCACGGCGGCCTTCGTCACGCCTTCGGCGGTCAGCGCCTGCGTGTCACGCCCCACAATGCGGGCCACGGCGCGGCGGGCTGCGGGCAAATCACCCTTCACAAGCTCCCTGTACACGTTGCGGCTTTCCTGCACAAGGCCCTTAGCGGCCAGCGCCTGCGCGCACCAGAACATCTGCAGTGCCAGCCCCAGCGCCGGGTGCAACGCCGCCGCCAAATGGCAGGCCAACCCGGTCACCGCCAGCGTGCCCAGCGGCAGCACGGCGGCCACAACGCCGCCGCCCACCAGCTCCCCCTGCGGTGTTTTGGGCAGAGCTGTGCGCAGGTGGTTTTCCAGTGCGGTGATACACCGGCCCATAAGTACCACCGGGTGGGGCAGCCACGCCGGGTCACCAAACACGGCATCCAGCAAAAAACCACCCAGCACCGCCCAAAAAATCAACATTGGCTCTCCTTTGTGTACTGCACCGTTTTGACAAGATGCAGAATATGCTCCCTCTGCCAGTCGCGGGCGTCCAGCACAAAGCCGCCCGCGTTGGGGCCGCACCACGCGTAATAGTCCCTGTGCGGCAGGGCGTAGCGCTCCAGCGCCGCCATCTGGGTGCCGCCGTGGGCCAGAATCACCAGCATTTCCTCGCCGTCCGCCAGCGCCTTATCCACCAGCGCCGCAAACGTTGTGCAGATACGCTCAGAGAATTCCGCCTTGCGCTCACCATCGGGGCAGGCGCTCTCACAGTTGGCCGCCACCCACGCAAGGTAGTCGGGGTCATGCTCCATCTCCTTGTAATTGCGGCCCTCAAAGCTGCCGAAGCACATCTCCTTGAGGCCGTCCACCGGCACAAGCCTGGCGCCCGGGAATAGAATTTCCGCCGTCTGTTTTGTGCGCTGCAGCGTCGATATATAGACAACCCGCGGGTTGATATCCGCACGGCAGAGCTGGTTTCGCCCTTTCTCCGAAAGCGGGATGTCCCGCTGGCCCTGATAGCGCTTCTGGGCGTTGTACTCGGTCAGGCCGTGGCGCAAAAGATAAATCAACATTCCGGCAATTCTCCTTTCAGCACGGTGGGCAGGCCGCAGAACATCTGCACCACGCAGTCCGCCCGCGCCGCCAGCAGGCAGGCAAGGCGGCCCGCCGCCTCCCGCGCTGTGCGCTCGGCCGGGTCCGCGGGTACAACGCCGCCGCCCACCTCTGTGGCGGTCACCACGTCGCAGGCGGCCAGCTCGTCGGCCAGCGCTTCCAAATCAGCCGCCGCCGCGGCCAGTGCCTGCACGTCATAGCGCTGCCGCCCGCCAAACCGCTGCGCAAAGGTGCGCTTGCCGCTGTAAAGCGGCCCTGTGATGAACAGCATTTATAACATCCCCCACCATTGGCAGGCGGCCAGCGCCGCCAGCATCCAGATTTCACATTTTTGCAAAAACCACCCGGCCAAATCGCCGGTGGTGCCGCCGAACTGCTGTACGGCCAGATGATGATACCGCAAAAACACGGCGCACGCCACAAGAACCAGCGCCCAGCCGCCCAGCGCGGCAACCGCTGCCGCCAGCACAGCGCAGAGCACCGCCAGCACACGGCGCACCCGGGTGCGGTCCGCCGCCGTGGCAAAGGTGTGGGCAAGGCCGGTGTTTTTTGCCAGCGGAAAGGCAGCCACCGCCAGCCCGGAGAGCGCACGCTCCCCCACCAGCGCCAGCATCCACAGCACGCCAAGGCGCGGCGTGAACTGCACACAGCAGCACAGCGCAAAATACGCCGCAAAGTAGCTGCACAGCCGTATCACGGCGAACGCGCCGCAGTGGGGGTCCTTGAGGATTTCCAGCTTTTTCGCCGTATCACCGTAGCTGGAAAGTGCATCGCAGGTGTCAGCGTAGCCATCCAAATGGATGCCGCCGGTGACCCACACCGGCACAAGGCAGAAGCCCGCCGCCCGCGCCACGGCGGGCAGCGGCAACACGCCGCACAGGCACCATAGCGCCCCGCACACCACCCCAACCAGCGGAAAGGCACAGAGGGCATACCGCATATTTTTTGCGTTCCAGTCAAACTGCGGCACCGGCACCGCGGAGAACATGGCAAACGCCACCGCAATCGTCTGCAGGGCTGTCATTGTCTTTCACTTCCTTTATAATAGACCGGGATGCCGCAGACCACCCGCACCACGGCATCGGCGCGGGCGGCGGCGGCGTTGTTGACGGCAGCCAGCACCCGCAGATAACGGTCGGTATCGCCGAGATAGTCTGCCCCGCCGCTGAACACCTCGTTCGAGACAAGTATCAGATTTTCACATTGCAGCGTCAGCTTTTCGATGCCTGCCAGAATCTGCTCCGCCGTGTGCGCCCCGGCACCGTCGGGACTGTATAGCTCGTTGGCGGTCAGGTTGCCCAAATCTTCGAGCAATACCGTGCCGCGCTGCGGCAGGATCACGCGGTCAAGCTGCAGCGGACACTCGATTGTGTCAAACTGCTTTTCAGCCCTCATGGCGCGGTGCTTTGCCACACGGGCGGCACACTCCGCGTCCCAGATCTGCATCGTGGCAAGGTAGGTTCTGGGCAGCGGGCTTTGCAGGCAGAGCCACTCCGCGTAGGCGCTTTTGCCGCTGGCCGCCCCGCCGATGACCAGCGTCAGCATTGCGGGGTGTACGGCGCAATGCCGCCCTCCGTGAAGGAGTAGCATCCATTGTAGACGGCCATGGCCATATCCCACAGCGGCAGGCTGGCCACCGCGCCGGTGCCCTCGCCCAGATGCAGATCAGCGGTAATCAGTGCTTTTTTGCCAAGAGCCTCCAGCACAAGCTGCGCACCGGGCTCACTGGAGGCGTGGCTGGCGAACACGGCCTTCGCGGCAGCCGGGCAGAGCCGCACCGCGCAGAGCGCCGCCACGCCGCTGATGAAGCCGTCCATCACAATGGGGATGCTTTCAAGCGCGCCGCCCAGAAAGACGCCGCACAGCCCGGCTATGTCAAAGCCGCCCAGCGCGGCCAGCACGCCCAGCGGGTCCGCCGCATCGGGGGAATTTACTGCGATTCCGCGTTCTATCGCTGCTATTTTGCGCTGCAAACCCTCATCGGAGAGCCCGGCCCCGCGCCCGGTCAGCGCTGCCGGGGGGCGGCGAAGCAGAACGCTTGCCACAGCGCTGGAGGTTGTGGTGTTGCCAATGCCCATCTCGCCGGTGGCCAGCAGCTGCACGCCGCTGCGCTTTTGCGCCTGCACCAGCGCAATGCCCGCCGCAATGGCCTGCAGGGCCTCGGCGCGGGTCATGGCGGGGCCGTGGGTAAAATCCGCGGTGCCCGGCGCCACGCGGCAGTCCACCGCGCCGGGCACCGGGGCACCCGCAATGCCCATATCCACCGGGACAACCGCGCAGTGCGCCGCCGCGGCCATGCGGCAGACGCTGGTGCGGCGCAGCGTCAGGTTTTCGAGCACGGCGCGGGTCACGGTGGCATCGGTCTGGCTGACGCCCTGCGCCACCACGCCGTTGTCCGCGCAGAGCACCAGCACGGCGCGGCGGGTGAAGTCCGGCGCAGGGTTGCCCATCAGGGCGGCGGCGTCCTCCACCATCGTTTCCAGCCGGCCCAGCCCGCCCAGCGGCTTTGCCAGCGACGCCCAGTGGGCGTGCGCGGCGGCGCGGGCTGCTTCGTCAGCGGGGGGCACGGCTTTGAGCAGATTTTTGAGCTCCTGTTCGGTCATAGTTCTTCCCTTTTATAGCGTTCGGCGGCGGCCACAAACCGCTGTGCAAGCGGCGTGCCCGCCCAGTAGAGATGCGGAAATCCAGCGTAGAGATGTGCATTTGCAAAGCCGCAGGCCCACTGCCTACCGTTTGCCTTGGCGGCGGTGAGCGCTGTGCCATTCTGCGTGGAGTCCCAGTGGTGGAACTCATGCGCGGGGAACTGCTCCCCCGCTGCAAACAGCATACTGTCCGCCTGCGCGGTCAGCGTGGCATAGCCGAACCGCACAAGCCGCCCGGTTTTTATCCCCTGCCCCGGCAGGACGCCCGCCATCGGGTGGGGCGTGCCGTCCGCATCCTCAAGCGTCTGGCCGAGGTAGAGAAAGCCGCCACACTCGGCTGCGGTGGGCAGGCCGTTTTCGACCGCGGCCTTTAGGGCGGCGCGCATCGGCGCGTTGGCGGCAAGCTCGGCGGCGTAAAGCTCCGGGTAGCCGCCCGGCAGGTACAGCCCGCCAATGTCCGGCGGCAGGGCCGTATCCTGCAATGGGCTAAAAAAACACAGCTCTGCGCCGTTTTCCTGCAGAGCCTCGAGCGTTTCTGCGTAGGTGAAGCAGAACGCGGCATCCCTTGCCACCGCAAGGCGCACCCTTGGAGGCACGGCAGCAGGCGGGGCAGCGGCGGGCGCGGGGCGGTCAAACAGGCGCTGCAGAAGCGGCCAGTCGATGCTGCTTTGCGCGGCATCGGCCAGCAGTTTGAGCCTTGCCTGCAGATCGGCAATCTCGGCGGCGGTTTTCAGGCCCAGATGGCGGCTTTCGATAGCGGCCCCGGGCAAAAAAGGCAGATACCCCACCACCGGCAGGCCGGTTTCTCTTTCGAGCATAGGGCGCAGCATTTTGTACAGGTTTTCGGTGCAGTCATTGAGCAAGATCCCTGCGATATGGTGCGGCGTACGGAAGGCCAGCAGGCCGCGCAGCGTTGCCGCCAGCGTCAGGCTGGCACCCTTGGGCCGCACAACCAGCAGCGCGGGCAGATCCAGCGTGTCCGCCAGATGCCACGCGCTGGCGGTGTCGCTCACACCGCCAAGGCCGTCATAGTAGCCCATGGCACCCTCCACCACCGCCGCGCCGTGCCCTGCCGCGTGCCGGGCGTAAAGGCTGCGCACCGTCTCCGGGGTAGAAAAGAACAAATCCAGATTGTGACTTTCCACGCCGAGCACCGCACGGTGGAACATCGGGTCAATGTAGTCCGGCCCTGCCTTGAACGCGCAGGGCGTCAGCCCACGCGCAGCCATTGCGCCCAGCAAAGCACATATTGCCGTTGTTTTTCCGCTTCCGGACTGCGGTGCCGTCGCTACCAGCTGCAGCATCCTTACTCCCTCACAATCAGAAATACCGGGTTGTTGGCAAGCAGCAGATGCAGCCCGCCCGCCGCCCGGGAGCGGCTGACGGAAATCTGTGTGACCTCCGCCCCCAGTCCGTGGGCGGTCAGCGCGGTGACAGCCTGCTGCAGGGTTTCCAGCGCAATCGCGCTGATGCAGAGCCGCGCCGCGGGGTTGGCGGTGAGCACGGCGTCCACAATGGCGGGCAGATTGCCCTTGCTGCCGCCGATGAACACGGCATCCGGCGCAGGCCAGTCCGCCAGCGCCGCAGGAGCCAGCCCTTGTGTAAGGTGCAGATTTTGCACAGCAAATTTTGCGCGGTTTTCGCGTATCAAGCCGCAGGCTTCGTCATCGCACTCGGCGGCATAGACCTGCCCGGCCGGGGCGGCCAACGCCAGCTCAACGCTGACACTGCCGGTTCCCGCGCCCACGTCCCACAGGATGTCTCCGGGGCGCACGGCCAGCTTGGCCAGCACCGCGGCGCGTACCTCCTGCTTGGTCATCGGCGTTTTGCCGCGGAGGAAGGCATCATCCGGCAAGCCCGGCACGCGGCGGGCGGCGGGCGGGCATGGCTCGACCAGCAGCACGCTCAACGGCGCAAACTGCTGCTTTGCCAGCACGGCTACGGTGTCCGTCACAAGGCGTTCTGAAGGGAGCGCTAAGTTCTCCCCCACCGTTGCCATCACTGCGCCATAGCCGCCTGCGGCCAGCCGGGCGCAGAGCGTGGCAGGATTTTCTTTTCCGCCGGTAAGAAAAAAAGTCGGTTTTCCGCTTGTGCAGACGGTCAGCGGGTCACACGCGCAGCCGTGTGCGGAGACCAGTTGCCAGTCCTGCCATGGGCGGTGCAGCGCCGCCGCCAACAGCTGCACGCTGGAAATGCCCGGCTCCACCGTGCAGGGCAGGCCCGCTGCATCCAGCGCACGGCAGAGCGCCGCCGCGCCGGAGTAAAACCCGGTATCGCCGCTGTAGGCAACGGCCACGGTGCGGCAATCTGTGCGCTGCAGCAGTGCGCAAATTTCGTCCGTTTTGTAAAGGGCGGCGCGGTTCCGGGTGCAGCCCTCCGGCAGGGCCTGTAAAAGACGATTTGCGCCGATAATCAGCTCTGCCCCCTGCAGGGCGGCCTGCCCTGCGGCGGTCAGCCCGGCGCTGCCACCGCTGCCCATACCCACAAGTGTAAGTTTCATAAAAGCTCCTTACAACGTTGTAAAATCGTTTCGGTGCTCTCGCCCTGTTCCTCGGGGCGGCGCAAAACAACCAGCTGCACACCGCACTGTGCGGCGGCTTCTGCCTTCTCGGCAAAGCCGCCCGCCGCGCCGCCGTCCTTGGTGACAAGGTAGGCAATCGCAAACTGGCGCAGCAGCGCCACATTCAGTTCCGTGGTAAACGGCCCCTGTAACGCAAGGATATTGCGGTGCGGGATGCCTGCCGTTTCACACGCGGCAATGCCCGCCGCCGTGGGCAGCACCCGGGGGTACAGCCGCTGCGGGTCCAGCGCGGCAAAAGCGGGCAGCTCCTTGGCACCGGTAGCCAGCAGGATTCTGCCGGGCCTGTCGGCCAGATAGGCGGCGGCCTGTGCCGCACCGGGCAGCACCACGCTGCCTGCGGGCAGATTGCTGGCAGGGCGCAGCAGGCGGTGGTATTCCACCCCGCCGCCGCGGCCGCCGCACGGATATTGCGCGTGGCCTCGGTGGCATAGGGGTGGGTGGCGTCCACGCAGAGCGCCGCGCCCTGCAGAACCGCCGCCATCTCACCGGCATCCAGCCGCCCGGCGCGCACCGTAATGCCGTCCGCACGGCCCTGTTCCTCGGCCCCGAGGTCGGTTGCCACGCAGACCGTGACCGCCGCGCCCAGCGCCGCCAGTGCACGGGAGAAGGTGCGTCCTTCGGTTGTGCCGCTGAAAACCACTGCCCTCATACGCCGTGATACCCCCTTGGCGTCACCATTTTTCCGCCCAGATTTCTCGTTGCATCGTTACCTATAAAAACCGTGGTGAACATATCCACCGCCGTATTTTCCAGTTCCGCCAGCGTCAGCAGGCGGGCGGTCTGGCCCTCCCGGCCGATGTTGCGCACCAGCCCGCAGACCGTTTCCGGTGCCTTGCCGCCGGACAGCAAAATCTGCACGGCCTTCTTCAGGTAGTCGGCGCGTCCCTTGGAGGAGGGGTTGTAGAGCGCAACGCAGAAGTCCCCCGCCGCCGCGCAGGCCAGCCGCTTTTCAATGACGGCCCACGGCGTCAGCCGGTCGGAGAGCGAAATCACACAAAAATCGTGCGCCAGCGGCGCGCCCAGCACAGCGGCCCCGCTTAGCGCCGCCGTCAGGCCGGGCACAATCTCGACCTGTACCCCGGGGTACTGCGCGGCCAGTTCCAGCAGCGGGCTGGCCATACCGTAGACCCCCGCATCACCGGAGCAGACCAGCGCCACGGTTTTGCCGCGCTGCGCGGTTTCCAGCGCCCAGCGGCAGCGGTCAATCTCCCGCGTCATGCCGGTGGCGTAGACCTCCTTTTCCGGGAAAAGCGGCCGCACCGCTCCACATAGACCGTGTAGCCGCACAGCACCTCGGCGCTTTGCAGCGCGGCGCGGGCCTGCGCGCGGTCAGAAGCTGCGCGTCACCGGGGCCAAGGCCCACCACATAGACAAAGGTTATGGTTCATTTTCCATCTCAATCCGGGGCAAAGGACGGCACGGCCACAGCGAAGGTCACGCCGTCCCGCGCCCATTTCGGAAGGTACAGCACCGCCCGGGCCAGCACCGCCGCACGCTCACAGACATTGTCCACGCCGGTAACGCTCTGCACAAGGGTGAGGGCGTAAAGCTGCCGGAAACAGCCCGCAGCTGCTCGGCGGTATAAAAATCCATCCTCCAGCCGTTGGCAAGGCAGAAGGCCGCCAGCCCCGGCCTCGTTCTTTCAGGTCGATGCTGGCCACCCGGCGAGACGCCCTGCGCCGCAAAAAATGCGTCTCGGCGCAAACAGCCAGAACTTCGAAGCAGGGGGGCAGCGGTCGCAGGTGCGAGGGGCTTTGCCCCGAGCGATGCGGAGCCTGCAACCCGACGTGCATTTTTTGGCAACGCAGATGCCGTGCCCACACGCAGCCGCCGGAGCGGTGTTTAAGCCGTCAGGCGGGAATTGTGCGGTATTTGCCTTTTATTCTAACGATAAAAACTCAGAATCGATTGAACCATTCAAAACCTGTTCAATGGAAGCCCTGCTCAATGCAAAGTTGCATGCGCGCCCAGTTCATCCGTATAGTCTTTATACAAGGTAAACCCGAATGTTTGCATAGCTGCGGCTCATACTGGGTGATCACCGGCTT
>VOFK01002805.1_pt1 | contig 30337 bp, 48 predicted proteins | sample 5384121 | NCBI WGS metagenome assembly VOFK01 (sample SAMN12384730, study PRJNA508395) | human gut metagenome | isolation source: healthy gut J | host: Homo sapiens | reverse complement strand
TATTACGTATTGTTAGTCGAAAGTCGGTTCTCCGTGGAATGCTGTATTGGTGGAAAGTTCGCGGACAGTTCTGGGGTCTTCAAAGGTAAGATTCTTTCCTTGTGAAGCGGTAGTATTTCCTGCGGCCGAATGAAGCCGTCAACTGGCTTTTCAGAGGTTGGAGACACCTTTGTGAAACTTCAATGAGCAAGTGGCTTATTCCCCACGCGACATGTCTTTTTGTGTCGATTGAAAATAGCGCTTGGCTGCCATCCTGGAATGTACGTGATTGATGATGTGATGACGGCACCGGGGTATCGCGAAGCGCGCCGGAGCGATGAAAAGGAAGTTTAAGCCAAGCATTGCCGTTTAAAACAGCGTGAGTAGTTGGGCAGGTTGAAGAATGTTTCACAAAGCTTATATACTTTGATAAAGCCATCAAAAAGATAGCACCAACTTTTTGATAGCCTCTGTTCTTGTTTTAAATGCTCCCCTCATTTGAACAGCAAGTCGGAACCACTGAATTTAAAGTATTCCAAGCCAAATGTTCTTTCTTTATGCATTATTCGATGCCTGGCAATCTCGTCACTCCCTCACTGCTTCCCTGGGCTGTCATGCCAGTCAAAAGTCGTTCACTGAAGTACCACCGGAGTGTCCCTGTCGTCGGTCAGCCGGATTGGCTGTTTTCTTTCCTTTGTTGCCCATTGCCCTTCTGATGCAACTTTTCTTTCAGCGCAAAGTTTCAGCCCAGTCAAAGTGTGCCGTCAACACTGTTCCGATGCCCGTTTTTGCGTACTAAGTCGCCGTTTTGTACACTTTCGTCCATGGCGGACATGTCATTGTTCTGAGTTCCTTTTCGATTGGCAGGACACCAACAATGCAGCAGTGGGCCGCAATCATTTCCGGCCAGTTTTCGCCATTGCTTTAAATGGTTTGTTAATTGAAAAGATTTTAAATAGCGTTTGTTATTCCATCTTCTTTGATGATTTAAGTTAAAGCTGTCCACCCGTCCGCGTCCGCATCCAGGCTCTGAAGTCCAGGTGTTTCAGCTGAACAAGCCCCATGCTTCTGGCACCTGTCCCATGGCAACATCCGCTCATGCGTGGTGAAGTTTCTTCTTTCAGGCTTTCCATCAAGTAAATTGTAGCTCAATGCTTCCATAAAGTCATTTCTCCGTGATGCCCATGGAAGCTTCCACCTCAGTGAATCGTCTTCATGAACAACGATTTCTCTTCTTCCGGTTTTCACGCCTTTCTGAGAGATGTCTTCCTGAAGATGGCTTTTCCGTCAAATCGTGGCGGCGATACCTTCAGAAAGTCTGCTACTGGGTTCACAACAATTCTAACCATTTTGTTTCTTAAAACAGCCTAAAAACATACAAACTTTCCGTGGAATAAACAAGCAAAAATACAAAGTTTAGTTGGTTGTTCGTGCCCATCATCAATCGATGGCCCCTTGTCCCTTCCCAGCCCACTCAGGAGATATTTAGCAGCGGATACGCGCACCCTCTCCTGCGTGCCTTGATGGAGTACCCAAATGCGGCGATAGTCATCAGGTCATTCTGTTTCCGTGTTTCGTTTTGTCGTGATGAGACGCCTTTGTTCCCGAGCTTTCAGTGAACTACCAGTTCGTCTTTAGGTCATTTATGCTCTTCGCTTCAAAACCAGTCCTGATAGCTTTTGTTCATCAGTTTAAGTGGAAAGCCTGCTGGGTACAAACGGATGAAATGCAACGCTTTTAGCGCTGGTTACGGCGCCCCATCGGTTCAAGTTGTCAAGGCGATGGACTTGGGGCAACTTCAGTTCTCGCCTTTTGGCGATGAGCTTAGTCAAGATAGCATGATTAAGCTACTACGTAACGCTTTATGAGTCTCAAGCGATAGCGGCTTACTCCCGGAATGAGGGCGAACAGCGAAGCTCCCGTCATCATGATGGTGGCACCCACCATAGCACCGATGCAAGAGTAATACCCCGATTTAATGGTGGAGAGGAATTTTGCTCTGAAGCTGTTTCAATACCTCCTCCTTGGCTCCTTGTTCCCCTCTTCTTCTCCAATATCAAGTAGCTCTGCTGGGCGTGCTCTACTTGAGGAGACCGCCATGGCAAAAACGCCGTTGTGAATAAAGCAAAAAGTAGAATGATGTAATAAAACCCATTGGGGATTTTGAACAGTTTAGAGGCAGCGAGCGTAATGATTTTTCAGTATTGTTAATATTGCCATCCAAGTTAGAAAAATCAACAGATGAAAGAATTATTGCCTTAGCCTTGCATGTCTGTCTGTTTATGGCGGCAAATGTGAAATACCGTTGGTGAGAAAAGTGTTTTCATGCAATATCAAAAGCATTTGCCTGATATGCTGTCCGGTGGTCCTATCTGCGAGCGACTATGGCGGCAATGCGTGAGCTGGGTGCAGCGAGCCGAAATTGCCGCAGCGTCCCACTCCGCTGAACAAAGCTGCGCTGGGACGTCCGGAGAACCTGCTTACCGTTATGAGACTTTGTCACCTGGAATTGGTGAAGTATAGCAGACGGGAATCTTTGCTGCTCATTCTTCGATAGAAAGGCGCGTGCCATCGTGGATTGAGTATTGGGCGGTTTTGGTGCTGGTTGTGTGTGCTATCCGTCATAGGGATGGTTCGGTGCGGGTGAGTGGAGTGAGTGGATATGGCCGTTCTCAGAATTGGAAAGCAGGTTGGGAGTTTTGTTTGATGCTGAATAAGTCAACCGGATAAGATTGAAATGGAGACTTTGGCGCTAATCATCGACTGTGAGCCGTTTCTTTCGAAGTGAACAAGGACTCTGGGGCAAGGAAGATAGACCATGACTTCATCACTCGTCCGGTGGACATACCGAACGTATTGGAACAACTCCATAGACTATCACGTCGCTTTTCTTCTGACAAGTTCTTTAAGAAGTAAGTAACTTATTATTCCGATGGTATGAGTTCACGATTGCAGTGTGGTCCTGACTCATTGCTCGAAATTTCACATATGCCCTGACGACCGCATGGCCAGCAGGCGAGCATTGATACCCAGGAATTATCCTAACGTCTGCAGGCATGAGTGGTGGTCTCTTCACTTTCTCCTCCGTTGCCGTCCGATGAGGATGCGTACTCAGATAGTTTGCAGGTTCTCCCAATATCTTCCCGTGACGGCGGCAACCGCACGCATGGAAAGCAGATGATACATGTCCGTAATGAATAGATGAGCTTTGTTATCTCAGGAGATATTTTTGCACTTTCATTGTCTTCGATGGTGTGAGGGTAGCCGTACTGCTGATAACTCAAAAGTGTCAGCTTTGTGCTCGTCAACCTTGCTGGAAGTTGCTGTGGTCTATTGTAATGAATGAGTATTCTCCGAAATCGTCCAGCTCTTTTCTGTGATGTTTTCCATGAAAAGCATTTGTCTTCGGTGTTGATGAGGTAGAAGTGTAAGTACGGGTTTCCTGCCATATCCCGACTGGTACAAGTGGCATAACCTTTGTCATTCAGCGTGGTTGATACTGTACCTGCTTCGTCGGTTATCACGGCTTGATGGTCCTTGTATTCGACAGTAGTGGTATTCTTTATCTCGAAGAGTTCGTCTCCTGCCAAAAGCCTGTTTGCCGGTGCTGGTCAGCCTGCCTGCACTGTTGTAAAGGTAGTGGTGGCAGTAACCGGTTGCGCATCGCTCTATCACTTCTTTAGTTCGATTTTATAAGAGTGGGTGTGGCTCCGCCTGGGCGTATCACCGCTTGTTATCATCGCTGCAAGCTGCCAGTCCGCCGAGCAACAGCAGGCTGAACATGATTCCCTGAAAATCGGTGATGATTGTAACTCTTCTGTTTAGTTTCATCCTTATTTGTCTTTTTATTTGATGCGTACGGCATTGGCTTGCCCGACGTTCAATGAGTTTGCGAGGGTCACTTTTAAAGAACGGGTATCTTCGGTGGGCGGTTGTATGCTCGTCGATGGCGCCGAGTGCAGTGCTCACGCGCTTCGTTGGTATCTCAAAGCAGGAAACGACATGTCGCTCATCTCATTCACCATATCCCGAGTAGGCCGGTTAACTGTGATTCATAATCAGATTTCTTCCGAATTGTATACCTTGGTGGTGACGATTCATCGTTAATACTCACTAGTTGGAGAAATTCTGAACCTAGATTTCACGCCGATTATTTCATGCCATACGGGTTGTGAGTAAAGTTGGAATCACCATTTCGGAAAGTGGCGCGCCCGCTGGTGGCACGTAGAGAAAGTATTCGCGGCTTAGGGGTTTGCCTGCTCTGGCTTATCCGAATTGTGGTGAATGGTACTATCTGCGGATTGGCGGTTAGTGAATTCCAGTGTACCCCAACTCTGTCCCGCGGAGGAAGGTGCCGGTGCCGCCGTTACCCTGCGCAACCTTCAGTAACCACCAGCAGAGTTGTAGCGCAAGTCGCGATGAATCTGCTTTGACTTCGCTGTGATGAAATATTGGGAATGCGCCGCGCAGGTCGTTGCTCATATTCATTACTGTTGTCCGTGGGGCCGGAACTGAAGTGTTGTAGATCAGCAACCTATTTTCTTGCTGCCTGTATAAGGTTATTCTTATGGTGCACCCCCCGGTTGTCGTTGACGGACGCGCCGATGCCATTCGCCTATCTGGGTTTGTCGGGGCAGATGGCATTTTTTCTCCACGTCGTACAACCTACCAAGTTCCATGGCACTACCCACAAAGCTTACTCCTGTTCTAGTAATAAAAGTTCCCGTCCACCTCATAATTGAAGTCACCCCAGTTTTTCGATTGAGGCCGGCTTCCGTCGGCAACGCGAAAAAGAATCTGTTAACAATGGCATTCCTTCTTTCTCTTCTACTTCTATCTGGCCAGGTGAACCGTAAACCCAGCCGTAACCGTATAGGGATGCGGGGTGGTGATGCTGACCAGACTGTCGATGGTGGAGAATTTGTCTTCTGATTTGAAGCGAAAAAGAAGAAAGTAGGAAAGGGGTCAAAAACAGTTCGAAGCCTGGTATGGGGATACCACCAATAGCCACACCCATGGTATCCAGCGGTCGGTTCGTTCAGTCCGGCAGCTACTCTTTCCAGCGGTCCAACTTTCTGCGAAAGCCCAGATAAATGGGAAGAATCAGGGTTTCAATATGAGTATCAGTATATTTCTTTGCTTTCATGGGGGCAAAGATAGTGCGATGAGTGCAGAACCATGTTGCATGAAAGTTTTTTGCCGAAATGCAGTTCATTTTATCTAAAGATAGAAAGTAGCTTGTTTATTACCGGCAATTGTGGTAGTAAAATTCTCTAATCTGTGTGCCCTGCTTATCGCTTTATCTTGCAACATCCGAATGAGAAACGGTTTATTCACCTAAAATACAAACGACAATGGAAACAAAGAAATGCATTCTTTGAGACTCTTTACAACTTCAAGTTGGACAAGAACAAACCGACCCGGCAACTGATGCCCGCGCCGTACCCATTCTCATCGCATTTAAACTTCGTATGTAGCCCTCGTACTCAGTTCATGTGCAGCCCGCTTCTTTGGCTTTGCGAATCCTGGAATATTTACGGCGGTTGAATGAATTCCACCCAGGATGTTCTGGAGAAACGTGGCGGCTCCCCTGGAAGCGGTAAGCTGCCGGATTTCGCCGTAGCCTCAGTGCGGCAGCCATCACTCATGCCTTTGAATATCACCCGTGCAGGCGACCGATACCTGTGGCAGTTAAGACCATCTACGGTGAACGTAAGCAATCTGCTGCAACACACATTGCCCAAGCCTTACGGTTGTCACCACTTTTGTGGACCCGGGCAATCTGACACCTCGAGAAAGTTTATTCCAGGAGAATGCAAGTATTCATTGAAACCGTTGGGAAACTGAATTTGCAACATCATTGATGCTGGCTGATGCCGAAATAGCACACCGCTCTACCGATATTCCTGATTACACCTCGGTACTTCCTACCTGATTTCCGTCCCATAGCGCATGCGATGCGGTAGTCCACCCTGGCAACGAAGTTATAGAGGCGCTGGTACGCCTGGGCATGGCAAAGTTCGACTGGGTGCCTCGTGGAAGTTTCAACTGACGGAACCCCGGACCCGAGTTATCTGAGTGCCGTCGACGCTGTTTGTCCTGCTGCCTTATGCCATCCGTATCCGTGCCGTATTGTTGCGTGATACCGAAAGTTACCAATCAGTCCTTTCAATGCTTTCATTCTGTTGTAAAGGGATTGAGACGTTGTCAAGCCATGTGGAACGTCAGCGTGGAGAATGCCTCGGAAAGTGGTTGAATTCTTGGAAGAAGCATCCCAAAGTGAGCCAGCCGTGAACCACCCTGTCCCCTGTCCTCGAGCATCCTGACCACGCGCTTTACGGGAAACACTTCTCCTCGAATGGAGGCGGTCTTCTATCTTACGTTTGAGGTAGCTTGGTGTGAAGCAAAAAGCAGACGTTTATTGATCAGCTTGCAGATACTCGTTAAGCTGTCAATGTGGCTGATGTGACAACCCTGGTTATCCATCCCAAGCCACCACTACCCATTCCCCAATTGAGTGCACGGGAATTGTTAAACAAGCAGTCAAACCGTGCGTAACGGTCCGCCTCCATCGGGGAACATATCGAGCGATGAAAGCGGACGACTTGTCCCAGGTATTTGACAGAATTTTAAAAGAATAAATTAGCATACGATAGGAATGAATGAGCTGTATTATTGTCGGGAGGTGTAGACAGCTCCGTGGTGGTACATCTCCAGAATAAGTGTTACCGTCCTTCTTATAGGGAGGGACGATGCCGGATTATAGCGGACTGCTCTTGCGGAAGCAGTGATATGGGGAGATGGCTTCCGCCGCCATTGCCCGGCGTTGCGGATTATCGTTGGAAGTAGTGGGGACCCGCGCACCCTGAAAGGTTGGGGATCATCCAGTGGCGGCTTATGCCACTGATGCCAAGACGTGGCTTGACTCCCAATCCGGATGGATGTAACTAAGCTGGATAAAGTTCGATGGGTGCTTGAGCAACGTGTGGGGAAGAGATTTCTTGATGTATGGCAACGGGAAAGGCACCACGGTGTTGAGGATGGTTACTGGTTCTGCTGCCGATTCCGTGAAAGATTCAGACTGACTTTCTGCACTAGTTGTATAGATTATCTGCAAGTTTCCAAACTGATGTTTCCATTGGGCAGACTGATGAAGAATGAGGTTCGTGACATAGCCCCAGTGGATTCTCAGCCGTCAGGGCATCTGCTTTCTGGAAAGATTGATTATAATGATTTTTGTGCGCCGTTTCCTTGGCGAAAGGGAAGGGATATTGTGGAGTTGGAAGCAGGTAGAAAGTTGAGCGCATCGCTGTTGGGTTTCATACCATCAGCCAGCGTAAGGGATTGGGGTTGGAGGACAGTGTTTGTTGTCCTGCGATGGAGAGGAGAATGTGATTTACGTGTCCTCGCGGATGTGATTCGGCATTGCAATACGGTCTGAATTCGTATGTACGTTTTTCTCTTCATTGATAATCCCTCAGGGTTTGCGGAAGAGGTGAGGTGCACGCCATACGCCGGAGTTTGTCAAAGGCAGGTTGCAAAGGAGGCGGAGGGATTCCCATTGTTTCGGAAGAAAGGAAGCGATTGCCGGTGCGGTGGAGGTGTATGATGCTGATGCCCTGGCTGTGTGTCGGGAGCGAGATTTAGGGGTATTCCATCAGTCTACGATGCTCTGCTTTTGGTGGCTTCGTGCTTTTGGGTTTCCAGTTTCCGGAAGATATTTTTCCGGTGGTTGTTTACTGTATGGAAGCTGTGAGGTTTCTCGTTCTGGCAGTTTTCTTTGGTTGTTTTCCCAGGCTATCTTTTTAGATGCCCGTTCGGCATTGGTCGGTAAATCATCTTTGATGGTATGTGAGTGAACCGTTGCCTGCGAGCAGCAAGTTACTTTGACGTATTGAGATGATCGCTCGTTTCGTGAGGCGCATTGTAGTGCGGTCGTATTCTCTTTTGAATTATCCTTCAGCGCTACGCCGAATGCTGTCGGAAAGAGTAGCCGCTTCCTCCTCGAAAGTGCTCGTGAAGTACCGCCAGCCTTCGGCTCCCCGAAAAACCGCGCGGCAGTCCAGAATGACAACGGCGGTGGATGCATGTAGTTGCTGTATCAGTTCTGCCTTGTCATTGCTGGCTTCCGTTGTTGCGTGGAGGTGCCTTTCTGTTCGCCCAATAGGAACATCATGCCTGCTTGGTAATTATCTGTCTGCAATGCCACTTTCATGAATAGGAAACCCGCCAATTTCAGTGTGATTTGTGAGTAAAATATAAGTTTTTATATGGTGGCTTACCAGGAACGTCCCTGAATATGTTGATTGTTCCAGCGGAACCAGGTCTCGCTCAAAGCCGCCAGGCGGGAGCTGAAGTTGGGCCGAGAAAGTCACGGTTGTTGCCCCCGCCATCGGTCAGCGTAATATCTGGCGTGAAATGCCGATACCCCTGATGAAGCAATCTTCACGTTGCCTCCGTTTGTAGTCATTTGATGTCCTCGATACGGTTCTGCCTACCGTTACACCGCCAATGCCAAGGAACCCAAAGTATGGTGTTGAAGGCTACCCGCACGGTGCCGTCCTTGGCTGGATACGCTGCTGTATAAACACACCTTTTTTAGCTCCTTTACATAAAGACTTTATATGCATGCAAGCTTTATCCCTTAGGTGTATTCTAGATTATAAAATAATAAATATCAATTCCTCACAAGAAGCCCCTTTTACTATTTTCTTATTCCAACTTTAAATCCGGTAACTTTTTGACGATTCCATGGTTTGTACGCTCACGTTGATTACGGAGAGTAGCAAGTCCAAGATATAACGGGGTTATCATGCTCACGGCTCCAGTCATTCGGATCGTTCTTGATCAAGCTACTTGGATCGGTTTTCACTTGATAGCGCTCCATGATCCATTCGATAGCGGATTTACCGTTCACGATGTACTCATACGCCTCATCGGGTATGTTCTCTATGCGAATCGAGCTGTTGTAGATAATCGTATCCTTTTGCCCCTTTTTGGGGAATCGCATTTTCTCTACCTCATAGTATTTATAATCCACCTTGACCGCATATAGATCCGTAGTTCCGGCAATCATACGACCATCCGGGGCTTCCTCCTTTTTGCCTGTCGCCAATGACTGTCACGCCCTCATACGCAGGTATTTCCTCATAATTCAGATGCAGATTAGCCAGTTGCTTACCCGCATAGGAGAAATCGAGGAATGCGTCTATATCTTCCACGATCGGGATACGTGGTAAGATTTCTTCAAATCGGCCGCAAAGGCTTCCCGGTATTTCGGGGAATGAAAGCAAGCCATACACATAGTAGAAGATGGTTTCTTTCGTGATCTTCCGGGCATTTTCCGAAACGGGTACGGACTTCTTTCAGTATCCAGTCGGTAATTCCGTCTCGACGGATGTAATCATCGCTTGATTCGGTATCGAATAAGGACAAGGTTTGCTGCTTGTTCTTGTTTTCTTCGTACCAGTAGAGAGGGAAACATTGACTCTTTCCTATAAGTTCTAAATCTGGAAGCATATCTGTTATGATACAGCTAAAGTCTTTTGTTACGCCGACACCGCTAACGCAAATCACTAAATTCTTATATTTAGATGTTGGGAAAAGTTTAGGCAATTGATAAACACGCTCGTTCCAAAAACGAGAATAGCACCCATATTGCTTGAAATATGGTCTATATAAACAATTGCTATTTTCTCCTATTTTATCCAATGGAATAATTTCATTCTTTTTTGCAGCATTCAATACATTTGTAGTCCAACTAATCCTCGTAGAATCGTAAATTACATCTTGTATTTTTTTCCTAAAGTTAACAACTCACGTTGTTTATTATAAAAAGCCGTTGCTTGTTCCATATTGAAGTTCAAGCTGTCAAGAGATGAATTATAGCACCAACTATCTCTTTGAGTTTTTAAGCCACAAGAATAATATGGAACAAACACCGTCTGCTTATTCTTCTTATCTTCCTTATCACCCAAAAAGTATCAATGAATCAAATATACCTCCTCGTTGGTTAATCCAATCCCTTTCTCATTCGGAGCAACAATCTCCCATTGTAATTTACTAGAATCAACGGAATCAAACTCACTTATCTTTTTTAAGCTTCTGCTCACGAGATAAATAATCACCAATATCATGATACTGAATCGTCGCTTTCCCCTTTCTTTTTTCTGGGTTCTTTACTAAAAAAAGTAATTGATATAGGCGTACGAGAACCCGAGCCAAATATTTTACCGCCTTCTTTACGAGATAACTCACCACTCGTACGTTGGTTCCCCTCTCAAATTCAATACATATACACTCGAATATTCGCCCTCAAGACATTTCCTAAATCCTTCTTGAGCATTTCCATCAATCCAAGCCCCATTACTAATGAAAGCTACCACACCCCCCATCCTTGCAATCCGCGATGCGATCACTCGCCCAACGAAACGCCTTAATATAACTATCATAAAGAGAGTTCTTATTAGTCGCTTGAGCGGCTTTGGCATACGTCTCGGCAATCCGTTTATCCAAATGAGCGTAACTCAAATTCTGCGCATTATTTCGCCGATTTCTGTCCGACCGAGTACGGAGGATTACCCATTATAACCCGTACCGGAGCTTTCTTTGCTTATCCACATTCGCCGCATTCTCGGAAACCAAGTCTGATCCAAGACATTCTCCCTCGTTCTCGGTTGTCTGGAAAGTGTCCGTTAAGCAAATGCCCCTCGAACGGCAAATAAGTATCTCGCTTTACGAGACTATGAAAGACGCTCTCGATATTGACATCAGCGATATAATAAGCGAGCAAGACCAACTCATTGCAATGAATCTCATTCTTATATTTACGTTCCAGATCTTCCGGACGGATCAAACCGCTTTGTAACAAACGGGTAATGAAAGTACCCGTCCCCGTGAAAGATCTAAGATATGTACATTCTCATCCGAAAGGCTGCAATCAAATTCCTTGCGCAAGATATCGTCAACGGAATGGATAATAAAATCCACGCATTCCACCGGTGTATAAACGATACCCAGCTTATCCACGGTCTTCGGAAAGCACCCTTGAAGAACTTCTCATACAGATTTTTGATAAGCATCTGCTTCCTTCCAGATTGTCAATATCGCCCACGTTCATGCGCACTGTTCTCATAGAATTTATTCAATACCTCCGTATCCTTTTCCATGGCCTCGCTCTCCAGTAGCTCCAACATACGTTGCATACTACGGCTGACCGCATTATTCTTGACAAACTGATAGTCCTTAAACAAGGCATCGAATACCGGACGTGTAATCATATGCTGCGCCAGCATCTCCACCGCTTGTCCCTCGTCAATGGAAGGGTTCAAGTTTTTTTGCAAGCCTTTCAAGAATTCAACGAAAGCCTTTTGTGCAATCCCTCTTTCACGACACGGGCGATGCGCTCTATAAATTTCTGGGCGATCAAACCGATCTCCTCGCCCAGTTCTCCCAATACAGGCGATCTCCGACCTTCTCGACCATCTTCGCGTAGATCCCATCTTGCAAAGAACCGAAACGAAGTTCCAACTGGCGAGCGATCTCCTCATTACTTAGCTCGGTCGCCCCCTCTGTTGATCCTGCGGATCGGGGCATCCAATCCTTCCCGTGCATCCGGCCCGAGCCTTTGCGGTATCCCGGCGACAACCACCTTGGGAGGCTTCACCTTATTCAAATGTATCTTATTGACCGTAGCGTTAAACTCATCGTCGTGGGCACGCAAGGCATTCAAGATTTTCCAGACCACGGAAAAACGCTCGTTATCCTCCATCGCCTTCTCCGGCTCCACATCCGCCGGAACGACTACCGGGACAATGATATAACCATATTTCTTCTCATCCGTAGCCCCCTTTGTGGAACGTACGCATCACACGCCCCCACGCTCTGCACGACATCCACCTCGCTATTACGGGCGGCTACAAAAGAACAGCGTCCAAAGCCGGCACATCCACCCCTTCGGACAAGCAACGCACGTTCGATAGAATACGGCACTCGTTCGGATTGCCGGTCTCCTCCTTCAGCCAAGCGATCTTCTCCTCCCGTGTAGCGGCATTCATCGCCCCGTCGATATGTTGCACCTCGATATCCACGACCTCTTCCCGTGCTTCCTCCGACAAGGATTCCTTATATTTTCTCACCATCGTAGGCATCACGGCGGCAAACCCCTTGAAGAGATACCGCTCCCCCGCCTCACTCATTAATGGTCGAGCAAAACGCCACGGCCCGCCGCATTAATACCGGGTCCGCCTCCTTCGTAACCCCCTTATCTCCTTTTATGCGTTTGGACAAGCCATTGATGCAACCGATCAGCTTACTGGCGTCGTCCATCTTTATTTCCTTTTGTTGTTTATCCTTGACATCCTCTAGGATAGAATCCGGGATATCATCCTCGCTAATCGTCAGCACCAATACCTTATAGTCCGTCAGCAGTCCCCTCACGCACGGCACGTCCGAATCCGATCCGGAAAAACTCCTCGCCATAATAGTCCGGGTTATTCATGCTCCACAACACTAAATCCTTTGTCTTTAGCCGTCGCCTTGGCATTGTCATTATAATAACGTGGAGTAGCCGTCATGTAAAGACGCTTTTTCCCCGGATCAAGTCATTGTTATGTATTTTAGTAAAATGACTCTCATCACGACCTTTTGCTTAAAACCGGTTGTCCGATGCGCCTCGTCGCAAACGATATAATCGAATATGCCATAAGACGGATCAGCCTCCAATAGCGCTCGCTGCGCCTCGGCCAAGACATCTATACTTTGATAGGTGGAGAATACGACAACTAGTCCGTCCGTATCCTTATAGCCTAATAATTGCCGTTTTATAGAGTTGATATTTGTTGTGGCGGGCAATGGGTTATCGATGATACTCGTCTCGTCATTATCGAAATCGTTCCTTTGGAAGCCTTGGAATCCGAGCAAATACAAACAGCCTTCATCCTGTACTTCGTATCTGTCATCCAAGCATTCAGCGATTGTCCTAAAGAGCGATACTGGGGACATGAATAAAATCAATCCCTTTGCCCCCGGTCTCTTGCTCTATGATCTCCAAGGAGGTGTACGTTTTTTCCCGTTCCACAAGCCATGATTAGTTTTCCCCGGTCATGTACCCTGAAATATTCATGAGCCGCTTTCATCGCTTCCAACTGATGCTTGCGAAGCTGTTTACCTTCCCGTAAAGCCGCTTTTCCCGTATCCCCTTTCAAGAGTTTATCCCAATCAACCGGAGAAGCCTCCAACTCATGCATATTGATACGAGTCACCGGAATGTCTTGACCTTTCAACGTCTCTTCCGCATTCGCTCCCCAGCGCAAGGTGGTAGAAACCCAGATCAGGTTACTGAAATACGTGGTCTTCAAGGTTAAATCATCTATAAACGCACGATGAGCGGTGGATATAAAGGGAGTCTACGACCGCCTTGCTTATGACGGCCTTCTCGTCATAGCATTTACACTGGATGGCCCAATAATCACCCAAATCAGTTTTCGCCACCAAGTCTATACCTAGATCTTTCCCGCCGAAATCCTTTTTCCCGGAAATTCCTCCCAAAGCCAAACCTCCTGCAATTTATCCGCATAGCGAGGGTCCGTTTGGAACCATCTCTTCATCAGTTTCTCAAACTTCGCTCCCTTTTCTTTTCGGTAAAAAGATCCGGTACGGAATCTTTGAAGTACTTCTTTAAATGTCATTGTCTCGATCATCCGTTGTTTAGTCCTCAAAAGTACATAAAACTCCACTTATTTCAATAAATTGGACAGATTTTCATTGGAGACATAGTCAACCTTCAACAAGAAGAGGGTGTGTCACCATGAAGTGAACACGAGAAAACAGGTAGCTTACTGTATATTTTACTTGACTATTTTTTACCCGGTCGTGTTTTTTCCAAAAACACGTACGTAATTTTCAAGAAACACGTACGTGTTTTTTCAAAAAATGTACGTGTTTTACTCAAATCTCCATCATAATTTATATCCATCTAATTATAAGCCAGTTATAAACCATTTCAAACAAATGCTTTATTGTATTTTTTAATCCGTTTACTCTGTAGGCTACTTCAATGGCACAATAGAGTAAACTATTCATCAACTTGCACCTAATTATCACAAAAGACTTCGTATATTTACACCTTCTATTAACGTTAGTTAATCACAAGATTCGATGCGAAAAAGCCCTCTTGCACTCCTATTATCGCTTATCTGCTTGATCTCGTCTCATAACGAGATACAAGGTCAAGGACATCCCCCCACAGATTCCTTACGGCAATTGGCTGCCACCTGTGAGGGTAAGGATAAGCATGATCTACTGATGCGTATAGCCATGTCCACCAACGATATCGCCGACTGGGACGCTACGCTCAACGACGCTATCGACCGGTGCGATACTCCGGCTATCTGTCAATCAAGATTGAATCGTATACAATGCCTCTTTAATTTCTACTCCGTGGATTCGGCTATCATCGAGGCGCAGGAAAGCCTTCCTTTTATATTGGATGCCAAGCAATACAGTTTCTACTTCTCCACCTATAATACTTATATATCCGGATTGTTCAAGCAAAGACGGTTTGACGACGAGGCCCGTGAGGAAGCCACAACCATGTTCGAGACGGCGCAACAGGTTAAACAACCGGTACTGGCATGACGATGGCCTTGCACAAGGCAGCATGTATTATAAACTCGGCTTGTACGACCAAGCCTCACCTCGCTGGAAAAAGGGATCGCTATATGCCCCACTTACGAGAATGGCGAGAACCAAGTACTTACATCTCGGCCGTTCTTTACGAATGGCTCCTTCATGACCGCCCTGAAGGTGAACGACACGGAACGCATATCCTGTTATCCGACAGCTATGCCGCCCTTTGTCAAATGGAGGGACGAGCATGGAAAGTAGATCCTAAACCGGACATTATCCTCCTGTCACCCTCCCGCCTTCCAAGCCTTCTTCCTAAAGAAAGGGCAAATAAAAAGAGGCGAGACGATTGTTGGATGAGGCAGTCCGGTTTATTCATCCCCAAATCCCGGCCAACGCCTATGAGCATTTTTACGAAGCTCGCCGAGAATTACGGGAAATGACAGGAGATTACCAAGGGGCTATCAAGGATATGGATATCCTGTTAGCTGCTCATGAGGGCGACCTATCTTTCTATATGGACGATTTGTTGAAGAAAGGGAACTTCTGGCTCATTCCGAGATCCCCGGTCCCTGTATATCTCTCTATCATACGTATATACAGGCGAAAGACTCGGTAAACCGGTTGGATATCGCCTCTCCGGATGGATCAACTACGGACTATTTACGAGGTAGACCGGCTCAACCAAGAGAGGCAATACGCAAGGAACTGGATGTTCGCCGCCTTTACCGGTTGCTTGCTCGTCCTTTTGCTAGCGGGATATATTATCTATTCCCAACGCCTAAAAAGCGAAGAACCAAGTACTTACAGACGCATACAGGAACAGATCCGGCAGGAGAATAAGGCGGTGGAAACCATTAAGCAAATACCCGAGAACGATCTTTCCCGGAATTACGTTTATTCATAAACTTGAACGAGTTATTGGAAAAGAAAAGCTATACACCGATCCCACCTTGAACCGGGATGATCTGGCACAACGTTTGGGGACCAACCGTACCTACTTGATGGAAGCCGTACGTACTTACGGCGGGAATATGACCGTCCGCGAATATATTTATGACTTTCGTCTAAAGCATGCCGCCGAACTGCTCTCCTCTCCCTCCGCCCTCTCGATCGATCAAATATGCTATGATTCCGGGTTCGCTTCCCGCTCGGTATTTTTTTACCGCCTTTTCCGACAGAGCTATGGCCTGTCTCCTAACGAATATCGAAAACTTGCGGAGAAAGAAAAAGAAAAATTAAAATACTATATTTCAAAAACTTGAGCCACACGGACAAAATGTTTTGCGCCACAGGACAGCTTTTTAGGATTACTATTCGCATATTGAAGCGATATCTGTTAATCCTAAAAAGCAAGCTATATATGAAGACAAATTATTTTTTTCTCCTTTTCTTTCTTTTGATTCTGATGGGATGTTCGGATGACAAAAACATTCCGATATCCCGGCCTCCACAGAGGACACCTATGAAGGAGTACACGATCTGATCAGTTTCACTGAAAGAAACCGAAGATTTCACGTATGAGACCTGACTTTCCACATCAAGACTTCCCCGACGGGAACATTATCCAACGGAAAGCCAAGCACCGGCGATTATCCGGGACTTCCTATTCACTATGGAAAAAGGGCTGAAGGAGGGTAAAATACCAGCTACTATATATGGAATATACCATCCAATCGGATTGCCCGGACATTGACGGGCGGAATGGGGAGTTCGGCATGGGGTGCTACATTACCGTCAGTGAGAATGGGATCTCCACCGAAACCAACCGTGACGAGCGAATCGGCCTGTATGGGAACGGTACGCCGGAAGATCCGTACCGGATAACCTCTGCCGATGATTTGGCATGAAGATACAAGAAGCGATCTCAACTTCCACAACAATGGTAACCTTGTTAATTCCTACACCTGCTTCGAACAACAAAATGACATTAGCATGGCCAACTATAATGACCAATGCGGCTGGGAGGGCAACTGGTACCGAGATCGGATTATCAGCCAGTTATCCTTTCACGGGCTATTATGACGGCAACGGCTATACGATCCGGGATCTGAAAATGTTAGATAAAAACGCCGTGGGCGCTAGTTTGTTCGGCTTCGTAAATCAAGCCATCATCTCCGAATCACCATCGAGAAAGCCACCATAACCGGCTATGGGGCGCTATCGGCTATCGTAGGGCCGTTACCACCAAGTGGGAAGCATCAATAAAGACATTTATAAGGGTGCGTAGTAAAATCCACCATCGAAAGCCGTAGCGATGGCGTAGTCACGGACGGCATGGCCATAGGCGGATCGCCGGCATGGTAGATCCGAAACGTAAATCTCTGGATAGATTCCTGCTCAGTAGAGGATTGCACTATAAACGGGGCGATCGCCGTAGGAGGAATCCTTCTTATGGCGGAAACAGTGTACTCAATGACACAAATCACGAACTCCCACAACCGGAATACCAAGGTAACCGCATCTTACAATTGTGCCGGAGGAATCGTTGGGTACGCCGATACGCTCTATGTATATTCATGCAGCAATAATGGCACTATCAAAGGTGCCGCATCCACAACCGTTCCTCCCGGAAACCTTCCTGCCAATTCTATATATAATGTAGAGCGGGCGGGATCGCCGGAGGAAGCGGATTGAGCACCATCATTTCCAGCCGAAACAGCGGGACGGTGCAAGGCAGGGGCGTAGGGGGAATTATCGGAAGCACACTGGTAACTACCCAGCCGAAAACTTATTATAATAACACGTTTATCGGTTTTTGCTCGAACTCGGGGAATATAAACGGCGACAGTTATATAGGAGGATTATGCGGTGAGGCGCAACTTGGCGCTTATAAATCGTATAATGAGGGTATGATCGAGGCTAATTCATCCTTCGCTGGTGGAATTTTAGGATTCGCTCCCTTGGCCTCCATCACCAATACGGCGAATTTCAATAAAGTAATCGCCTCACTCTTATAGCGGAGGAATAGCCGGTTCCATCACTTGCCGGCTCGTTGGGTATTAACACGAATCTGGGGGAAGTAGCCTCCTACCATGAATATGCCGGTGGTATGATAGGAAGGGCAGGGAATACGCTTGCCATGAACTATTGTTCCAATTTCGCGCCGATATCAGGCTCCCTCATACCTCGGTGGTATGATCGGCGAGGTAGGCGACGCAAAAGAAATGGACGATCATGGATGGCGTATCGCGGGGTTTGCCACATTCGAGCTGGCGTCTACTCTTGTCCGGATTTGTCCCTTTTCGCTAAAATCGTGGGGAGAAAGCGGAGAAATCGCTTGTTAACTGCGCCCTTACAGTACTTAGCCTCGTCTTAAATGATATCGATATTTTTATCAGAAGGTTTTAGCGTATTCGGGCTTATTTCACACGGTCATCCGGAGATTATAGAAACAGAGGCTGAAAGGTGTCATACCCATGATATCGCCATGTTGGAATCAGACATGGACACGAAACTGGCCAATAAAATAGATAACCTATCGTTCGCAAGCATCAAACTGAGGAGCAAAAAGATATGACAAATAGGTTCATGTCTAATCGAAAGGCATTAACAGAATGGTTTGAAAGTGGGGCAAACCACCAGATTTATAGTGACGCGATGAATTATAAGAGAGGTTGCTCTCCAAACAGATCCTTAAAAGCAAAAAAAAAGAAGTTCTACATACGGTTGTCAGTGGTGTTTGTTGCGCGGTCAATTCAGCCTTGCTTTTTGTTACAGTTATCACTTTCCCCGAAGGTGTTCCCGCTGTAGCCCTTGATGGGAGGTGCGCTAGCGTTAGTCAGTTTCGGCAATTCGGTTTCGGCCACTCTTGATGATTTCGTGGAAAACTCCGTCGTTATCACACAATGCTTGAACGCCGGAGATTGGCCAATATAGCAGCGGAGGCTTGGTAGGCCAACTTCAGCAAAAAGCTGCCTTATCTCCGATTGTATAAATATGGGACGCTCAAATAAAGAGCCAATGCCCTAATTGGAGTTGTCAATCAAACGTAGGGTAGGCAGGACTTGAATGTCGGGGAGAATTGGTATCTTTTCGCACCTCCCGCATCCGTTTCTTATTTTGGGGAATTACTGCATGCTGGGCACTGTAGAGCAACCGAATCCTGTGATTATGAACATATTCAGCTTACAAGACTTAAAGTCGGAAAAGACCTTTACTGGATGGGACTTTGATGTAAAATGGGAAATACCATCCAACGAAACAGGCAGCTTTCCGATCCCTAAGAAATCCGAGATGCAATTTGATAAACCTAATTTATAAATAAACGAACAAACATGAAAACATACACTAAAACAATATGGAATATATGCGCATGCATGCTTATCATCTTGCTCGGCGGATGCGCAGACGATGACATCATACGAAACGACTGCGGATCGACGCTTGCAAGACAGAATCTCATCTAATAAGCACGTTCTCCTTGCCGGAAGGCAAAACTCCCATACAAGATACGAGAAACAGAATCTTTTTCAGTTGAGATCGCTGAGCGATAACTCCATACAGCTCATGGAAGGTAAGATCCGGAAAAACGCGATTCTTTCCTGTGAAATGTTTATCCCCAATAATCTGGTATTAGAAGATGGAGACTATATACTTTGGTTAAAATTCGATGAAGAAGGCAGCGTCTATCCACTAAGCTATCATCTGACATTCCGTGACAAGATGGTCAGTATGGTACGTGATACTAAATATATTTTACGAGATGCTGAATGGCGAAGGTACAGAAGAGAATCCTTATCTGATTACTTCCACCAACGATTTCGCCTATCTCGTGTCTCAATTAGCCACGTACGACAGTAATTACGGATACGGGCAATTCTTCAAGCAAATAGCCGACATCAAAGCTCCTATCCCCAATTGCCTGTATCAAGGCAACGCTTATAAAAGCGCCCCGTTCGCGGGAAACTACGACGGAGATTCCCATAAGATACTAAACCCAACCTATCTCGGGACGAACGGCGGAGAGCAAAAGCGACGCAATCGGGCTTTTCTCCATTTTACACGACTGGGCAGTGATCCGGAATCTTTGATATAGAAGGAGCGGATATAGAGTATCCGGAGAATTGTTGCGGATTGCTTGCGGGAGTAGCTAACGGAAATATACGAATCGAGAATATAACCTTAAACGGTAATATCAAGTCCACGAAGGATAAAGTTGGCGGTTTAATAGGCTATATCGAGGGCAACGCCCAGTCGTTGGCGCAAATCAGTATCCGGAATGTGCGATTAGGCGTCTCATTCTCGGAATCCGGCAGCTCTTATATCGGAGCGTTGATCGGCTGGGCCGAGAACGCCTCCATTCAAAATGGAGGATATCAGTAGCGACGGGATTTTCAAAAACTTGAGAGGGAATAATCATGTGGCCGGTCTGATCGGGAAATTATATGGTCAAATCGATGCCAGAAAAATTAAGCTGCAACATACCACCTTAAACGATTTCCCGATATCCGGAAACCAGAACGTAGGCGGATTGATCGGTGAGGCATTCTTACAGGCGGCATCCAGTTTCAAAGACATAACCATCGACATGCCGATCAAAGGTAGCTCCTATGTCGGCGGGTTAATCGGTCAGATCCGGTCGGAAGCCCCTACCAATATCCTCATCGCCATCGAGAACTTCCAGTTGTCCAATCCGGCAAATCGGTCTCAAATCCAAGGGGGTAGTTATGTGGGTGGAATGATCGGATATTCCCACAAAACACACGCTAACGCATTTACGATAGAGCTTAAAGGGGAATCGCTTGTTTCATGCCTCGATAACCGGGCAGTCTGCTATAGGAGGTATTTTCAGGTTCTTTAGATGATACCCAAATACAAATAACCCCGGCCTCACGATTGTATATGGATAATGAATCCCTTTGAAGCTTCTTCAGGGGATTTGCGGCACTTTAGCCGGAGCCTTATCTTACCAAGAACCGGGGAAAGAAATTCTTTTTTGGATCCGGAAATATTGGTGATTAATCCCAACATCAAAAAATAAAGGGAGGAAATAACACTGGAGGAATCATCGGAGCGTTATATAATGGGACGTTGACTGGGACCTATAAGCCAGAATTCAATGCCGCGTAACGTAATCGTGAGCAAGATTCCACGACCGATTTTCCCGGGTAACATAAATTCGGAAAAACCCTATCGCGAAAATGCCGCTTATGTTGGAGGAATTGTCGGATATGCAGATAAATCTACCCTCAGAAGACTCTTCACGCAACCTTCCATTTACGGCAGAAGTACAGTCGGAGGAATCATCGGATATGCGAGCGATACTCAAATATCAGATTGCGGCGTGAAAACAGAAACATTTAATAATGGGAATAATAGCGCCATTATGGTAGAATTATCGGACAAGCATCGTGCTCATCCCACTGTGAGTTTTCCAATCTAGTAAATTACAGTGATATCTCCTCAGGATCCAATTATATCGGAGGCATTTTCGGGAGTATGGTAGCAAGAACTACCGTAAAGATCAATAAAGTCGTGAATTTGGGTAAGCTATCAGCCACAAATAACGTAGGCGGTATCATTGGAAAAAACGCTGGAAAAGGCATTGAGGTTTATGACGCGGCTAATTTCGGTACGATCCAAGGCATCGCAGGAGATAAAGAATACGGAGTGGGCGGTATAGCCGGTGCCTCTGAGGATGCCATTACAATTTATAAATCCGTTAACCACGGAAATATCACCATAAACAGAAACGCCAAGTATTATGGCGCAGGAGGTATCTTGGGGTATGTAAAACAAGGTGGAGCACACATCCGTTACTGCTGTAACCGGGCAAATATAGACTATCCGAAAGATAAAGAAGACAGCCATGGCATTGGAGGCATCGTGGGGGAGCATAGAAAAGGCGAGTGATAACGACGACAGTTACGTACTGGATTGCTACAATATGGGAGAAATCAACGGACAGCAAAAAGCGACCGGCACGCTTGGTTCCGACTACCGGGGAGGGATCGTAGGAAACCTCGGAAGCCACGGGAGATGTTACCGGGCCGTGAACGGGGGCTATGTCCGCTTTGGAAACGCAGGTGTCGGAAATGGCAACAAGAAGAATCTGACACATATCTATATCTTGCCCGGTACAGGCAAAGACTTTGGAGCAACGTATATCCCCCAACCAACCAGAGAAGATAAAAATATCTACCAAGGATTCGACTTCACGGGAGATCATGATCCAGACCGGCAACCTGTCTGGGTTCTGGGTGACATATAGCTCGGAGAATAAAATGCTACCCTACTTGCATTCAGGAAAATGTTATTTCCAATTCGCAAAATATGCCCCATAAAATACACCCTCTTTAATACACTCTATATATATCCATACCGGGCGAACTATTCATCGGTTTGCGTCCGGTTTTTTCACAAAAAGACTTCGTATATTCGCGAAGTCAATATTCCATATTTTAATACATTACTTACATAACACAAATACAAAATGAAAAAGTATCTTACTCTTGCCGCATCAGCTCTGCTCCTAGCCGCATGCAGCGAAAAACCGGGTTACGAGATCAACGGTACCGTAGCGAACTCCGATCTAAACGGAAAAAATACGTTTACCTGTATGAGTATGGCGTACAAGACGCCGCCCCAATGGATAGCGCATTGGTGCAGAACGGCACGTTCACGTTCAAGGGAACACAGAACGCCCCTGCCCTACGCAAACTCGCCTTCGCCGAGGATGTCGTGGAACCCAAACGATGCCGCTTCCGGCGAGAACGCCCCTTTCACAAGACAACATATTCGTATTGGAAAATGGTAAATTACAGGCTATTCTTGATGAGGCAGCTTCCGCCGTTTCTGGAACACCGGAGAATGACGGATTGAAAGCCCTGCAAGCACAAATGAAGACTTTGCGTGCGAATCTGGAGAAGCTTTCCGCCGACATGAAATCAGAGGATAAGGAAGTCGTAACGGCCGCCGAGAAGAAATATGACGAGATCGACCAAAAAAGGTAACCGATGCCGTCAAGACTTACATATTGAATAATACGACCAAGCAATCCGCCGCCAAGTTATTATACGATTTCCGTTATAAGCTTGGACGAGGCGGCCCAGAACGAATCATCGCCAAGGCGGACTCCGCTTTCAAGGCCGTTCCGAACATCGATAAGCTCATGGCTCACCTAGATGTACTGAAAACCGTAGCCGTAGGCAAGAAGTTCGTGGACTTCGAGATGGCCGACCCGAACGGTAAGACGCACAAGCTATCCGAGTTCGTAGGCAATGGCAAGAACATCGTATTGATCGATTTCTGGGCAAGTTGGTGCCCTCCTTGCCGCCGGGATATGCCGAATTTGGTAGCCGCTTACAAGAAATATAAGAACAAAGGTTTCGAGATCGTCGGTATCTCCTTGGATAGCAAGGCTGACGCATGGGCGAAAGGCGTAAAGGACTGAATATCACATGGCCCCAACTCTCCGACTTGCAAGGCTGGAAAAACTCCGGTGCTCAACTATACGGGGTAAACAGCATCCCTCACACCGTATTGGTGGATAAGGACAGGAACGATCATCGCCAAGAACCTACATGGCGAGGAGATCGACGCTAAACTTCAAGAAATATTGAAATAATAATAACAATAACACGATATGTCCGCCCAAATCACGTTAAACTGGACGAAGGACTCGACTTTCGAGACCTTGCTGGACGGCCATAAGGTTACGATCGACACAACAGCCGAGAACGGGGGTAATAATGAAGGCCCCCGTCCCAAGGCTTTAATGCTGGTCGCCTTGGCCGGATGCAGCGCAATGGACGTAATCTCCCTTTTCCTTAAAATGAGAGTACGTTTCGACAAAAAATCTCTATCGACGTAACCGCAGAGACTTCGGATACGATCCCGATGGTATATACCGCATTCCACGCTACATACCATATCGACGGGAACATCGGGGACGCCGCCAAAATAGAGAAAGCGATTCGCCTTTCACAGGAAAAAAAAATACTGTGGCGTAGGACTTATGATGAAAAAAGATAGGCCCGATTACCTACGATATCTTACTGAACGGCGAACCGCTTAAACCACAAAAAACATGAAGATTAGAAAACAGTTCTTACTTTTATTTATCTCTACCAGTCACTTGTTCGTATATGCGCAAAACACGGAACCTTCAATGTTTACGAAAGAGGCTAACGAACAAGTGGTGAAATCACTCCCATTTGATAACAAACAAGATTTTGAAGACGCTACCCGTGGCTTTATCGCCACGATAGACGAAATCTTCCATTATCGACGAGACAGGAAAAGAGGTGTCTGGATTAACTGTCTGGGATTTCCTGCGTCAAGAGGCTCCGGCATCCGCCAACCCTAGTCTTTGGCGACAAGGGGCAACTCAACCGCATACACGGCTTATTTGAGGTATTACCCGGTAAAATATACCAGATACGAGGATTCGACCTCGCAAATATGACGTTTATCCGTAGTGATAACGGTTGGATCGTCATAGATGTATTGCTCTCGAAAGAGACGGCCCTAGCAGGTTATAATCTTCTGAAGAAACATGTAGAAGATCTTCCGGTCAAGGCGGTTATCTATACGCATCCTCATGTGGACCATTTCGCGGGAATAGACGCTATTGGAGAACGCCCCCAATAAGCCCGAAACGATCGAGATCATTGGCCCCAAAGGGTTTCTTTGAAGATGCCGTCAGCGAGAACCTGATGGCGGGTGTAGCCATGGGGCGAAGAGCGACCTATATGTATGGCCGCAGTCTACCTAAAAATGAGAAAGGAAATATAGGTACTGGTTTAGGACAAACTACCGCGGCAGGAACTACGGGCTTGGTCCCCTCCTACCCGTGAGATATCCGAGGAGGGCGAGACTTTACGAATTGATGGTGTCGAGATCGTATTCATGTCCGTACCCGGCGCCGAGGCTCCCTCGGAAATCATGCTGTACTTCCCTGGGATGAAAGCTTTCTGCGTAGCCGAGGAAATCAACCGTAGCCCTGCACAACCTGCTGACCTTACGAGGGGCGAAGGTCCGGAACGGCCAATTATGGAGCAAATATATCGACCGGGCGATCACGGAGTGCGGCGATCAGGTAGAGGTATCCTTTCTACCCACCATTGGCCGACTTGGGGCAATAAGAACATCGTCGCTTACTGGGAAAAGCAGCGGGATTTGTATCGCTACCTACACGATCAGACACTTCACCTCGCCAACCAAGGATATACACCTCGAGAAATAGCGGAGATGATTAAATTACCAAGCTCTATCGCCAACGAGTTCGCCAACCTGTGGATATTATGGAACCGTTAGCCATAACGTAAAAGCCCAATATCAAATGTATTTCGGCTGGTTCGACGGCATCCCCTGCCCATCTGAACCCACTCCCGCCGGTAGAAGAAGGTAAAAAATACGTAGAGGCTATCGGAGGAGAGGACGAGGTAATGAAAAAAGGCGCGAGAGGCATACAATCAAGGAGAATACCGTTGGACGGCTACTTTGCTGAACCATCTCGTTTTCGCTAATCAAAGCATAAACCCGCCCGCCAATTACTTGCGGACACGTATGCCCAATTGGGCTACCAAGCGGAAAGCGGCCCGTGGCGTAATTTCTACCTGACCGGAGCTATGGAACTGACCGAAGGCATCGCTGGTAAAGGCAAGGCCAACTCAAACCGGGCACGTATGTCCAGAACCTAAGTCCCGAAATGCTATTCGATTTGCTCGCTATCCAAATAAATGGAGAAAAAAGCGGCCAATAAAGACTTTAATAATAAATATTATCTTTTAACCGATACGAACGAACAGGCCACCTTGATCTTAAAGAACGGCGCCTTATCGAACCGTATCGGCAGGCTCCATCCGGCCCCTACCGTAACTTTGGAAGGAGACAAACAAGTCATCTACGCAAGTCTCATGCAGCCGGAGAATATAGCGGCAAATCTGCAAGCCCATAAGTTATCGGTAACCGGGAAACTTGAAAGCCTAAAAGAGCTAGGCTTCTCCACTTTTGAGGCTCCGGACGCTTATTTTAATATCATCGAGCCTTAAACCTTTCCCTGCCTCTTGCATGGCTGGATTAAAAAATCTATCTTTGTGCGATCTTTAGAGAAAGCGATATTACTATAAAATTAGCATAAGGTTTTATTACACTTTAATATAATAAATTAGCGATTATGATTTATTCACATGAAGTTCAACACATGTGTGTTGTAAAGAAGGGAGCTAACCACCAGTGCGCTCCGATTCCTGAAGAAGGAAAGTGGGTTAGAGCAACTCAGATCACTGATATCTCTGGTTTGACACGGTATCGGTTGGTGCGCGCCGAAACAAGGTGGATGTAAGCTGACATTAAACGTTAAAGAAGGAATCATCCAAGAGGCTCTTGTAGAGACAATCGGTTGTTCCGGTATGACTCACTCAGCGGCTATGGCTTCTGAGATCCTTCCGGGTAAAAACTTTGGAAGCATTTAACACAGACCTTGTTTGGACGCTATCAACACCGCTATGCGCGAAGGTTGCTTGCAGATCGTCTACGGTCGTACACACAGTCCGCTTTCTCAGAGGGAGGTCTGCCTGTAGGCGCTGGCTTGGAAGACCTTGGTAAAGGTTTGCGTAGCCAAGTGGGTACGATGTTCGGTACATTGGCTAAAGCGTCCCCGCTACTTGGAGATGGCCGAGGGATATTGCACGCATGGCATTAGACGCTGATGACGAAGTAATCGGTTATGAATTCATCCACTTGGGTAAATTCATGGATATGGTTAAGAAGGGTATGGACGCTAACGAGGCACTGGAAAAGGCGAAAGGCTCTTACGGTCGTTTCAAAGAAGCTGTAAAATATATCGATCCTCGTAATGAATAAGAAAACATTTACACGTGTCCCTCATCGGGCTGAGTGTTATCACGGCTGTGGCTACGCTTATCACGTATTTCGTGATGAAACCGGAGAAACCGTGGTTGGCGTTTTACGTGGCTTGTTGTGGCGGTGTATTGGTTTTCAACTTTCTGATATCTTTTATTCCTAGTAACAAGAATTTTAAAAAAGTAAAAAAAATAATATGGCTTTATTTGAAAGTTATGACCGTCGTATTGATCATATCAACGCGGTATTAAACGAATATGGTATCAACGGTATCGAAGACGCAAAGGCTATCTGCGATGCTAAGGGTATCGACCCTTATACAATGTGTAAGGAAACTCAACCGATCTGTTTCGAGAACGCTTTGCTGGAGCTTACGTAGTAGGTGCCGCTATCGCTATCAAGAAAGGTTGTACGAACGCTGCCGAGGCTGCCGGAGGCTATCGGTATCGGTTTGCAGGCATTCTGTATCGCTGGTTCTGTTGGGATGACCGTAAGGTGGGTATCGGCCACGGGTAATCTTGGCCGCCGTTTGCTTCGTGAGGAGACGAAGTGTTTCGCTTTCTTGGCCGGACGAGTCTTTCGCCGCAGCTGAGGGCGCTATCAAGATCGCCGAGATGGCAAACAAGGTTCGTAAAGAGCCGTTGCGTGTTATCTTGAACGGTTTAGGTGGATGCCGCTAAGATCATCTCCTCGTATCAACGGTTTCACGTATGTACAGACTCAGTTCGACTACATGACAGGTGAGGTGAACGTTATCGAGGAGAAAAGCTTACTCTAACGGTCTTCGTGCGAAAGTTAAGTGCTACGGCGCTGACGACGTTCGCGAGGGTGTGGCTATCATGCGTAAGGAAGGTGTTGACGTATCTATCACCGGTAACTCTACGAACCCGACTCGTTTCCAAACACCCGGTAGCCGGTACTATAAGAAAGAATGTATGGAGAACGGTCACCCGTATTTCTCTGTTGCTTCTGGTGGTGGTACGGGCCGTACTTTGCACCCGACAACATGGCCGCCGCTGGCCCCAAGTTCTATGGTATGACGGACAATGGGCCGTATGCACTGGTGACGCTCAGTTCGCTGGTTCTTCTTCCGTACCTGCTCGTAGAAATGATGGGATTCCTAGGTATGGGTAACAACCCGATGGTAGGTGCTACGGCCGTAGCGGTTGCTATCGAGGAAGCTATGAAGAAGTAATCAACTAAACAATAAAATAATTGTTTATATATAGACTCCTGTAATCTTGATGGTTGCAGGAGTTTTTATTTTACTTTATCAAAAGGAGGAAAAGGATGACACTAAACATAGACCAAGAGAGTTGCATCAAATGCGGGAAATGCGTACGGGTATGCCCTTCGGATATATTCACGCAAGAAAGGGCCGGAGAGACGATCGGGCTGGTACGTGTGGAAAGCTGCATCGTTTGCGTGGGCATTGCGTGACGTATGTCCGACCGGTTCCGTGCTACAGCGAATTCCGCCGGAGAAAACGCATACGATCGATTACAGCCAGATGCCTACGCCGGAGCAGGTGATGTTGCTGATCAAGTCACGCCGTTCCAACCGGACATTGACCTCGAGGCCCGTACCCAAGGAGATGCTGGACAAGATCGTGGAGGCCGCTCATTTGCGCCAACGGCTACAAACTCCCAAAGTCTGTTCACCGTCGTCACCGATCCGCGAAAAAGCTACGGCAGGTGAGCAATTATAATACGATAGGCGTGTTTCGACCTCTGGCGAAGCTATTATTGAACTCCCGTCGTGAAATGTGGGTCAAGCCGTTTATGAAGGATGTCTATAAATACGTACCGGTATTCAATCGGTTGAAAGAGGAACACAAGGCGGGTAAAAGATCCGATTCTCCGGAAAGCCACCGCCCTGCTACTGATCCATACACCGAAGTCCAACCGATTCGGAAGTGAGGACGCTAACCTCGCTTATCAGAACGCCTCCCTTGATGGCGCAATCGCTTGGGGTAAGCCAGATCTATATGGGCTTTGTGCTCACCGCCATCCGGCAGGAAGGAAAAGATACGCTCGCCAAGACGCTAGGGATCGACGGCAAGATACAAGCGATCATGGCGCTCGGCATACCGGCTTTTAAGTATCCGAAGTACACGACCGGAAAAGAGATCGTCAAGAACTATATCGAGTGAGACTTGATGGAGACAACCTTGTCGACCGGGGTATGCGATCCATTGGATTACACATCGTAAGTCAATGGATTACGATACGTAAGTCATTGACTTATGGTTCGAATCTCATAGGTTTACCGGGCTAGATCACCCCGATCACCAGAACTTATTATGCTCCGGGCTGTATTCAAAAACCAGCGTCTTTAAGCTTTGTAAGAAGGGATTTCTTGTTCACTTGCAAATCCTCGCATAAATCGTCGAGGGAAGAATAATGATCACGAAGTTTCATATTGACAACGCTGAACAGCATCATCGGATCGTTTGGTAATGACATAATCTTACGAATAAAAAATGTTATCTATGTTTTACAACACAAAGATAATGCTTTTTTCGCCAGATGGAACCCAGACACGATCCTTATTATTTGAATATCGGTACGCAACAAAAACAACCTACAAACTGGTTTTAAATAACGAGAACTTATAATTCAATTGAATGACATGAAAAAATATGTATTAGTAGTAGCGGTAGCCGCAGCCCTATTCAGCTGTAGCGGCAACCCAAAGGCAGACGCCACGCAAACAGACAAGAACAAGCAGGAAACCGCCCAAGTACCAGATATGCACAACGCAGAGACCTCCTTGGATTACTGGGGTGTTTACGAAGGGACATTACCGGCCGCCAGCTCGCCGGGTATTAAAACGACCTTGACATTGAACAAGGATAAAACCTTTACCCTCCGCTCCGAATATATTGACGAGAAAGCCGGTATTTTTAATGATAAAGGAACTTACACGCTGGACGGTAACGTCTTGACAACGAAACAAGAAGGGGGGATATCACGTATTATAAGGTAGAGGAAGGCCAACTGAAAATGCTGGACCAGCAGAAGCAACCCATCACGGGCGACTTAGCCAAGTTCTATATCCTTAAGCAAACAAAGAAATTCTAGGCTTTATCCCCATAAGTATATACTTTCAAGGGCAAAAGCATACCCTTTTTGTACATGAAAGTATATACTATTTGCCTAAACCCAAAACTATTCCTAACTTTGCGTCCCTATATAACTATATAATTACTCCAATGAGAATAGCCGCTTAATTTATCTCAAGATGTCGTTCTTTCCATCCGGAAAGCCCTCTATCCGTATAGGGCTGATTTCGTGACGACAGATTCGAGGCTATAGTGAAACCGATCATCATCGGTATTTCTTATCCATTTTAGTATCTCACATTTTAAATCAGTTCACACTATGAGTATCGTAGCGCAAAAAAATCACGTATATACATCCGGACAATCAAGTCTTATTCAAGGGGATCGACTTGACGACCAACAAGGGGCAAAAGGTAGCCTTAGTCGGGAACAACGGATCGGGGAAAAATCCACCTTCCTCCGTATCTTGGCTGGAACCTTGCAAGCGCAGGAAGGGAAGATTATCCATCCGACCCCCCACCCTATTACGTACCCCAGCATTTCGGGCAATATGATAACCTGACGGTGGCCCAGGCCCTACGTATCGACGGGAAACTGGAAGCCTTGCGGGCGATTACCGACGGCGACGCCTCCCCTCTCTACCTTCAATACACTGGCGGATGACCGGACGATCGAGGAACGGGAGCTCGCCGCCCCTGCACGCTTGGGGTTTGGAGCATATCCTCCCTCTCCCAACCGATGCGCACATTGTGGCGGCGAGAAAACCAAGGTTTTCTCTCCGGAATCGAGATCCACCAACCCTCGATCCTGCTATTGATGAGCCGACTTCAACCAAATGTAACCTGAACGAAGTACCGA
>VOFK01002529.1_pt1 | contig 30340 bp, 38 predicted proteins | sample 5384121 | NCBI WGS metagenome assembly VOFK01 (sample SAMN12384730, study PRJNA508395) | human gut metagenome | isolation source: healthy gut J | host: Homo sapiens | reverse complement strand
TCAGCGTTTCGGTGTGCTCATCGGCTTTTCATTACCAAGTTTCGCGAAGTGTCACTGAGTTCTTTTCAAGCGGATTTCAGGGGTTGTGCTGAAGATTTCAGTGAGTTCTGGCGGGTTTCTCTATTTCACACCTAAACGTTCAAGTTCGGGAAGAATTGATACCGCCCAGTTTGACAATCAAATCTGCTTTTTGATAACTTCAGTCTACGGATCGAGGCAATACATCGTATAACAATTATAAGTCGAGTCTTTTGCGGTGAAGCCGTGATCTGGTCAAATTCTTCTTCAGCAATGCCTTCAATTCACGCATTCATTCAGCAATTTCAGTGCATTCCCAGTTATGGCTTCTTCGGGATGATACCATACAACGCCTTCCATTATCACAGCAAAATCTGTAGTCGGGTAGAAACAAGATCAATATCAGCCCCATTCCTATTAATGTCAATACCAAACTTCTGTTTTGCATTTCATACAGGCATCGCATTCACAAACAATCTTGACATCTTGCAATTAAGTAGCATGGCCAGGAGTGAATTTTATTATCAAGCAGGTTTCTGATGCCTCACTCCTCACTTCAAATAGTTCCACTTGGATTCCAAGAATGATAAGGTTGAGATTAGAGTCATGGTTTTTAACTAATTTATCTAATGTTGAGTGCTTTAGCTTTTGCTTTCTCAAATTTCAGAATGTCATAAGTTGACAATCAGGCGTACTAAGGTAAAATAACCATCGATGGAATTACAGTTCTAACCTTGATTAATAATAAATCATATTCTTCTGGATTAAAACAGTGGGTAATCCATCCATTCTTCTAAACAAATAACCTCTCTGTCATCATATCGCTTTTACAAATGATGTCAATTAACAAAATGTCTACTAAATTAAGCCCATTCTCACCTTCCCTCTTTCGCCGATCTACGATCTTAACATATACGCATATTCGTCAACTGAAGCCAGCAACGATCTCGTTCGAACTCTTCAGTGAAATATCTTTGATGAACTTATTCACCCATTTTCTCGTCTTTCAACATTTCTGCATAAGTCTTCGGGTATGCGCATGCCGCGCAGAACAGACTTCGGCAATTTAACAAAATAAAAATTAACTTCATTTATCTTCTGTTATTTAGCTATATTCACAAAATCATTAAAGTTGAAAGGGGAAGTTGAAGGGGGTTTCGTATCTGCAACAGCACCTTTCGCTGTTAACGAGGTTTATACCAAGGCCATCGTTCAGGCGTTCAACGTTGAAAATTCCAGCTGGCAGTTACATGGAAGTTCCTGCCGAACGAAGGGAATTTAATCTTCCCGCAAGCAGAAACAAGAAGGGATGTTTACGAAGCCTTCGCTATACCTTTTTATATAGTTAAACTTACTTTACTCGGCTTTGTCAATGTGATTATTACCGGGTACAGTCAGATAAACAGTCATGTTCGACAATACAACCCATCAAGCACAAACGGCTCGATACGTGTTGATGAAATATCACATCCTTATCGGTCTTTTGAAGCAGCTCGCTGATGATGATAAAATAATTCCAGTTATTTGAATTATAAGTGAATCATGCCTGTGTGGGCATTCTGCACCTTCATGATATCATATCCCATGACAAATCAGCCGGAATATCGTTCAGGTAAAATCTTATGGACGGTACAATCTTTTGAAATCTTGGGATCTGGTGATGATCGATCAGCAATTTTACGATAGGAGATGCAGCTATTCACCATATCATCAATGCGCTTCAATGCATTGAAGTCTGAGAGACAACGAATTAAAAATCAGCTTCAAACTATCTTATCAGCAAAATCTTATGGCTTTTATGGTCGCTAAAAATATCCTTACTACTTGGCATCGCGAAATGTTGAGGAAAGAGCATTCAGCACAATTACGTTTTTTACTATTTTCCTGATCAAATGACATTTAATCTAATGAACCAACCAGCGTCGCCGTCGGAAACATGGAATACAATTACTATTTATCGCTCGATTCAATTTGGAAAAATGGTCTATTTTGTTCAATTACTTTCAAATACATACTCTTAAACTTTATCAAGGTGCAAATCTTTGTACTTAGAGCAAAGTGAACAGAACGTCAGACAAAGAGATAAATCCTTGAACCAGATTTCGCCATTCGCTTTCAAGTAAAATTGTTGCGGTATTCGAAGGACAATATGACGTAAGAAAGACTTGGGCGGAGTTCAACAGATGACAAATCATATCACTGAAAAATACTGAATATATGAGAAACGATGAATTTTATTCATAACAACCATGATAGAATATAATGACGAATTTAAATTCAGCGATACTTACAACAATCAACCGAAGTAACGCTTCAATAGTTAACTGTATTAATATTTCAGACGTTTTCGATTCATCCAGATTGCCGCATCACTTTATACAATGTACTGCCGGACAACTAAACTCGTTGAGACGATCAGCCAATACAGCGTTGTGATAAGTCATCAGCAGATAAAAAACGAATTTGGTCCGGTATCGGCGATTCATAAGTTAACGTCAGCCACTCCTATCTGGCTGACCGGAAGTCAGAAGCATTACAACAACATGGATAATCGTAATCGAAGAATAGCAGCTAGATTCGTCAACCAAATGCGGAAGAAGTCAGGAAATAAAACAGAACAAGCGGGCTGTTCTATTTAATGGGCATGAGTCCCCAAACATGTACTTTCCTATTCTATTTTCTCTTTGAAGTAATCGATAGTGGATAAACTTTTGGATAAGCAAGAAGATAGAAACAGCAACGGAAGAGCTGAAAACCAACAGCCAAAGTTGCAGAATAACATCAACCACTTGATGTTTCAAAGATAAAGTTTACGACCAACTGAAATCGACCAGGCATTACTGGGCGGAAGCCCTGCGGGTTAATGAACCAAAAACCAATTCGTCTTGTCACTTATGGTTGGCACGGCAGCCCAATTCATCAAATGAATCGAGTTCAAGACACGGGCATTAACTAGCTATTTGGGGATAAAAATTCTATAAATAATGGTCAGATTCATTCATCTCACATCTTAAACAGGGAGAGCACAGAGCAGTGCTTGCTGCCAGATAAGGTATACACAGTATGTCCTATCAGATATATGACATCGGCATTCTTTCAATAATACAGCAAATGATATTTCTTCGTTGAAAACTTGCATCCGTTATCAAAGCAGTACTATTTCTTCTTTCGGAAAGAAACGGGCCAACCTGTTACATTGTCAATCATCCCATCTCCATAAAATACAAAGGCAGTCAAAATGATCTCACACAAAAGTATGCTGTCAGGGGATAAGCAGGCGTATAAATGAATATCGGTGGATATAAAAATTCAATAGATTGAATTTGGTTTTAGTCATTTCTGGATCGCAGCATTCATGCCAGCGCATCGAAACCGCCTCCAGCCAGGCCTGTTTTGAAGTTGCGCCACCATCTTCAATCAGGGGCTTTCGAACTTCAACCGTTCAATCAGGCACTGCCAGTTCACGAACTTTTTCTACCGAATGTTCTGATGACTACACCCATAGTGAATTAAACTTTTCATCTTGAAGAGCTACAGGAGTAGCAGGATTGATCATTACAGCAGGCTTTCTGATTTGTTGAATCACCGATGCAGATAAGCTTCACCGGCCGCATTCATCGTATGAGCTTTAATCATCAGCGGCTGCTTGGCGCTACATGACTACAGTGCCGGAAGCCGAAATATTTCGAACAAATATACGATATTTTAATATCAATAGCACTTGCTCCAAAATCAGAGAATGAAGGGAGCGATGAAGTCGGACTTATGAATTTTTGGTTGGGTATCATGTTCGGGTTGGTTTGTCGTTTCTTTGGTGTGAAAGAATGGAATTACAAAAGAATCAATTTCATCAGTCAGTTGTTCGGCAATTGGTGTGATTCTCTGTAAACTTTCTCACTTTCAAATGTTTTAAAATCAGGCGGGGTAAAGGTGATAGTCCACGGATAAAATCGTGAATCTTCTTCAGTCAAGTTCTTTAAACTATCTTTGAACGGGACAGGTTCACCGACAACTGCCATTTCTTGTGAAGTTTGACCGTTCCATTCAAAGTATAGCATCTGCTGTTTCAAGAATGACTTTCCTCGGCATCAATTTAATCGGTTTCATTAACCTTAGTTATTAAAATAAAGAAGATTAAATGTACTGATCGCACATTCCATGCCACTGGCAACGCGAGCAACTTTACAATCTGCAAATCGCTTTCCATTCATAACAAAGCTTCATCTTTCAGCACTGATGGTCTGTTCGAGCGCTGTTGTTTTGACGAAATATTGAATCTTATGTCGCGTCAGCAGGCATCGTAATCACCCACTATTATATGCCAATTGACGCAGGGCCTCTACTTTAAAATCAGGGATCCCATATATACTATTCTTAAAGTCCTCTTAAAGTTAGTCTTTCAGTAACAACAATTAAATTCAGGCTTTCGTCGTCAAAATGTTGCTCCATTCATCTGTCAGAGATTTTGTGAGCAGATATCATCATTATTAACAGTGATGAAACGATGATAAAGTTCTTGTCGGAACATGATGTTTACGAGGCCCTAAATCAAAGGCAATACAATTTCCCAATAATTCTGCATTTTCTTGTCTGTCACCGGAAAGAACATTTCTGGGGAAGCTGCAATTGCTTTCTGATTCATTAAATCATTTCGAACAACAATCTTTCTCACCACGTTTCCGTTTTTCATCAACACCAGCTTTGTCAACATACGATGTTATCCCAGCAATTTATTATGTAGCCAAAACGCATCGAATAATGAATACCAGGGAAGCCGAAAGAATAATTGTCAGATATGAACTTACAGATACAATAAATCATCTGTCAATCGGCCAACTCAAATGGAGCATCAGTACGGAATTCTTCTCCAGCAAATAAATGGAAGCAGAAGTCATTGCTAAAATGAGAGAAAGGGCTGAAACCAAGCGATACATCCCAAATAAAAGCGAAGGCGCAAAGATACCACCAGCCAACCACACTCACTCGTTGCACTGGAAAGCTGAAACACCTTCAGCAGAATAATCGGCATCAGATAAACCAGCAACAAATTGCCACTTTTATAGCCACAAAACATAGAGTTGTTCATGACCGTATCCCACTCTGCCGCAGACGTTCGACATTTCAGCAAAAGATTGTCATCATGAGGCGGGAAAAGGAAATCAATACACTCAACATCACACCCACCAAACATGCAGATTTCTTGCTGAGGAGTTATTGAGTTTGCCGATACTTCTAATAAATCAGCAAAGAGACATGGTTTAGATCAATCAAGGTAATACCAGTCACAATCAGAGCTTTAAAAATACCAGCAATGGCACCTGCCGCACACAACCACACGAGCAGCATCAGCATTATCCATCTTAAACACGCTCTGAATTGGAACTAAATCAACTTAGGGGAAGTAAAAGAGGACATGGTCAGGTCGATCATCAAAACTTCCAATGCTTAAATACCAATCCCGCAATCAGGCTTAAAAAATGCCAAACATCGCACCCTGCCGCGCCACAGCCGACGAAGCAGCATCGGCGTGCGGTGCTCCATCGCGAATACACTTCATTGAACCGATTGCGAAACCTGTCGGTACAATCGGCGCCTCTGCTCAACCGATCCTGCAAACCCGATGAAGGCGATCACGCGCACAGCTTGTGGTAAGGGGCCAGATAATGTGTAATGCGCTTGTGCGTCTGTCAAATAGCATATAGAATTTTTGACTCCATGGCTGATGTCATCGCACAATATTACGAACAACCACCCGTTCATGCGTAATCTGATGGATCTTCAATGCGGCAAGCGCCGACAAAGCCTCCTTCACGCTATGCGGTTTTCTCCCTTCGCGGTGTATCATCACGCTGGCAACCGACAGCCAGCAAATTCGATGCTAGAGAGTTACGTGCTCCGGAATAAATAATCGTCCAACGGCTGTCGGAACTTCAATAAATCCCATGCAAGCATCAGGCACATCCTGTACATAAAAATCTACTTTTAACCGGAGAGTCTACCAAGACCAGCATAGCCTTGCTGTCAGCGCGCTTCTTAATCTCATACACGCGGCGTACAGCCTCTTCATTAGTCGCATCACAGCCTATACCCCATACGGTATCGGTGGGATAAAGGATCACTCCTCCTTCATTCATCACCTGACAGGCTTTTTTTAATATCTTCTATCATTTCTTGATTAATTTCCGTTAAGAACAAGATGCAAAAATAACACTTTTATTCCATTTAGTGAAATCTAGCCCGACGTTTTTAAGTCCCTCAAAAATATAGATTGACACAACAAACCATACAAAAAAAAGAACGATGTAAATTAAGAGATAACCTACCATCGTTCTATAAAAAACAGATCATTCAAAAAATCAACCCCTAACGCTATCTATTCTTCCAACTATTGTCCAGATTCGGGTTCAAAATCACATCTTCATAGGGATAAGGAACATACATCTTACTGTCATCCCAAGTTCCGGTGACCGTTACTGCTTCTTTCCTGAAAACTCCGGACACCACTTCAATAGGCTCATTTTTTCTTACGGAATTCAAAAATGATCCTTATACCGGTACATTCTGAACATATCCCTGGCTCTGCTCGCAATACCGCCCCAATAATAACCGGCCATTTCCCAACCATGTTCATTGTAGGCTGCTTCCGCCAGTTCATCAGGAGACATATCCGTCGTATATCTATTTGTTTTTTTTCACCGTCTGCCCTGTTGCGCACTTCGTTCAACACTTTAACCGCCTGTTCATTGATTTCTCCCGCACGGCCTGTTGCTTCGGCATACCAGCAATATACTTGCGAAAGACGTAATAACTGGAATGTTTTCTCCCCCGATGCATTGACTACGGCAGGATTTGTATAATCAAATTCAGTTCCGCGTACTAGCACCTTCCACGGTCTTCATAAATACAGGTGCCACTACCTCGCGGGAAGCAGGATCGGTATCATACCACCAATCATATAGTTTCCCGTCGCTAAGCATGATTTTCGGGAAATACGTAGCATCTTTACGAGGACCTTCGGGGAAGTTCATCCAGAAATTAATTTCTCCATTCGTATCTCCCCAACCGGCCTGTTCCATATCTTGCAGGAAATCGGTCAAGGGAGCGGATTGTCCTGTCGCATCCCTATTATAATAGATACCCAACAGAAGTTCCGTATTCTTATTATTGTATTCCCATGAATATACCTGGCTATATTCCGGCAGCAGTTTATAATAGTAGCTACCACCATCTGCACCGTCTATCACTTCTTTGGCTTTGGCGGCAGCCAGCTTGTAATATTCTACTCCTTTATTAAGTGGCCATCCTGCCATACACATATATAGACATAAGCCATCGTTGCTTTTTTACGGCTCCCTCACTTACAGCAATGTTCATTCCATTTCTGCCATACGGTTCCTTCGTGTACAGTGCGGGGCAATCGGTTTCTGCTATTTTCAGGTCAGACAGAATCAATTCGTACACTTCCTCTTCCGTCTTCAACGGAGCATTATAATCTATTTCTTCTTTCAGCATGATGGGAACCCGTCCCCAAGTAGTCACCAGATAAAAATAAGAGTAGGCCCTCCAATAATGTGCTTGTGCAATAGCCACTTTTATATCGTCTTTTGATACCTCCGGCGTACGCTCCGCATTATTTATGATAAAATTGGCAGCCTTGATAACTTTGAAACGCTGCTCCCACATACTGGACAACCACGAGTTATTGTCTTTCACATCAAACTGATCGTGTTCACGAAGAGGTTGTTTATTACTGGAAGGATGAGTGGAGATATCATCTCCCACCAGGAAGTTCGTTCCACAAAATTATTACTAGCCTGTGAACTTGACGATCACGGAATAGAGAGCCGTCAGCGAAGCGTCCAAGTCTTCTTTATTACTGAAATAGGTATCCGAAGGTAACTGTCCTTTCGGATCTTCTTCCAGAAAAATCACTACACGAAGTCCAACACAAAGCTGTCAGAAGTACAGGCAAGGCTTTCATTATAAAGGTATATGCTGTTTTCATACGGTTATTGTCTTAATACACGGTTTTAAAAATCTGAATTTGGCTCCAAAGGTGATTGTCCGAGGAATCGGATAAGCACCGTAATCCAGTCCGTCATAACTGGTGTACACTTCAGGGATCCATTCCTTTGTAGCGGGTGATTGTAAAGAGATCCTGTGCACTGACGGACAGTTGTACACTTGCAAACTTCAGTACACGGCGAGGAATGCGGTACGAGAGGCTGATATTCTTCAACTTGATAAAAGAAGCATCTTCAAGCCAGAAATCCGGAATTAGCATAACTCTTGTTGTCGGTATTGGTAAGGCTCGGATAAAGAGCGTCCGCTTTTGTTGGCAACATGATCCCATCATCCTTTGAAGTAGGCATCACGCAAAGGTTACGAAACGAGAGACGCCAGTCATGGATGCCGCCATAAAACGGCTGATATTCAACCGGTCATATCCGGTGGCAGCATTAAAAAAGACATTCAGCGTCCAGTTTTTCCAAGTAACAGTATTGTTCCAACCTACTGTCCATTTGGGACTTGCCTGTCCTTTCACAACCAAATCATCGGAAGTCGGATTCGTTGTCAGACTACCATCTGCTTTCTGATAAAGATTGGCGCCTTTATCATCGAATCCTTTCCATTGATAGACATAGAAAGATCCCATAGGATAACCGGGCTTCATAATCTGCATAGGACCTCCCAAATCGCTATAGTTAGCAGTGAGTACAAAGTCATCGCCTGCGAGATCTGCTACTTCATTCTTCACATAAGAAGCATTCAGGCTGGTTTCCCACGTCACAGCCTCCTTTACAGGGAAAGTGGTAAGGGATAATTCGACTCCGGTATTGTTCAGTTTTCCTTGATTCACCCAATAAGTACCACCTCCGTTATATTTAGGCACCTGTTTCTGAAAAAGCAGATCTTTCGTTTGTTTCTTGAACCAGTCCACTGTAATATTAAAGCCTCCGATACTCATATCCAATCCCAAATCATATTGGTAAGTTTTTTCCCAGGTAATGCCGGGTGTAGCAAACTGATATCCCCAATATCCCGTAGAGGAAGTGGAAGTTCCCCAGCCGTAAGATGCCCCCGACAACATACCTAATGTGCTGTAAGCAGCAATATCCTGATTTCCGGTGACACCAAAGCTGGCACGCAGCTTCAGCTGATCGAGCACGTGCTGGTTGCTCATGAAAGATTCTTGTGCAATATCCCAAGCCACAGCTGCGGAAGGGAAATATCCCCATTTGTTGTCTCCCTGAAATTTAGAAGAACCGTCAGCTCTTAATGCAGCAGTAATAAAATATCGTTTCTTATAATCGTAATTAGCACGCACGATGCCGGAAGCCAAAGAAAATTCCGTATATGAATTGCTCGCATCTCTGATAGCAGCATTGCCAAGATTCCAGTACCCAACACTTTCATTGTTCAGATTGGAACCGGTTCCCTTTAGTTGTGAGTCCCACGAACGACTTATTTCCCATACACCCATGGCGGTGAAGCTATGATCTCCGAATTGCTTTTGCCAGGTCAGATTGTTAGTATTCTGCCAATCGTTATGCAATGCGTTGGTATTGCTTGCGCTATTGATAGCACCCGGTGAATCCAGTTTCGACCGGAAAGAATAAGAAGGACTATTATCGTAGTCATAACCTCCCTGAACGGAAAGCGTCAGTCCTTTCATGATCTTAAACAGCAATGTCAGGTTGGCGTTTAAATTATAGCTATAGCTATCGCTATTGTTCACTATCATTTCACCGTAAGGGCTGGAACCGATCATATTATACGGGTCTGTATTGTACACGCCGGTTTCGGGATCTTTCAGCTCCATGGTAGGCGAAAAGTTAGTGACATGCAAACCAGTTCGCCCCACCTTGATTGTGTTTGTGAAGACTGGATGCGTTTAATTTTGCAGAGATTGTCAACCAGGGTTTCACTTCCGAGTCGATGTTTGCCCGAATCCCATAGCGTTTATAGTCGGACATGATCGTGATGGCTTCCTGATCAAGCACATTTCCCGAAATAAGGTATTTCACTTTTTCGTTTCCTCCGGATATGGCGAGCCGATAATCCTTGGGTGATACCTGTACGAGTCAGAAGATCAGTCCAGTTGATTCCTTTCGTTCCATTTTTATAAGCCTCAAGGTCTTCGGCAGAGATAGTAGACGATCCGCGAATATCATTCAGTGCAGTTGCATATTCGTAAGCGTTCAGCAGGTCATACTGTTTTCTGACAGTCGAAAGCCCTACCGATGCATCGAACGTTACCTGTGCTTTTCCCTCACTACCCTGTTTGGTGGTTATCAGGATAACGCCATTCGAACCACGGGAACCGTAAATGGCAGTGGAGGAAGCGTCTTTCAGTATTTCCATCGACTGGATATCAGAAGGGTTGATACCGTCCAAGCCACTGGAAGAGATGATACCGTCAATCACATATAAAGGATCACTGCTTTTATTAATAGAGGTAGTTCCACGAACGCGCACCTTCATACTTGCTCCGGGCATACCACTCGTAGCAGTGACTTCTACACCGGGAGTACGACCCTGGAGTATATTTTCAACCCGTTGTACAGGTTGATTTTTGTATTGTCTGTTGGATACACCGGACACAGCACCCGTAAGGTCACTCTTTTTTGACGGTTCCGTATCCTACCACTACCACTTCATCCAATAACTGATTGTCTTCTTTCAACACAACACGAAGAAGAGATCTCTTTCTGACTTTCACTTCCTGCGTATGATAGCCGATATAAGAGATCACTAAAATCGCTCCTTCCGGAGCTTCGAGAGTAAACCTACCATCCATATCACTGGTAGTTCCGGTATCTTCACCTTTGATAATGACGGAAGCACCAATGATTGTCTCTCCCTGTTCGTCGTTAATCACTCCTTTGATTGTCTTTCCAGCATCCCCGTCGGTATTAGTATCGCTGTTTGTCGTAACTTCATTGTTATTTTCCGGGGCTTCCTGTGTTTCTGTCTTCTGTTTTTCAAGAGGAGGAGCCACCTGCGCAAATAATCCGAAAGGCAGAAACAGCATTAAAAAGAATGCATAATAGCCATTTGTTTTTCATTATTACTTCCATTATTGTTCTAAAATTAGAATAGTTATTAGGATAGATTACCATCAATATTAGGCAATTTATGTGCCAAAAGCATAACAAAAGACTGAAACAACGAGACTTGCCAAGTTTAATCAAAGAGATTATATCACTCATTTTCAAATACATAAACAATTTGCAATAAAGAAAAAAAAAGCATTAATAACCAGATTAAGTTTCAAGTACGATCCTGTGCAAAAATTCCACAGAAATGTGGACATATTCCACAAGATAATAAGTTAAGAATAATCCGTATTTAAAAGTTCCTTTTCCATCCTTCTGATTGTTTCCACATATCAGAAGTCAGAATAAACGTTCCAAAACTCCAGTTTAAACGATTATTAACTAATTTCTCCCCCGTCTCCGAGAACAGAATCATCAGAAATATCTATCTTTGCCCCAATTTCAAGCAAGAAAGCAAAAAGTGCTATTTTTGTGTCGAATTTAAAACGTTTAAGAGAAAACAATGGAAGAAATCGTATTTCATCACACATTACCTATCCAATTGCGATTCAATGATGTAGACAAATTTGGTCACGTCAACAACACGGTTTACTTCTCCTTTTACGACTTAGGAAAGACTGAATACTTCGCTTCAGTATGCCCGGGGAGTAGATTGGGAAAAAAGATCGGCATAGTCGTTGTTCATATTGAAGCGAATCTCGTAAAGCAAATTTTCGCATCGGATCATATCGCTGTACAAACCGCCGTCTCTAAGATAGGTACCAAAAAGCTTTCATCTGGTTCAACAAGTCATTGACACGAAAACCAATGAGGTGAAATGTGTTTGCAAGTCCATCATGGTTACTTTCAATCTTGAAAAGACATGAGTCCATGCCACTGACCAAGGAATGGATAGAAGCGATCTGCAAGTATGAAGGACGGGATTTGCAAAAAGCATAGATTGATTCCCCCCCACCGATGAAGACACCCTCCGGCACCAATGAAGGCATCGAGCGGTACCGGGGAACAAATCTCCCACGAATAAGAAACAAAACAAGCAAAACCAATTCCTTAGAAAAAGTTTTATCCTGATTCATGTCCGCTATATAACAGAAATTGCCTATTTTTGCACCTTATTATTAAGGCATAAAATATCTAGTACAGAAAATGATAGCTGACAAAAAGTATAAATTTAGATACCCTTCATAAAGTATTGTTTGATAATGAGAAGCTGAAACTCTCTGAAGAATGTATTCGAAAAGTAGAAGAAAGCTTCGATTTTCTGCAATCCTTTTTCCAGCGATAAGATTATTTATGGTATCAATACGGGGTTCGGCCCAATGGCACAATACAGAATAGAAGATCAGTCATTGATCGACCTTCAGTATAATATCATCCGAAGCCATTCCACCGGTGCCGGCAAACCACTTCCCGAACTTTATGTAAAAGCAGCTATGATTGCCCGCCTGTACACTTTTCTACAAGGGAAGTCAGGAGTGCATCTGGAACTGGTTTCTCTCCTCTGTGAATTTATCAACCGCGGAATTTATCCGTTCATACCCGAACACGGAAGTGTAGGTGCCAGCGGCGATCTCGTACAACTGGCCCATATTGCCCTGACATTAATAGGAGAAGGGGAAGTTTTTTATCAGGGGAAATTGTGTAACGCAGCTACGGTACTTCAGGAAAACGGCCTGAAACCTTTTTCCATGCGTATTCGTGAAGGTTTATCCGTTACAAACGGTACTTCTGTAATGACAGGCATCGGTATTGTCAATCTGATTTATGCAAAAAAACTACTCCGTTGGTCGGTGGCTGCCTCTGTAATGATGAATGAGATTGCCGCCTCTTATGATGATTTTATGGCACAGGCATTAAACGAGGCCAAGCATCATAAAGGTCAACAAGAGATAGCTGCTATGATGAGAGAATGGGTGGCAGGCAGTAAATCCGTGCTTCAAAGAGAGAACGAGCTATACAACCAGGTGCATAAAGAAAAAATCTTCGAGCACAAAGTACAGCCCTATTATTCCTTTGCGATGTGTTCCGCAAATCCTCGGTCCCATCTATGATGAGCTGAAAAATGCGGAAGAAGTATTGATTAACGAAATAAATTCCGCCTGCGACAATCCGATTGTCGATCCGGACACACAAAATATTTATCATGGCGGTAACTTCCACGGAGATTACATCTCTTTCGAAATGGATAAACTGAAAATCGCCGTAACCAAACTGACCATGCTTTGCGAAAGACAAATTAACTATCTGTTCCACGACCGTATCAATGGCATCCTGCCTCCGTTTGTAAATTTGGGAGTGCTTGGATTGAACTATGGTTTACAGGCTTCGCAATTCACTGCAACCTCCACCACAGCGGAATGTCAGACATTATCAAATCCGATGTATGTACACAGTATCCCCAACAACAATGATAATCAGGATATTGTCAGCATGGGAACCAACTCGGCTCTATTAGCAAAAACAGTCATTGAGAATTCTTATCAGGTGATGGCTATTCAATTCATGGGAATAGCGCAAGCCATCGACTACCTGAAAATACAAGATCGTCTAAGTCCCAAAAAGCCGTCAGGTTTATGAAGAAATACGTAGTTTCTTCCCTGTATTTACCAATGACACACCTAAATATAAAGAGATAGAAAGAATGATAGACTATCTCAAAAAAGAAGATAAATAAAATGAAATATGCATTAGTAACCGGAGGAAGCCGAGGTATCGGCCGTGCTGTCAGTTGTAAACTGGCGGAAATGGGCTACTTTATACTGATTAATTATCAGAGTAACGACGCAGAAGCGGAAAAAACGTTGCAGTTAGTGCAGGAAAAAGGAAGTAATGGCGAGTTGATGAAGTTCGATGTGACCGACCCTGCCGCTATCACCCTTGCTTTGGGCAACTGGGCTTCACAACACCCTGACGAATACATCGAAGTACTGATTAACAATGCAGGTATCCGCAAAGACAACCTGATGCTCTGGATGACAGGAGAAGAATGGAACAAAGTGCTCGATATCAGCCTGAACGGATTCTTCAACGTGACACAGCCTTTATTGAAGAATATGCTGGTCAAACGTTATGGACGTATTGTCAATATCGTATCCTTGTCAGGTATTCAGGGAATGCCCGGACAAGCCAATTACCCGCAGCCAAAGGTGGCGTAATAGCCGCTACCAAAGCACTGGCACAGGAAGTTGCCAAGAAGAAAGTAACAGTCAATGCAGTAGCTCCGGGATTCATCCGTACGGATATGACGGAAGGAATTGATGAGAACGAATGGAAGAAACATATTCCCGCGGGACGTTTCGGCACTCCGGAAGAGGTTGCCGACCTGGTCGGTTTCCTGGCATCTCCAGCCTCATCCTACATCACAGGAGAAGTGATTTCCATCAACGGAGGACTATATACTTAAAATAAAAAGCATAGAATAGACAAAATAATGAAAAGAGTTGTTATCACGGGAATGGGGATTTACTCTTGCATCGGCAAGAATCTGGATGAAGTAAAAAGACTCACTATATCATGGAAAATCGGGAATTGGCATAGATCCGGTACGGAAAGAATTGGGCTATTTTTTTCTGCATTAACGGGGATATTGCAACGTCCCGACTTGAAGAAGTTGTTGGACCGCCGTAAACGTCTCTGCCTGCCGGAACAGGGAGAGTATGCTTATCTCGCTACTTTGGAGGCTTTCCGCAACGCCGGTATTGACGATGCTTTTCTCGAAGCTAATGAAGTGGGTATCTTGTATGGCAATGATAGTAGCGCCGCTCCTGTTATTAACGCAGTGGACATCATTCGTGAAAAGAAAAACACTGCACTAGTGGGTTCCGGTTCTATTTTCCAGTCGATGAATTCCACCGTGACAATGAACCTATCGGTTATTTTCAAACTTAGAGGAGTTAACTTCACCATTGCCGGAGCTTGTGCAAGTGGTTCTCATGCTATTGGCATGGGGTATCTGCTCATTAAATCAGGATTGCAGGATTGTATTCTTTTTGCGGTGGCGCACAAGAAGTCAATCCTTATGCGGTCGGCAGTTTCGACGGACTAAGCGCATTTTCCACCCAGGAAGCAGAGCCCGAGAAAGCCTCCAAACCTTTTGATAAACGACGTGACGGACTGATTCCGAGTGGAGGAGCCGCCAGTCTGGTATTAGAGAGTTATGAATCGGCTGTAAAAAGAGGAGCTCCCATCTTGGCCGAAGTCATCGGTTACGGTTTTTCATCCAATGGAGATCATCTCCGTGCCTAATGTGGACGGTCCGAAACGTTCTCTTCAAATGGCCATCAAAGATGCAGGGATTGCACTCGAACAGATCAGTTATATCAATGCACACGCCACCTCAACTCCGGTAGGTGACTTGAACGAAGCGAAAGCCATTGCGGAAGTATTTGAAGGACATCACCCGTATGTCACTTCCACGAAGTCTATGACCGGACATGAAATGTGGATGGCAGGTGCCAGTGAAGTGATTTACTCCATCCTCATGATGAATAACGGTTTCATCGCTCCCAACCTCAATTTCGAGGAACCGGACGAGGCCTCTGCACAATTAAATATACCTACCCAACGGGTAAACCTGGAATTTGATACGTTCCTTTCCAACTCATTTGGATTCGGAGGAACCAATTCCACGCTAATCATACGCAAAATCAATCCATAATTTACTAAAAAGAAAACAGATATATGACAAACGAAGAAATCATCGAGAAAATAAGAACCACTCTGGCAGAAGAGTTTGAAGTAGGCATCGACGTTATCCAGCCGGATGCACCGTTAATGGAAACTCTTGAACTGGACAGCCTGGACTTGGTCGATATGGTGGTACTGGTAGAAAAGAACTTCGGTTTCAACGTAACCGGACAAGATTTTGCGGGTATCAAAACCTTCCAGGACTTCTACGATCTCGTTATCACCCGTATGCAGGAAGCCAAGTAAATATGTCGACGTGGAAAGGCAAAACCCGGGGAGGAACGTTCGGATACTTATTCTTTATTTACCTGATTAAGTATCTGGGCATTACTGCCGCTTATATATTTCTAAGTCTGGTAGTATTGTACTTCGTACCGTTTGCTCCGAAAGCCACTAAAAGCACCTGGTTTTATGCCCGCCACATCCTGAAATACAACCGAATACGCTCTTTGGGTATGTTGCTGCGCAACTATTACCGATTAGGGCAAATCCTGATTGACAAGGTAGCCATTGGTAATGGAAAAGTAAGTCAATATCGGTTCAAATTCGAACAGTATCCGGAGTTTCTGCAATTACTGAACAGTGAACAGGGAGTGATTATGATTGGCGCCCATGTGGGAAACTGGGAAATAGGCGTTCCTTTCTTCGACGATTATGGAAAGAAAATCAATATCGTGATGTATGATGCCGAACATCGTAGAATCAAAGAGATATTGGAGAAAAATGGTCAGGATAAGGATTTTAAGATTATCCCCCGTCAACGAAGATAACCTGACACACGTTTTCCGTATTACCGAGGCGTTAAACAAGAAAGAGTATGTATGCTTCCAGGGCGACCGTTATCTGAACAAAGAGAAACTTCTGCCAGGAATTACTCACTGGAACAGAAAGCTCCTTTTCCCTGCCGGTCCTTTCCTGCTTGGTTCGCGAATGAAAGTTCCAGTGGTATTCTACTTTGCCATGAGAGAGCCGGGCAGAACCTACCGTTTTCATTTTATAAGGACGGAACCAGTCATACGAACCAAAAAAAAAGAAAGCGGAGATGGCTCTGCTCGAACAATATACGGCCGCTTTGGACCAAATACTGAAACGCTATCCGGAACAATGGTTCAACTATTACTCATTCTGGGAAACCACGAGTGACGGTTCGCCCTCCAAAGGATTGAAATAAAGATATAACAAAATAAAGATGCAACAGAATCAATATGATAAGGAACCGTTGACCGCGGTAGAGGCACAACGCCTGGCACAAGAAATAGCTTTCGGGCCCATCGTGTTTCAGGTATCACGCCTTATGCTCAAATTCGGTATTTTCCAGTTACTAGCCGACGAACGCGCAGGCATGACACAAGAAGAAATCAGCAAGGCTTGTGGCCTGTCTTCTTATGCAACACAAGTATTGCTGGAAGCCTCATTAACCATCGGTACCGTATTGCAGCACGAAAAACCGTTACCGCCTTGCCAAAAGCCGGATGGTTCCTGCTCAACGACAAGATGGTACGTGTCAATATGGATTTCAACCACGATGTCAACTATCTGGGAATGTTCCATCTTGAAGAGGCTCTCACCAACGGACGTCCCGAAGGGCTGAAAGTATTCGGCGAATGGAGCACTATCTATGAAGGGCTGTCAAGCTTGCCCCTCACAGGTACAAAAGAGCTGGTTCGGTTTCGATCATTATTACTCGGATTGCTCGTTTGACGAAGCTTTGGCTATTGTTTTCGCCCGTCATCCCAAGACTTTACTGGATGTGGGAGGTAATACCGGTCGATGGGCAACCAAGTGCGTAAGCTATGACGACGCAGTGGAAGTAACTATTATGGACCTTCCGCAACAATTGGAGATGATGCGTCAACAAACTAAAGAACTGCCCGGAGCAATGCGTATCCACGGGTATGGCGCCAATCTGCTCGATCCCGAAGTTCCTTTCCCGACAGGGTTCGATGCTATCTGGATGAGCCAGTTCCTTGATTGTTTCTCGGAAGAAGAAGTTACCAGCATATTGACCCGTGCAGCCCGTTCTATGAACCGAGAGAGCCGCCTGTATATTATGGAGACTTTCTGGAACCGACAGAAATTTGACACAGCCGCTTATTGCCTGACACAAATCAGTCTCTATTTTACAGCGATGGCAAACGGAAACAGCAAGATGTATCATTCGGACGATATGCAACGATGCATCGACGCAGCAGGATTGGAAATCGAAGAGATACATGACCATTTAGGAATGGGACACAGCATCGTACAATGCAGATTGAAATGAACAGAGAAGCCGTCATACAAGGAGAAGGAATACTCAACCTGATTCCACAGCGTCCGCCCATCGTGATGGTGGACAGTTTCTTTGGTATCGAAAAGAATCATTCTTATTCCGGACTGACTGTTACTGCTGATAATATTTTCTACGAAACCGGAAAACTGCAAGAGGCGGGAATTATTGAACACATCGCTCAATCAGCAGCAGCACGTATCGGATTTCTTTATACCCGGCAGGGTGAAAAAGTACCGTTAGGGTTTATCGGCTCGGTAGACAAACTTAAAATCTACGATTTGCCAAAGAACGGGATGAAACTATTTACAGAGATTACCGTCGTACAAGAGGTATTCGACATTACATTGATTTCTGCACAAGTGAAAACGGAAGACGAGCTGATTGCTGAATGTAAGATGAAAATATTTATCAAAAAAGAATGAAACGGAAAACAAATCAACAGATTGCAGCTTTGACTAACCGGACTACTTTCAGAGTACGGTTCAGCGAAATTGACTCCATGCAGATTGTATGGCATGGCGAGTACGTGCGCTACTTTGAAGATGGAAGAGAAGCTTTTGGCAAACAGTATGGTTTGGATTATATGAGTATTTACCGGGAGGGATACATGGTTCCCATCGTGGATTTAACCTGCCAGTTCAAGCAATCATTGTCCTTTGGTGAAGAAGCGATTATCGAAACACGCTATATTGCCTGTGAGGCAGCCAAGATAAAATTCGAATACGTTATCTACCGGGCTACCGACCAGAGTATAGTAGCTACCGGAAGCACCATACAAGTGTTCCTGAACCTGAATAAAGAATTGGAGCTTATGAACCCTCCGTTTTATCTGGAATGGAAAAAGAAATGGAATATCCTTTAAATATATACATCACAGCCCATACGCTGATTAGTTCGTTAGGTTTCGGCATCCCGGAAAACCTGGAGGCCATCCATAACTACCGAAGCGGAATCCGTATGCAAGAAGCCGGCCTAATTTCCGATCATCCCCTATTGGCGGGAATGATTGATTCTGTGGAACTGGAAAAACGGGCGAAGCTGATGCAGATTACGGATTATACCCGGATGGAGCAATTATTCATACTGGCTATCCAAGAGGTTATTTCTCAATCGGGGAGCCGACTTGCAGGAGCCGGATTGTACCTTGTTATTATCTACCACTAAAGGAAATATAGATTTATTGAGTGAATTACCTGCTGACAGTCCGGTTTTTCTTTGTGAAAATGGCGGAACGAATCGGAGATTTCTTTGGAGCGACAAATCAGGTAGAGGTCATCTCCAATGCCTGTATATCAGGAGTCTCGGCACTGGTTGTTGCCAAGAGATGGATAGAATCAGGGCGTTACAAACGGGTGATTGTCGCCGGCGGGGGATATTCTTTCTCATTTTATTACCAGCGGCTTTCTATCGTTTCGATCTGTCAGCGCACACCTTTGCCGACCATACGATATACAACGGATGGATTAAGTCTGGGCGAAGCCTGTGGAGCTGTTCTTTTAGAAACTCAAGGAAATGCGAATCATATTATTCTCTCCGGAGGAGCAATCAGCAATGACGCCAACCATATATCCGGTCCTTCCCGGACAGGAGACGGACTGGCGCTGGCTATCAATCAGGCAATGGAAGAAGCCGGAGCACTTCCTGAAGATATCAGCTTTATCAATGCACACGGAACAGCTACGGTTTATAATGACGAAATGGAATCCAAAGCCATACATTTGGCAGGATTGTCTGCAGTTCCGGTAAATAGTCTTAAGCCTTATTTCGGGCATACATTAGAGCTTCAGGCATTATTGAAACCATACTTTTGCATAGAGCAACTAAAAAAAAGAAGGAATATACTACGGAACTTTAGGATATGAGACACTGGGTGTTCCCATGCCTATCACTGTCTATGCCACTCATCAGCCGATACCGATGAAATGCTGCATCAAAACTGCTTCCGGTTTCGGAGGCTGTAATGCCGCACTGGTATTATCCCTCCCCGATGCTCACCTGAAACAGAAAGCAAACTCGCAGGCAACTGACAAAGCGAGTACTCCGTCAGTTTGCAAAGCAGTCGTGGAATCGGGCAACATGGTCACAATCAGGCCAGGAGCAGTAGAAAGTAAAGGAACAACTGTATTCAGCTCTTCGGAAACAGACTTTGCACTATTCATCCGGGAAGCATACAAGCATCTGGGAGAAAACAATATGAAGTTCTACAAGATGGATAATCTTTGTAAGCTTGGATATGTAGCTGCCGGATATTTACTGAAAGATACACACTACCGTCCGGAAGAGATTGGAATCATTCTTGCCAATGCTTCTTCCTCTTTGGATACGGACTGCAGACATCAAGCTATCATCAATAAAGAAGGAGACAAAGCCGCCAGTCCTGCCGTATTTGTCACACTCTCCCCAATGTAGTATTGGGAGAAATCTGTATCCGCCACAAGATTCAGGGAGAGAATACATTCTTTGTCCGTCGACAATCCGATGCTGCCTCATTAGAGGATTATGCAAGGATTGTGATGGCGAAAGGTAAGTTACGCACCTGTATCATAGGCTGGTGCGAACTACTGGACGGACATTATCAAGCAGAATTTAAACAACTTAATAATATATCAACGATTTATGGATAATTTAGATCAAACCAAAAGAGAACTGATGGACGAAGTGAAAGGGAAACTAATCGAAGAGTTGAACCTTGAAGAAATCACTCGGAAGATATTGACAATGAAGCCCCTCTGTTTGGCGACGAAGGTCTTGGCCTTGACTCCATTGACGCACTCGAAATCATCCTGATTCTGGAACGTGAATATGGCATTAAAATAGAGAATCCTAGTGAAGGAAAACAAATCTTCTACTCGGTACGTACACTGGCAGACTACATCATTGCTAATCGGAAAGCTTAACTTATGAAGATTTACGTCACCGGATTGGGAGTTGTTTCGGGCATCGGCATCGGAGTTTCCGAAAATATAGAAGCGTTGAGGCAAAGAAAGCATGGCATCGGAAAAATAACTCTTTTTCCGACGGCTCTCGATGTGCCCGTATCCGAAGTGAAACGTAGCAATGAGGAACTAAAGAAACTGATCTCTTTACCTCCGCAACACACTGTATCACGCACGGCCTTGTTGGGAATGATAGCAGCCGAAGAAGCAATGAAAGATGCGGGACTCACACCACCATTACGTATCGGTTTTATTTCCTCCACTTCCGTTGGCGGCATGGATTTGAGCGAGCACTTCTATGAATCTTTCAAGAAAAACCCGGGACAGGGACGGTTACGGGAAGTAATTTCACACGACTGCGGAGCCAGTACAGAATTGATTGCTTCGTATTTGGGTATCAATGATTTTATAACCACCATCAGTACAGCCTGCTCGTCAGCAGCCAATGCCATCATACTGGGAGCAAGAATGATTAAACACGGGCTACTGGATGCCGCTATCGTGGGAGGTACGGATGCACTTTGCCGGTTTACGCTCAATGGATTCAACTCCCTGATGATTTTGGACAAAACACATTGCCGTCCTTTTGACCGCTCACGTACCGGATTAAATCTGGGAGAAGGTGCCGGTTACTTAGTGCTTCAATCGGAAAGTTCACTCCAAAGAACTCCTTATTGCGAACTTAGCGGTTACGCCAATACGAATGAGGCTTATCATCAAACAGGAAGTTCTCCTGAAGGGGACGGTGCCTTTCTGTCAATGAGTGAAGCTATCGCTTCCAGTGGTATTTCCCTTGAAGAAATCGATTATATCAATGTACATGGAACAGGTACTCCCGGCAATGATGCGTCAGAAGGCATGGCGCTCCGAAGAATCTTTGGAGAACACGTTTCCGCCATTTAGTTCGGTAAAAGCTTTTATCGGACATACCTTAGAGCTTCCGAAGGAATTGAAGCTGTTTACCCGTTCTTTCAATAGATAAAGGGCTGATTTATCCCAACCTGAACTTTACGGATGCGATGCCGGAAACAGGACTGATACCGGAAACCTCTTTTCAAGAAGGAATCCCCATCCGACATGTGTTATCCAACTCTTTTCGGTTTCGGAGGAAACGATTCATCGCTCCTCTTTTCCGCAACGAATTTTCCAGCATGAACGCACCTTTAAGTATTTAAGCCTATGCAGCCAGTTTATATTCAACGCATCGCTTCCATTCATCCGCCAAAGGATCATTCACCAGAAATAATCGCCCTTATCTTCAGGCTTGCGAACCCGATTATAAGGATATTATCACCAATGCGACCTTGCGCAGACGCATGAGCCGTATCGTAAAAATGGGGGTGGCCTGCGGATTGGAATGTATGGGTGAACTATCTCCTGAAAAGATACAAGGAATCATCACAGCAACAGGATTGGGCTGCTTGACAGATACGGAAAAATTCCTGAACAACCTGTTAGATAATGAAGAGCGGATGCTGAATCCTACCCTTTTATCCAGTCGACATTCAATACAATCGGTGCACAAATAGCTCTGATTCATCAAATACATGCCTACAACATGACTTATGTCCACCGTGGGCTTAGTTTTGAAAGTGCTTTATTGGACGCTATGATGAAAATAGGAGAAGGAAGCGAGAATATACTTGTGGGAGCCATCGATGAAATGACAGAAACCTGTTACACGATTCAGCAACGGCTGGGAATGCTGAAAGGGATAGCAGCCGGAGAAGGTGCTCAATTCTTTCTGTTAAGTCGGGAAGCCGGAGAGCATCCGTTGGCTGAAATACAGGGAGTCGAAACTTTCATCGGGAAACAGACAACAGAAGAAATCAGCTCCCGAATCATCCGTTTTTTGCAACGAAATGGTTTAGAGTGTCAGGATATTCAGTGGTTGGTTACCGGGAAAAACAAAAAGCAACACAATCAAGATGACTCTCACGAGCAAACTGTCGACAATGGCAACTCTATTTATGAAGAGCTTGAAACAAACATTTTCCCGGAAAGTGTTCATCTTAGTTTTAAGAATGAATGTGGTGAATATCCTACCGCAACATCGTATGCGGTATGGAAAGCAGTGAACGAATCGGTCAACTGCACTACCTCGACCCATATATTGATTTATAATCATCACCACTCCATCAATCATTCATTGATTCTAATCCGGAAAAGCGTATGATAATCGTTTGCCTCCTTCTTTGCTTGCTCTTGCTCCTGTCTTTTTCTCGTTTATGCCTCTTATAGCATTCAATCGGGAATTTACCTCCGGTCATTTTGCAAAAAGCATACTGCGGAAAAGATTGTCGCCCTGACTTTTTGATGACGGCCCCGACTCCCTACAGACTCCCAAAGTTCTGCAGGTACTAAAAGAATATCAGGTAACCGCCTGTTTCTTCTGTATCGGTCATAAGGTAAAAGGGAATGAAGCAATCTTGCAAAAAAATGGTGGCAGAAGGTCATCTGATTGGAAATCATTCGCACACCCATTCCGGTTTATTCCCGCTATATGGACTCTCTAAGATGAAAAAAGACTTGCAAACTTGTCAGTGTGAACTAGAACGAGTAACTTCGCAGCCGGTTACTTTGTTTCGTCCGCCATTCGGTGTCACTAATCCTACGATTGCGAAAGCTGTCCGACAGTTAGGATACACCTCAATAGGATGGAGCATCCGTACATTGGATACACAACAAGCACCGGATAAAGTCCTTGCCAGGATTCGGAAACATCTTGAACCGGGAGCCATTATTCTGTTGCACGACCGGATGCCTGACATCGACCAGCTAGTGAAACAAATCTTGGATTTGCTGAAAGAACAAGGATATACCGTTGTCCGTCCGGACAAACTATTGGCATAAAATATAAAAAAAAGGTATGAGAACTTCTTTATTAATATATTTATCGCTTTTTCTTCTTGTCAATAGCCTCTATCCATGCACAGAGCATGAAAAAGATGGTGCAAAAAGACCGAGTTTGAAAGCCGCCTGGCAAAGGAGGCGCAAACCGTAGAGTCCATCGAAAGCGATTTCACCCAAGTGAAATATCTCGATGTATTCGATGAGAAGGTTACTTCCAAAGGGAAGTTCTACTACCAGAAGACCCATAAAATCTGCATGGAATATTTCCGCCCGATGGATTATCTCATCGTGATAAACGGCAGTAAGCTCAAAATCGTTTCGGATGGCAAGAAAAGTATCATGAATCTTAGTTCGAACAAAAAATGATGGCACGGATGCAGGATATGCTGACCGCGTGTATGATAGGCGACCTGTCTAAAATGTCGTCCAACTACCTGCTGGAGTATTTTGAAGACGCACGATACTATCTGGTTAAAATAAAACCGACCAACAAAGCGGTACAAGCCTATATTGCCGGTATAGAAATTCTATTTGGACAAGAAAGATATGTCGGTACACAAACTCCGTCTGTCCGAAACAGCCACAAACTATACAGAATACGAATTCTATAATAAAAAGTTCAACTCCCTGAAGAATGAGACGAAGTTTGCGATTCGTTAGTCTGATGGTTCTGCTGTTCTTATGGATACAGATCCAGACTTCCTGCTCTCCACGGATGAGCGGGGAAGGAAGTACTGTGCTCCCCCGCTATCGAACTAACACAAGGAGAAAGCTCGCAAAAAATACAATATCCAACTGGATTTCATGAAACATCACATGAGCGGTATGCTAATAGTACGCCGTATGCCTGATAACGAAATCCGGATCGTAGCGTCTACTTACTTTCGGACTAAGCCTTTTCGATTTTTTCTCTACGCAACGATCAGTTTACTGTCAACAGTTGCATTGAACCCATGAAAAAAGGAAAAGGTGCTGAAACTTCTGGAGATGGATTTCAGACGTCTGTTCTTAAGTGGGAAAGATATTCCGTGTGAAAACGACTAAAGACAGTGCTACTGAAAAAAACCAGTGGAAAAGGCTTTGGAAAGTCAGTGGTCTACATCATTGGCGACACTCCGGGTGAACCGGCACAAATAAAAAAATCAAACATCCGTGGATACGGTTAACGATCCGTCTGGATAAACTATCTAAAGAGATTTAATATATGCTACTTGATAACTTCTATACCATCCTTTCCTCCGAATCATCGGACTCAACGATCTGGACTATCCAGGTAAAGTTGAATCCCGGGCATCCTGTTTATCAGGGACATTTCCCCGGACATCCGGTAGTTCCGGGAGTTTGTCTGTTGCAACTTATCAAGGAATGTGCAGAAGACATTCGTCAGCAAAAAATTGCAAGTAACACAAGTGTCTTCCTGCAAGTTTCTTTCGGCTATCAATCCTATAGAAACACCGCACATTTCGGTGGCACTGACTTTTAAAGAGACAGAAGAAAGTACACTTCAGTTGCAAGCGGAAGGGACTATAAAGAAGGAAGCTGTAAAAAAGAGTACTGTGAAAGAGAGCACTGTAGAGGAAAATACCGTAAAGAACGAATGTTTCATCAAACTAAAAGCTGCACTTACCCCGACAGTATGAAGGAACAAATAAGTACAGCCTATTGGCACGAGAAGTTGAAACAATTAGGGATCATCGTTATCATCCCAAGTTACAACAATGGCAAGACACTGGCAGACGTCATAGCAAGTGTACGTTTCTACGCCCCCGATATCCTTGTTGTCAACGACGGTTCTACAGATGAAACTGCCGGAATACTTAGCCGAGAATCTAACTTACATACCATCACCCACCCTGTCAATCAAGGAAAAAGGAGTAGCTTTGAGACATGGACTATCCTTTGCCAAAAAGCAAGGATTCCGGTATGCTATCACCATTGATTCTGACGGACAGCATTTCGCTTCGGATATCCCTGCATTGATCGAAGCCATAGAAAAGGAACCGGACACATTATTGGTAGGTGCCCGTAACCTCGCCTCGGACAACATGCCGGGAAAGAATACATTTGCCAATAAGTTTTCCAACTTCTGGTTCACCCTCGAAACCGGTATCAAACTACAAGATACGCAATCCGGCTACCGCCTCTACCCTATCCAACGAATGAATGTGGACAAGTGGTATTACACTGCCAAATATGAGTTCGAACTGGAAGCACTTGTTTTTGCAGCATGGGGAGGCAATCCCGTAAAAAACATTCCGGTACACGTTTATTATCCGCCACAGGAAGAGCGGGTTTCTCATTTCCGACCGTTCCGCGATTTCACCCGTATCAGTATCCTGAACACAGTACTGGTGCTCGTCACTTTCCTTTGGATCATCCCCCGGAACTTCTTCCGTAAACTGACCTGGAAGAACTGCAAGCAGTTTTTTCTCGGATCATGTCACCCACTCCCCGAATCTAATCTGCGGATCACGGCTGCCATCACACTCGGCGTATTTATGGGCATCGTTCCGGCATGGGGATATCAAATGCTAATCACGTTATTTCTGGCACATTTGTTCAGACTGAATAAGGTCATAGCTATTGTAGCAGCCAATATCAGTATCCCTCCGATGATTCCATTTTTGCTGTACGGCAGTTACGTAACCGGTTGCAAAGTGCTGGGAGATCCTGTCAATCTGCATTTAAACGAACTTTCTTTTGAAAATGTAAAATCAGTCATAGAGCAATATTTAATAGGAAGTGTTATCTTTGCAGTCGGTATGCAGCATACTGGCAGGAACCATCGCGTTCATTCTGCTCACGGCGTGTAGGAAAAAAAAGATATGACCCAGTTTTTTATCGGACTATATGATTATTTCGAGAGGCACAAGATTCTGTTCTATTTGTCACTCATCAGTTGTGTCCTGTTAATGGGATTCTTTGCCCTGCAAGTAAGGTTCGAAGAGAACATCACACAATTTTTCCCCGACACTAAAGATTCCCAGAACACAATCAAAGTATTCGACAATCTCAAGATTAAGGATAAGATTATCATTATGTTATCCTCGGCAGATACCTGCCACCGCGTAGAACCTGATTCCCTGATAGAAGCAGCCGGACAACTGCAACAAACCCTGACTGAAAAAGCCGGAGGAAAACTGATTAAAGGAATTTTCGCACAGGTAGACCAAAGCCTCATCCAAGGAGCCACAGACTTCGTTTATGAACATCTTCCGCTTTTCCTGACAGATACGGACTATCAACGCTTCGATTCCTTACTGACGGATAAAGGGATACAGGCTGTCATGCAGAAGATTAATTATACCAACCTCCTCTCTCCTGCCGGAATCGCATTAAGAAGCTATATTCTCCGGGACCCGCTCGGACTGGGAAGTGAAGCCCTGAAACATTTGCAGGATTTCCAGTTGGAAGCCAACTACGAGATCTATGACGAACACATCTTTTCCAAAGACGGTTCCACCTTGCTTATGTTCATTACCCCGGTATTCAGCACAGGCAGTACCGGAAAGAACGACGAAACTGATAAAGATACTCGAAGAAGAGCTCAAGCACGTACAGGGAGAATCTCCTACCATTCGAGCTGAATATTTCGGCGGTCCCTCCGTGGGAGTCTACAACGCCCGTCAGATTAAGAAAGATACCATCCTGACTTCCTCTCTGGCACTGCTTATCATCATTGTATTTATCTCACTCGTTTTTAAACAGAAAGAGATCGATACCGTTGATTATTACTCCGGTACTGTTCGGAGGATTGTTCGCCCTGTTTCTGATTTTTCTTTATCAAAGGAAGTATATCGCGCCATTGCAGTGGGGAGCCGGTTCGGCAGTGATGGGCATTGCACTAAGCTATTCCATTCACATGCTGGCACACCAGAACCATGTTTCCACCGTTCAACAACTTATTAAAGAGATAGCCTATCCGCTTACGGTAGGTAGTTTCACCACTATCGGCGCATTTCTGGGATTGATATTCACCAGTTCCGATCTGTTACGCGACTTCGGATTGTTTGCCTCTCTGGCATTGGTGGGCACTACCCTCTTCTGCCTCATTTACCTGCCTCATTTCTTCTGAAAGGACAGGCAGACGTCAAACAGGGATGTATATTACGCATCATCGAGAAAATAAACGCATATTCTTACGAAAAGAATAAATGGCTGGTAGGCGGCATCCTCCCTCATTACAGTAATCTGTTTGTTTACTTCGCAAAGGTGGGCTTCAACAACGATATGATGAGTCTCAACTATGAGCCCCGCCATCTCCAACAATCAGAAGAAAAATTAATGCAGCTCTTCGACAGCGACGAAAAGACAGTGCTTTTTGTCAGCGTAGGCAAAAAGACATGAATCAGGCTACCGAAACTTATGCAATGACCAATCAGAAGTTATCTATACTGAAAGAGCAGGGACTCATCAAAAGACTATGCTTCCGCCTCACAATTTCTGATCTCGCCACAAGAGCAACAGCTACGCCTGAAAAAATGGAAAGACTACTGGACAGATGAAAAGCAACAACAAATCCGTGAACAGTTGGAAACAGTTGCCGCCGAATATCGTTTCCGCCCGGGAAGCTTCGAACCTTTTTTATCAATGGATGAACCAGCCTTTCGGTGAATATCATTACACCGCGCAAGAAGACGATTTATCCGGCAAGCTATTGAATGAATGGCAAACCTCTGCCGATTCCATCACCATGCTTATCAGCCAGATACGGATCAGCGAACCGAATAAGGAAGCTGTGTACCAGAACTTTAATAAAGACCAGGATGTAGTCATCTTCGACCGTTCCTATTTTGCCAACAAATGGGTATCGGCCATCAATGACGACTTTTACCTGATTCTGTACATCTCTTCTTTCCTCATATTCTTTGCACTATGGTTCTCCTACGGACGTATCGAACTTACCCTGATGAGCTTTCTCCCAATGCTAATCAGCTGGGTAATCATCTTGGGATTGATGGGAATTCTGGGGATTGAGTTCAATATTATCAACATCATCCTGTCCACCTTTATCTTTTGGCATTGGAGATGACTTCAGTATCTTCATTATGGACGGGCTACAAAACAAATACGTACAGGTCAAAAGGTGTTGAATTCCCATAAAACAGCCATCTTCTTCTCCGCCTTTCACCACAGTGGTCGGTATGGGAGCACTTGTTTATTGTTTGCCAAGCTTAACCCCGGCTTTGCAATCCATTTCCCTGATTTCCATTCTGGGTATGATAGCAGTGGTACTGGTGAAACTTATACCATTCAGCCACTCATTTTCCGGTTCTTCATCGCAGGCCCCGCTTCCAAAGGATTACCGCCTTACGCTTATCGGGATTGATACGTACCGTGTTGCTCTTCCTGCTTTTCTTTATCCTGGGCTGCATCGTCCTCCGTATATTGATTATCCTGCTTTATCCGGTGCCTGTGCGCAAAAAGCAGCAAGCAGCGTTTGGTGTGCCGACTGATACAAATCACCTGCAAAGGGATTTTACTATTGGCCACCGCCGTCAAAAAAGAACATATCAACAAAGCCAACGAACGCTTTTCAGCATCCGGCGATTATCGTGCCAACCACCAGTCGTTCATCGACATTCTGGTATTGCTGTCTCTTTCATCTAAAATCCTGATGGTGACCAACCCATCATTGGGTATGGCATTCTCCACTTTCTTCGGGCAATCATCCGCTATGTCGATTTCTATTACATAGGCGAAGGCTACGAGCAATATATGGGAACGGATGCGGAAAAAAGTAAAGGGGCTACTCCATCTTCCCCAGTACAACGGAAAGATGAAGCGTTCCTGGAGCTTTTCTACCTGGCAGAAAACATTGCAACTGGATATTCTTCCGATCTCTCCTCTACGGCAACAACAAAATCATTGCAAAGGCACAACCTTTCAATATCCACAAAAATCATCTACACGGAAATACTTCCCCGCCTAGACGCGACGACCTTTCTTTCGGAACCACCTACCGGAACGCACCAAACACGCATATCCGCGTATATGAAGGAAGGTTACGCCCGTATCTGCCGGGAAAAACGACAGGACAATCCTGCTTTCTACGAAGCTCTGATCCCAAAAACTATATATAAAAGGACCGGTCGTAGAAATGGTATATCCGTATCCAAGGTGAAGATGGAAAAGGCTTATCGGCTGTTCAACCGGTGATTCCGTCAAGGGAGCAAGTACAGACATCGGCTGCGGCTACGGTCCGCTCTGCTATATGCTGTTCTCTTTTTTCGAGGACCGGAAATTTGGGTATTGGACGATGAGAAAGGGGTGGCTGTGGCACAGACACGGATGAATTACGCAACGAAGCATCTCAGTCAGGCATGGCAATGCATTGGGAATATCTTTATCTGAACGATATGAGCTACGAGGAACACAACAAACCTATTGCCGGTCGCTTACGTTCTGGGGAGCGACCCATCATACGCATTTACGACGGAAGTGCGTAACGCTGGCTTTTCAGTTAACCAGTTCACAGGTCTATCCGCAGTATTTTCGAGCTTCAATACACGGCA
>VOFK01004422.1_pt1 | contig 30343 bp, 53 predicted proteins | sample 5384121 | NCBI WGS metagenome assembly VOFK01 (sample SAMN12384730, study PRJNA508395) | human gut metagenome | isolation source: healthy gut J | host: Homo sapiens | reverse complement strand
TCACCGAGGATGAGTATTACTTCCTGCTCAAGAAGAATACCTTCCCGCTGTCCATGATTGATAAGATTACCCGCATCCGGATAACCGCATCGCAGACAAGCTGGCGGCTGACGGTCTGGAGAACGCAAAGCCGTTCGTAACCGAAAAGGGCACGCATGCGGCTGTTTACGTCAACTCCTGAAAGCCCGCACTACCTGCTCATCGAGAACGCCTTTCCGAACGGCCATCCGCCGCTCGAGCAGTGCGGCGTTATCATCACGCGCCGCGACATCGTCGAGAAGTCCGCGCAGATGAAGGTAAGCACCTGCATGAACCCGATGGATACCGCCCTCGGCGTTTTCGGGCTGCATGCTCGGCTACCATCAGCGACGAGATGAAGGATACCGAGCTGGTCAACCTCATCACCCGTCTGAGCGAGAACGAGGCAATGCCGATGGTCGCAGACCCGGGCGTTATCGACCGAGGCATTCCTGCACGAGGTTCTCTGGGCGAGCGTTACCGAACCCCTTCCTTCAGGATTCTCCGCAGCGTACCGCAACCGATACCTCGCGTAAGATTGCACCGCGCTTCGGCACCACGCTGTACGCTTACTATAACTCCATGCTTCCGGCACACCGTGCGACCAAGCTGATTTTTACATTCCGCTGGTACTTGGCCGGCTGGCTGCGCTATCTGGAAGGCGTGGACGATAACGGCAGCGAGTTCACCCTCAGCCCCGACTCGAATATCGAGCATGTCCGTGCGCTGATGGGCAACCCGAAGCTGGGCGACGACGTAAGCGCGAGGCTCAGCTGTACCCGCTGCTGGCAAACCGCTACTACTTTGGTGTCAACCTGTTTGAGATCGGCGTAGGCGAGACCGTTGTCCGCATGTTTGGCGAGATGAACCGCCCACGCACGCTGTCCGCGAGACGCTGCAGAAGTACTGCGGCGAGGAGCAGGAGCAGGAGTGGATTTTCTCTTAAATTACCGAAAAAACCATGGTTTTTTCCGGTAATAGGAACGGATCGTAGACCGTTCCAGTCGTCCGAAAGTTCCCGTACGGAAACTTTCTCCCTCCAAGTCAAAAAGAGTGATACATGCTCCCTTTTTTGGCATTTGCATAAAATGCTATTGAATGCGCGCTGATGCGCGGGTACAGCATTGATATTGTACTAATTGTTAAAAAAAAGCGAACCTTATGGGTTCTCTTTTATATGCAGATAAAACAAAAACCGCCACAAAAAGGCGGTTGATGGACAAGGTATTGCAATATATGCTATACTCAGAATGTCAATAACGATGTGAAACAGGTTGTTCCTCGAAAGTAACAAATGCTCCTGAATAAGGAGCGGCGTTTCCTCAAATTCGATTAACGGGGGACGACCGCTCTTTCACCAGAGCCATCGTTGTTGACACAATTAAACGCAGTGCCCCGGTTTTTGTCAAGCGACAGAGCCGGGGCACTGTTTTTCAGTTACCTGCTAACAAAGTTTACAAAACTTTCCCCAAAGATTGCTGAACAGGGTGTTCCACGACGCCTGCGGGTTATGAATTGCAAACCATACAAGGCCTGCCGATAACAGAACAGTCACTACGATTATCACCCAGAAACAATACCATCGCTGTTTAGGTGTCATAGTATTTCCCTCCTCAGTCATAACGGTAGTTTTCACCTCGGGGGAGTTTTACATCTGATATCTATATAGTAACAGATATTTACGGCTTGTAAAGGGATTTTGCACAGAAGCCGGTGCATTATTTTTGTCCGGCGGCTACCCGTAATCCCGGCGCATACCTGAGCCATTTCCGCTCTTGAGCCGCAGGAAGAAGCAGATCGACCGGCACACAGCCAGTCACCGATCATGGCAATCCAGATGCCGATCGCGCCCATGCCGAAGTGCACCGCGAGAATATATCCCGCGACAAGCCGCAATCCCAGCATGGAGATAATCGAGCACCATCGGATACCTTACGTCATTCGCCGCACGCAGGATATTCGGCATGGCAAACGAGGTCGGCCACAGGAAAGATCGCGCAGCCGTTGTGAATCATAATCAGCGTCATGCCAAGCGCAAGCGCCTCTGCGGAACACGCTGTAAATCTTGAGAATGAGCGGCGTGCACGCAATCGTGACAAGGCAGGTGCTGGCGGTAACGGCGTAGGTGATCATCATCAGCTTTTTTCGCCATGCGGCGCGTCTGCGGCTCGTCGCCCGAGCCAATGCACTGCCCGATAACGGTTATCATCGCCAGGCTCATCGCCTGACCCGGAATGACCGCCACGGCATCCAGATTGTTCGCCAGCGCATTCGCGGTGATCTGCGTCGTGCCGAACAGCGCGATCATGCTCACAACGAGCACGCGGCCAAGCTGAAACAGGCTGTTTTCCAATCCGTTCGGCACACCAATCTGCAGAATGCGGCGGATAAGCTCCTTATCCGGTCGAAACCGCTGTCCGCGCCGCAGAGACCGTGTGCTCAGGATTGAGCAGCAGGATCGTGATAACGACCGCTGCCGTGCCGCGTGACAGCACGGACGAAAGCGCTGCGCCTCCGACGCCCCACTTGAACACGAAAATGAACAGCGAGTTGCCGATCAGGTTGACGATGTTGATCAGACCGGCGATGAGCATGGACATACGCGCGAGTTGCCCTGTGCGCGGAACAGCGCCGCACCGGCGTTGTAAATCGCCAGAACAGGGTAGGAGAACACGCTGACCGTCAGGTAGGTGAGCGCGCTCTGCATCATCGTCCTCGATCGTGCCGAACAGCAGCCGCAGCAGCGGTGCGCGGAACAGCATGACGAGCGCCGAGATGATCAGCGCAATGACCGTGACGACTAAATACAGCTGCTTGGAGGCATCGCACGCACGGTCGTTCTTTCTCGCACCGAGCAGCTGCGCGACCACGACAGCGCCGCCGGTCGCAAGTGCGGCGAAAAGATGTTGATGATGAGCACGTTGAGCATATCGACCAGCGATACGCCGGAAACCGCCGCCTCACCGACCGAGGAGACCATCATCGTGTCGGCCAGACCGACCGTGATGGCGAGCACCTGCTCGAGCACGAGCGGCAAAATCAGCTTTTTGAGTGCGGCATTGGGAAATAACTCTTTACTCGTAAAAAATACACCTCGAATCAAAGAATAACGCGGTACGCTTCTATCAGCCTCTCGAGCGACCATGCGGCGTTCGCCGGACTGGTGGAGGGCAGCTGCGTGATGGGTACGCCGGTTTTCGGCTCGATGAGTTTGCGGTACAGCTGCGCCGACTTGCCGCCGGTAGCGAAGATACGCTCGATTTTGCTCTCGCGGAGCAGGCGGCCGATGTCGTTCGGCTCAGCGTTGCCGGATAGACGTGTCGGACGCGCCCGCAATATCGCATTTGGCGATGGTGTCCCCACAGCGCCACATGATGCCGCAGGCACAGCGCGCGCTTGTCCTCGATGGAGACCGGCACCTCCTCGCCAAGCACAGCCGCCAGCACGCGCCAGAACCGGTTCTGCGGGTGGCCGTAAAAAACCCGACCTCGCGGGATTTCGGGCTTGGAATCGAGCCGAGCAGCAGCACGCGCGACTCGCTGTCGTACAGCGGCGGAATGGTGTGAACGATGGTTTGCAGTTGCATGGATCAGTCCTCCAGTACGGAAACAAAGCTGCGGAACGCGCTCGGCAGCGCATAAGCGTCGCGCAGCTCGGCAGGTGTGACAAAGGTGAAGCGGGTGCAGGTGCGTCCAGTTCGACATACACGCCGTTCATGTGCCACTCCACATGGGTGAAAATATGTTTGGCAGGCCGCAGAGAGCAGCTTTCGCACGCTCCAGTCCATTTCGGTGAGCGCCGCGCGCAGCTCGTCCGGCGAGAGATGGCCATCGAGCGACGGAAGCTCCCACAGACCGGCGAGCAGACCCTTTTTGGGTCTCTGCCGCAGACCGACAAGCTGACCGCAGCGCACAACAAGTACGGTGCGGTTTTCCACTCTCCGTGCCTTTTTGCGGCTCGGGCGGCGCAAGTTCCGCGTTTCCGCGGTGAAAGCCCTCGCAGAGATGCTGAATCGGGCAGTCGTCACAGTGCGGCGCGCCGTTCGGCAGACAGACGGTTGCACCAAGCTCCATCAGCGACTGGTTGAGGTCGCCGGGACGGTCGGACGGCATGAGTGCGGCGAACCGTTCGCGCGTCTGCTTTTTTTGAATTTTGCGTCCGTGATCGGCGTGAAATCGTCATCCAGCCGTGCTGCGACGCGCAGAACGTTGCCGTCCACCGCCGGAACGGGCAGTCCGAACGCGATAGATGCCACCGCGCCTGCCGTGTACTCGCCGACGCCGGGCAGAGCAAGCAGCCTGTCGTAATCTCAGCAGGCAGTTCGCCGCCGTATTCTTCCGCACAGCAGGACCGCTGCACGGTGCAGGTTGCGCACGCGGCTGTAGTAGCCGAGCCCCTCCCAGAGCTTGGTGTAAACGGCCTCGTCCGCCGCCGCGAGAGCGGGACGATCGGGCAGCGCGTTCATCCAGCGGGAAAAAATAGCCGCGCACGGCCTCGACGCGCGTCTGCTGGAGCATCGTCTCGCTCACCCAGACGCGGTAGGGAGCAGGCTCAGACCGCCACGGCAGGTCGCGGTGCCCGGCGTCATACCAGCTCAGCAGCGGCGGCTGCACGATGGCCTTGCTTACCCCGCTCAATATTTCATGTCATCCAGCGTAGCGCCGGTGTAGAACATGGTGAAGGTTGCGTCGGCAATAATGCTTGCCCACTCGTCGTCGATGCACCTCGACCATGTAGACCGACACCTTTCTGCCGCGCTTGCGCTCATACGCAACAGCGGTCAGCCTGTGACCGGCGCGGCCGGGACGGTAGTAGTTGATGGTGCTGTCGAGCGTGACCGCGACCGTGCCCTGCGAGGCCGCCGCCGAGCCGGCCGCAATGTCGCAGCAGCGTGAAGATCGTGCCGCCGTGCGCCATGCCGAGCGGATTGAGCAGCTCGGGGGTCAGGTCAAGCTCTACGGTTGCGCCGCCGTCCTTGTCGAGCGTCACAACGTGCATGTGCATCAGTTTGTTTAAGCCGCCGGCTTCCTGCCGCAGCTTGAGGATTTCTTCAATGGTCAAGGTTAGGACTCCTTTATATTTATATAATCTTTTGATAAACGATGGTTTTTTCGCCTTCGAGGCGAACGGAACTACGCTGACGCCGCGCGAACAAAGAGGTAGACACCAAGGTTTCTACCCTCTTGAGAATCACCCATTTCCTTAGAGGGCACGGCGCAGATTGCCGACATGTGACCGCTGCGAAAATGGGGAACGGCAGTCGGGTTTTTCTTCCGCAGAGACGCACTGCGTGCGCTCATGTATCCATATTCGCAGTGTCGGATACCTTTCGTCTGCTCACATGTGGTTTCATCTACGCAAGCGCAACATACCCGTGTTGCGCAATTCGTTAGCGCGTTATTACAGACAGGGTCTACGAGGATAAATGCTGCCGAACGCCTAATTCGCAGGTGCTGTCTGTCATATCCAGACTTAACGAGTTACGCGGCACTGTCATGCCGCGTCTGCGTTGACTAACCGCCTGTGTAGCAGTAATGTATCTGACACTGCGAACAGGCTTGCTCAAGAGGACGGACAAAATCCTCTCCGTCCGTATTTCGAAAAATCCTCCTCGCCGTTCTCCTTTTAGAAGCGGTCGCCGCTCTCCGATTTTTCGCCGGGCTAACAAACAAGGGAAGGTAGGAGTTCAAAGAAGGCGAAAACCGCAGGTTGTCCCTTCAGCGAAAAACTCCCCGCCGCGGGCGCCGCCTGCGTCCTGTCCGCGGGCGTTCGCGAACCCCCCTGCCCGTGAGGGTTCAGCCAGTGCAAAAAACTGCCGCCCGTCAGGGGCGAACCGCCTGCGCAGTTCGCGTGCCCCGCTCAGCCGGTGCTGAAAAGGCTGCCGCCCGTCAGGGACGAACCGCCTGCGCAGTTCGCGCACCCCGCTCAGCCGGTGCTGAAAAACTGCCGCCCGTCAGGGCGAACACGCCTGCGCAGTTCGCGTTCCCCGGTCAGTCGGTGCAGAAAAAAACTTCCGCCCGTCGAGGGACGAACCGCCTGCGCAGTTCGCGTGCCCCGGTCAGCCGGCGCAGGATAACAGGTGAAATCTGCGATACTACTCTATTTTTATTATAAAATGCACCCGCTCCCGTCAAGCGCAACCGCCCGGCGAAGCCTGACGAATTTTTTCTAACAGCCGTCGGATTACATAATCCCCAATATGTAGTTACCAATCGGAAACAGGACAACAAAATGCAGGGAAAAGTGCCGAAAATACAAAGTGAGCCTGTCGAAATGCGTCGAATATGACTGTTTTCTGTACTTTACAAACGGTAATACAGCGAGTATAATATAAATATATATTTTTATAGTTGTGCCTTCTGCGGCACAACGCAGACGGAGAATGTTGGAATGAGTGATTTTTTTTTTTTTTTTTTGCGCTTCTGCGACGGGAAAAGAAAATAAGTCAAAGAGCGGCAGCGGGCGACCTCGGCGTTTCCCAGGCGCTTCTCAGCCACTACGAGAACGGACTTCGCGAGCCGGGTCTCTCTTTTGTCGTGCGCGCAGCGGACTACTACGGCGTGTCCTGCGATTATCTGCTCGGGCGCTCGATGGCGCGCGACGGCTCGGCCGTCCCTGCCGAGCGCATGGAGGGAACGGCCACCGAGACGGAGCACAGCCAGATCGTGCAGGCGGCAGCCCCTGCTGCTGCAGGTTGCCGAATCGCTCGAGCAAGCAGCTTTCGCACGAGATCGAGTCGTATTTCGCGGTTGCGATCTACAAGGTGTACCGCTATCTCTACATGGCCGACCCGTCCGGTGTGGATACGGTGTTCCGAGCGCCAGGATCGCTTCAGTACCTGTGCGATGCCCGCATGAAGGAGCATGAGCTGAAAATCCGTCTGGCGGCCAACGGCGAGGAAGGCTGCGGTCTGACGCAGGAGAATATCCGGCGGATGCCGCTCGCCTCGAAGCGAGATTGCACGGCGTTATCCGGTTTGTCGAGCGCACTGCTGACTGTTCTGCAGCAGGTGTCGAGATTCGATCGACCGGAAAAATAAAATGCAATAAATTCGGATAAACCTATTGACAAATACACCGGCGTGAGGTATACTAAACAAGTCGCTGAGACAAGACGACTTGATGAAATGCTGGTGTAGCTCAGTTGGTAGAGCAGCTGATTTGTAATCAGCAGGTCGGGGTTCAAGTCCGTCCACCAGCTCCAATCAAGCTGGTAATTGAATATGGAAGGTTTCCCGAGTGGCCAAAGGGAACAGACTGTAAATCTGTCGTCTATGACTTCGGTGGTTCGAATCCACCACCTTCCACCAAACAGAAGGACATTCCAAAGGAATGTCCTTTTTCTGTTTTGGCGGAAGGTGATTTGAATGAAGGCGGCTCTTAGAAACGTGCCGGTGGCACGTTTCAACCGGCGCTTCCGTCGCAACGGAAGCGAATCCACCACCGGACGGGCAGGCACGCGTGTAGCAGTACGGTTGTGGGACTGCCAGACGCTCAAGTTAGACACACACGCCCTAAACGGAGTGTTGGCTCTTAAAACGTGCCGGTGGCACGGTTCAACCGGCGTGGCTTTCACCGCAGTGAAAGCGAATCCACCACCGGACGGGTCGGCAGGCATGTAGCAGTGCGGTTATGACTGCACCAGAAGTTAGACACGCGCCTAAACGGGCGCCGGCTCTTAGAAACGTGCCGGTGGCACGTTTCAACCGGCGTAACTTCCGTCGCAACGGAAGCAAATCCACCACACCGGACGGGGTCGGCAGGCGTGTAGCGAGAGTGCGGTTATGAGGACTGCACCAGCCAATCACGGCAGGCACGCGCCCGATCCGAAGGGAAGAAGGAACAGATTGTTCGATAGCGAAATCAACCTGTACAGGCTATTTGGGAACGATATTGCCGTTTGCGACTTATCCCGTAGAGGCGCACACTATGCGCCAGGCACGGCAAAATCATACGGTTCGTGGGCGAACACTCCGGCTCGCTAAGAGCCGCCTACGGCGATTGCTTTCGCTTCGTCCACTGCGGTGAGGTATTATTCCTTCGGTTCAGTCGGTGTAGATGAATTTACAAGCGGTGTGCCGAGGTCGTACCTCAGGGCACCTTCTCTTGCGGCTTTGCCGCAGCAAAGCGAATCCACCACCGGACGGGCAGGCAGGCGTGTAGCAATGCGACCATGGGCGGCAATAACCAATCACGGCAGGCACGCGCCTAATCCGAAGGGAAGGACAGATTGTTCGATAGCGAAATCAACCTGCACAGGCGTTTGTAACGATATATTGCCGTTTGCGACGTTATCCCGTCGGGGCGCACACTGTGCGCCCAGGCAGCGCAAAATCATACGGTTCGTGGGCGAACACTCCGACTTCGCTAAGAGCGCCGCCCCTGCGGCGGTTGCTCACTGGACGCCCACTGCGGTGGGGTGTAAGTTCACGGTTCAGCCAGTGCAGATGAATTTACAAACGGGGTATTGCCGAGGTCGTACCAGGGCACGCTTTCCTTTCGGGCTTTGCCGCACTTCACCTTGGCACACCCCTACGGGATAGACTGTACAGACCGAAAAAATTTTCTCCGAGTTGACCACTCATGGTCAATTTTTTATATAATCCGGCGTATGATGAGGGGTGAATGCCAGTCAAGGCGAATGCAGCGGGCGGGCGTGAGAACCACAACGGCGGCGACCTGAGCCGATGAAGCTGCTCCATCGAACAGAGCAAAACCAGCCTTGTTGGGTATCAACAGGGCCTATTCCCAACCATGCCCATCGTTTTCTCGTCCGAAAAACGCGATTTCTCGTCCGAAAACGGCATTCTCGTCCGAAAATCCACAGAGCAGAGAAGAAAGCAGAGGACAGAACAGAAGAAGAGCAGAGAAGAGCAGAGCATAGCAGAGAACAGCAGAGCAGACAAAAAATTGAGAATGGAAAAATGATTCTGTCTGACCTGACCCTGACTGACGAAAAGAGATTTTCTAAATTGCCCCAACTCTGCAAATAAAAGGACCTCCTAAAAACCGGAAGTCCTTGATCTATCGTTTTGGTAACGAGATTACTTAGCCATGGAAGCAACTTCTGCTGCGAAGTCGTCAACCTTCTTCTCGATGCCCTCGCCCTTCTCGAAACGAACGCACTTTACGAGCTTGATCTCGCCGCCCAGCTCCTTGGCAACAGCCTTGATGTGGTTCTCGACGGAGACCTTGTTCTCCTTAACGAAAGCCTGCTGCAGGAGGCAGTTCTCCTCGTAGTACTTGCCGATACGGCCGTCTACCATCTTGTGGATGATCTGCTCCGGCTTCGGCTTAGCAGCGGTCTTGTTCTCCTCGAGTGCCTGGATCAGGAGGATCTCCTTCTCCTTTTGCGAGGGTAGCCTCGTCAACGTCGGACTTGTCGAGGAAGGACGGGTTCATAGCAGCAGCCTGCATGCCGATGTCCTTGCCCAGCTCCTTAACAGTAGCGTTGTCCTTCAGACCCTCGGAAACTTCCAGACCAACCAGAACGCCGATTACGCCGCCCATGTGGTTGTAAGCAACGTTAACGGTGGAGTTGTCGAAACGCTCGAAACGACGGATCTGCAGGTTCTCGCCGATGGTCAGAACCTTTCTCCTGCAGAGCGTCCTGAACGGTGCCCTCGCCCATCTTGCAGGCCTTGAGAGCCTCAACGTCAGCCGGAGCGTCCTTGATAACAACGTTAGCAAGATCGCTAACGAACTGCTGGAAGTCAGCGTTCTTAGCAACGAAGTCGGTCTCGGAGTTTACCTCGATGATTGCACCTACGCCGCACTCGTCGCATACGGTAGCCTTGACCAGACCCTCAGCAGCGATGCGGTCAGCCTTCTTGGCAGCCTTGGCCAGGCCCTTCTCGCGGAGAAGCTCGATAGCCTTGTCGAAGTCGCCGTCAGCCTCGGTCAGAGCCTTCTTGCAGTCCATCATGCCTACGCTGGTCATTTCGCGGAGCTTCTTTACGTCAGCAGCGGTAAAAGCCATTTTATTATTCCTCCAATTTATGATTTTACGATGAAAAAAACGTAGGGCACAACGAACACCGGCGCGCCGGGTCGTCGCGCCCTACGAACAACTCACTGAATGTTATATAGAGTTATAAATTACTCAGCCTTTGCGTCGTCCTTAGCCTCAACCTCGAGCTGCTCGCCCTGCTTGCCTTCCAGAACAGCGTTAGCCATGGTCTGGGAGATGAGCTTGATAGCGCGGATGGCATCGTCGTTGCCCGGGATAACGTAGTCAATCTCGTCCGGATCGCAGTTGGTATCTACGATTGCAACGATCCGGAATGTTCAGCTTGCGAGCCTCAGCGATCGCGTTCTTCTCCTTGCGGGAGTCAACTACGAACAGAGCGCCCGGAAGCTCCTTCATTTCCTTAACGCCGCCCAGGTACTTCTCGAGCTTAGCGATCTCGAGCTGGAGCTTGATAACTTCCTTCTTCGGGAGCAGATCGAAGGTGCCGTCTGCCTGCATCTTCTGCAGCTGGTTCAGACGAGCGATACGGGTACGCATGGTCTTGAAGTTGGTCAGCATGCCGCCCAGCCAGCGCGCGTTGACATAGAACTGACCGCATCGTTCCGCTTCTTCCTTGATTGCGTCCTGTGCCTGCTTCTTCGTGCCGACGAACAGGATGGACTTGCGCCGGAAGCTGCCATATCGCGTACGAAGAAGTATGCTTCCTCGAGCTTCTTAACGGTCTTCTGCAGGTCAATGATATAGATACCGTTGCGCTCGGTGTAGATATAGGTTGCCATCTTGGGGTTCCAGCGACGTGTCTGGTGCCCGAAATGAACGCCTGCTTCCAGAAGCTGCTTCATAGAAATTACTGCCATTTTGTTTTTCCTCCTTGGTTTTTCCTCCATCCCTGATCATCTGACAGCGGCAACAGAACGAACGTCCCATCACCGACCGCTTTCATCACGGGATGTGAATTCATGCTATGATAGTTTACACCAATGGGAGGGGGGATGTCAAGAGGAAAGTTGAAAATTGAGGATGGAAAATGGAGAATGGAGAATGAACGATACGGTTTACGGGGATTCTGCGGGTTTGGTATTGCATTGAATGTATACCGCAGGGTGCCGCAGCCCTCGGCGACCGTATGTAAATTCATAGGAACATCTACCCTTACAACGGTGCTGAAATCGTTTTTCCTGCATAAAATTATGGCAGGAGGGGATTCGCTTTGCGATTGGGTTTTCGTCACACCGCGTTTCAGGCGGTATGTACGGTTTTGGTTTTTATGCTTTGCGCTCGGACTGCACAGCGTTGATGACGGTGCAGCGGTATTCGGGGCTCACAGGCGTGCGCGTGCCGATTCTAATGTACCACAGCATTCTGAGGGACAGCGCAGGCAAAACGTCTGTCGACTCGCCGGCGGTTTTGGCGGCCGATCTGGACGCCTTGCAGGAGAAGGGTATACGCCGTAACGGTGAGCGATCTGCTGGCGTATGTACAGGACGGCGCAGACCTGCCGGAGAAGTCCGGTGATGATCACCTTCGATGACGGCGCCGAACAATAACTATAGCATTCCGGCATCCGCTGCTCAAACAGCCCGGAATGAAGGCGGTTGTGTCCATCATCGGCAGCCAGCCGCGCTTTTCACCGACAACGCGCTTCGTCCTCGCCGCTCCGCCGCAGACAGCCGCGCCGCTCGCGCCGTAATGCAGGATTCCACGAATGGTTTCTGTATCTCTGCAAAGTCCTCGAACGCTCGCGCAGCCGCTCCGCCGCAGATGCGACCAGTAGACGCGTTTTCCTCGCCGTTTTCCGAAAGAGTGCGGTCTGGCTGCCGATGATCGACCGACCGCCCGCATGCCTCTCTGCCGCAGCAGCGGAAAGAGCGATAACGCTGCTCAAATAGTATGGGCTTCGTCAAAGGTCAGCATGACCGGCTTTGCCGGGACACGCGCCGTCCCTGCCTGTTTGAGCTGGGGCGGTTCACCGTCCGGCAGGGCAGCGCGCCTGGAAAGCATCGAGGCACCGCGCGTTAGGAGCACCTTAAATGCGAATACCATGCGATTTTCCCAACGCGCGCCGTCCTTCATTATGCTGTGCGACGGAGCACGGATGGGCGGGAGCGTCACGCGCTCCTGTCTGCGGAAAACACCGTCCGCATCCTCGTCCTGCCGCAGCAGGCCGATGCCGGGCTGTTCTCCAAAAAATGACTGCGATTATTCCGTGGGGATGCGTCCAAAGCCGTATTTCAAGAAAAATCCCTCCCCGGCGCCTGTCATACCGACAGATTATGCCCGGGAAGGGGAAAAATATGAAAACTGTTCCAGTTTCTCGCTCGAAACCACGCTTTCGAGCGAACATTGAAAAACCGCGCCCTGCGGGCACATTTTTTTCCCTTTGTATAAAAACCGAGGTACACGCCCCCGGTTTTTATGAATTTGCTGCGCAAATTCCATTTAATGCGCGCTGTCGCGCGAAGAATGCGCCGGAAAAACGTTTTTTCCGCAGACTGCCGGCTTAGTCCTTCTTATACTTTGCAACGCCCTCGGTGTACAGATTGCCGCCGACCGAGTCCTGCGAAACGATAGCAGAGAAATTCTCGACCGTCAGGCGCTTGACCGACTCACAGCCGAGCTCATCATACGCGATGACCTCGACCTTTTTGATGGAAGCAGCCTTTGCCGCGCCTGCGCCGCCGATCGCGACCATGTAGACCGCGCCGTTGCGCGCCATTGCGTCCTGCACGTTCTGATTGCGCACGCCCTTGCCGATCATGCAGGACAGGCCTGCGTCGAGCAGACGGGGCGCGAACGGGTCCATGCGGCCGGAGGTCGTCGGGCCGACCGAGCCGATGACCTGACCCGGCTTTGCCGGGGTCGGGCCTGCGTAGTAGATCGCCGCACCGTCCAGATCGAACGGCAGCTTGTCGCCTGCGTCCATCGCGGCAACGATCTTCTTGTGTGCGGCGTCACGCGCGGTATAGACCGTGCCGGTCAGCGATACCGTATCGCCCGCACGCAGTCTGCGGAGCCATTTCCTTGAGCTCTTCGGTTTTCAGATCGTGCCATTTTATGCTTTTCCTCCGTTTTCGGGCGCAGACTGTTCAGCATATCACGCAGTCCGTTTTTTTGTCTTGTCCGTTGGATGGGGCGCCTCGCCGTTTTTGCCGAGCGACGCGCTGATCTTGTCAATTTCACCGATGCACCTCACCGGCCTTGCGGGCCAACTCGGCGGATTCCTGCTGGTTGCGTGCCAGCACGGTGCGGTAGTTCTCCTTTGGTGGCATCCAGCTGGCGGCGCACCTGCTCGATAGTCTCCATCGACTTGCGGCGCAGCTTCTGCAGCTCAACCTTGTTGCATCCTCCTCGATCTGCTTGGCGCGCCGGTACGCGGAAAGCTCCATCTCGGCGATCTTCTCTCTGGTCGCATCGTATTCGCCGCATTTGGCCGACAGCTTAGCGTTCTCCGAGGTCAGCCGATCGTTTTCCGCCGCAAGCTGCGCCGCACGGGCGTTCTGCGCCTCGATCTCGGTCGCCTGAAGGGAAAAACCGCTTTCGATCTGGTCCAGCTGTGCGCGGATTTTATCGGTATCCAGCGTCATTTCGCCCAGCCGCTCGAGCAGCTCGGCGTTCTTTGCGGTAAGCGCCCTCGTTCTGTGTGCGCAGCTCGTTCATCGCGGACTGAGCCTCGGTCAGCTGAGAGCGCAGCTCGGCGGTCTCGGTGTAGTATTTCGTGTCGGTTTCTTCTATGTAATGCATTACGTCCTCGCGGTTAAAGCCGCCGAAGATGGCACTGCGGAATCCACGGGTTTGCTCGTCCATTGCAGTTCCTCCCACAATAATCTAATTTACAGTATAACAAATTCATGTAGAAATGGCAACAAAATTGAGAATTGAAAATGGAAAATGGAAAATTAACGCATCGTTCAACCGGTTCCGCAGGGCGGGGGCACGCCGGAGCGGCTTCTCTGGCCCCTTGCGGACAATTCACCGTGCCGCACCCTGCGGGATACCGATTGAACAAGATTGCACGATGCGATCATTCTCGCAATGCACACACCGCGGTGAATGCGGATTCTTTTGTACATATTGAACAGAATGATATAATAATGTAAGGTAATGTGCGGAATATCTTGCAATCAAAAATGGAAAGTGATATTATAAATCTATCTTGCAAAAACGAGGAAGATGCTCAATGTTAGAATTAAAAAGATTTCGAGGCGGCAGCCGACCGTCTGAAAAACGTAATCCACAACTATCCCGCTGTCGACTTCCTGCACCTTCTCCGCCATGACTGGCGCCGAAGTCTTTCTGAAGTGCGAAAACTCAGCAGAAAACCGGCTCCTTCAAGGTGCGCGGCGCGTATAACAAAATCATGAAGCGCTTCGCTGAGGGCGACCTGCATGCTGTCGTCGCATCCTCCGCAGGCAACCACGCACAGGGCGTTGCTTTCGCGGCAAGCGCGGTCGGCGTCAAGTCCACCATCGTCATGCCGCGCTCCGCGCCGATCGCCAAGGTCTCCGCAACCCAGGGCTACGGCGCTGATGTCGTTCTGGCGGGCAACATCTATGACGAAGCCTACGCCAAGGCGTGCGAGATCTGCGAGGCGACCGGCGCAGAGTTCATCCACCCGTTTGACGATGAGGATGTTATGGCGGGCCAGGGCACCATCGCGCTCGAAATCCTGCGCGACCTGCCGGGCGTTGACATGATCTTCGTTCCGGCCGGCGGCGGCGGACTGATCTCCGGTGTGGCTGCCTGCGCAAAGCAGATCAACCCGCGCATCCAGATCATCGGCGTACAGGCTGAGGGTGCTCCGGCGATCGCAAATTCGTTCCGCGCCGGCGAGCGCACGCCGTCTGATACCGTGCACACCATCGCGGACGGCATCGCGGTAAAGACTCCGGGCGAAAAGACCTTCGAATATATCCAGAAGTACGTAGACCGCGTTGTTACGGTCTCCGACGACGAGATTGCCTCCGCCGTCCTGCTGCTGCTCGAGCGCTGCAAGCAGGTCGTTGAGACCTCCGGCGCCGCTCCGCTCGCGGCCGTGCTCAACAACAAGGTCGACGTCAAGGGCAAAAAGGTCGTCTGCGTCCTGTCCGGCGGCAATATCGACGTATCCTTTATTCACAAGATTGTGGAGAAAGGGCCTGATTACCCGCTGCCGTCAGCTGAAGTTCTCTGTGCTCATGCCGGACGCACCGGGCGCTCTCGAGCACTTTCTCGCACATATCGTTGCGCAGCAGAACGCGAACATCATCCTGTTCCAGCATGACCGCGTACAGACGGACCTCGAGATCGGCGAAGCGATCATCCATGTCGTCTGCGAAGTCGGCGGCGTAGACCACGCCAAGCGCCTGATCGATACCCTCACCGATGATGGCTATAAGGTGTTTACTTCGCAGATTTGATAAAAAAATGCAATGAAATTACAGCGTTCCGCTTGGATAGAAGCGACGCTGTTCTTTTTCGGAATAATGGGAGAATGGACGCTGTGGTTTAACCTTCTTCGCAGTGCGATATCACCGTATGAAATGTATACCGCAGGGTGCCCAAGGTGAATTGCGGCGTAGCCGCAATTTTCCATTCTCCATTTTCAATTATGTCTGCCTTGTGTAACTGTCCGCCTCATGGCAAGATATTATATTGACAAATAAATAACGATATGCTATTATCTCAGCGTGATAAGGAATGAAAAAAACAGGTGGACGTTTTATCGCATTATTTGCCTTAAAACGGATAGAATAATAAAACCACGCATACAGTCAATCGCAGAAAGGAAGCATTACGCTATGGCAGCACACATCAACGACGAAATGCTGAACAAAATGGACGCATACTGGCGGGCGGGGCGGCAAATTATCTTGCAGCCGGTCAGCTTTTACCTGCTCGATAACCCGCTGCTCAAGGAGCCGCTGAAGCCCGAGCACATCAAGAAGAAGATCGTCGGCCACTGGGGCACGGTGCCCGGTCAGAACCTGATTTACGTTCATCTGAACCGCATCATCAAGCAGTATAATCTGGATATGATCCTGCTGTCCGGTCCGGGTCACGGCGGCAATTTCCATTCGTGGCGAACACATACCTTGAGGGGCACTTACAGCGAGGTTTACCCGAACATCAGCGAGGACACCGAGGGCATGAAGCGCCTGTTCAAGCAGTTCTCGTTCCCGGCGGCATTGCCAGCCACGTTGCCCCGGAGACCCCGGCTCCATCCACGAGGGCGGCGAGCTTGGTTATTCTCTGGCGCACGGCTTCGGTGCGGTGCTGGATAACCCCGACTTGATCGCAACCGTAGTTGTCGGTGACGGCGAGGCGGAGACCGGCCCGCTGGCAACCTCGTGGCACGGCAACAACAAGTTCCTCAATCCGGTGACGGATGGCGTTGTTCTGCCGATCCTGCACCTGAAACGGCTACAAGATCTCCAACCCGACCCCTGCTGTCGCGCATTCCCGAAGAGGAGCTGCGCAAAAATGCTCGAGGGCTGCGGCTGGAAGCCGTATTTCGTCGAGGGCGATGAGCCGATGAAGGTACACCGCGCACTGGCGGACACGCTCGACACCGTAACCGAGGAAATCCTCGCCATCCGCAAGCACGCCCGCGAGACCGGCGACACGACCCGTCCGATCTACCCGATGATCGTGCTGCGCACCCCGAAGGGCTGGACTGGTCCGAAGAACGTGGACGGCAAGCAGATCGAGGGCAGCTTCCCGCGCGCATCAGGTGCCGCTGATGATGGACAGCCCGGAGCACCTGCCCATGCTCGAGCAGTGGCTGCGCAGCTACCACCCCGAGGAGCTCTTTGACGACAACGGCACGCTCATCCCCGAGCTGCAGGCGCTCGCGCCGAAGGGGCAGCGCCGCATGGGCGCAAACCCCCACGCCAACGGCGGTCTGCTCATGCAACCAGCTGCGCCTGCCGGATTTCCGTGATTACGGACTGAATGTTCCGGCTCCGGGCAGTGTTGAGGGTCAGGATATGATCGAGCTTGGCGCTTATGTCCGCGATGTCATCAGCTGAACATGGACAGCCGCAACTTCCGCGTATTTGGCCCTGGACGAGACCATGTCCAACCGCCTGAGCCACATTTTCGAGGTCACCGACCGCGAGTGGAACGCCGAGCGTCTGGACACCGACGAATTCCTGTCCGCAAGCGGCCGCGTGATGGACGGCATGCTGTCCGAGCACATGTGCGAGGGTTGGCTTGAGGGCTATCTGCTGACTGGCCGTCACGGCTTTTTCGCAAGCTATGAGGCGTTCATCCGCATTATCGACTCGATGGCGGCACAGCACGCCAAGTGGCTCAAGGTCTGCAACGGCTGCCGTGGCGTCAGCCGATCGCGTCGCTCAACCCGATCCTCGCTTCCAACGTATGGCAGCAGGACCACAACGGCTTTACCCATCAGGACCCGGGTTTCCTGATCACATCGCCAACAAAAAGGCGGATGTTGTCCGTCTGTACCTGCCGCCCGGATGCAAACTGCCTGCTCAGCTGCTTCGATCACTGCATCAAGAGCCGCAACTATGTCAACGTGATGGTGGCCAGCAAGCACCCCCGGCCCCAGTGGCTGACCATGGAGCAGGCGGTGAAGCACTGCACCCCAGGGCATCGGTATCTGGGATTGGGCCTCCAACGATCAGGGCGCAGAACCGGACGTTGTTATGGCGTGCTGCGGCGAGACACCGACGCTCGAAACGCTGGCTGCCGTATCCATCCTGCGGGAAGAGCTGCCCGAACTCAAGGTTCGCGTTGTCAACGTGGTCGACCTGATGAAGCTGCAGCCCGAGCGGGAGCATCCGCACGGCCTGTCCGACGCCGAGTACGACATGCTGTTCACCAAGGATAAGCCGATCATCTTCGCCTATCACGGCTATCCCACCCTGGTCCATGAGCTGACCTATCGCCGCCACAACAAGAACCTGCACGTTCGCGGGCTACAGGGAGGAGGGCACCATCACCACGCCGTTCGACATGCGCGTGCAGAATGATATCGACCGCTTCCACCTCGTCAAGGACGTTCTGCTGCGCCTGCCGCAGCCCGCAAAACGCGGCGCGTACCTCTACCAGAAGATGAGCGATAAGCTGGTGCAGCATCAGCAGCATATATCACCGAGTACGGTGAGGATATGCCGAAGTCCGCGAGTGGAAATGGAAATAATGGAGAATTGAAAATGGAAAATGGAGAATGACCGTGAAGGGATGGTTCTCCGCAGGGCGCACATTGTGCGCCCTTTTCTTTTGCCTGTTGATAGGGGTAAAATGTGGGTTTTCATTTGTCCTGCTGTTAGAAATGGGAACCGCAGGCAATGTCATAACATAGTATTAACCCAAATGCAATGCTGAAAATCATTGCACAAACCATACCGTAGGGTGCGGCAAGGTGAATTGCGGCATGAGCCGCAAAGAGAAGGTGCCCTGGGGTACGACCTCGGCGCACCGCATCAAACGATTGGCATAAATTCAATGGATTGATATAAATTAAACGAATACCGTAGGGCGGGGTGCCCTCACCCCGCCGTGTAACCGATAGGCACATGCGTAATCGTAGGGGCGACCATTGGTCGCCCGCAGCGACCGGAGCCTGCGCAAGGCGGCCACGCACCCTTTAATCATAACGTGGGCGGCCGATGACCGCCCCTACGGGATAAATGTTGCAGATGAATCTACATTCGGCGGGGTGAGGGCACCCGCCCTACGGAAATGGTTTATCGATGCGTTAATTCATAACTCCAATTACTAATTTTGCTGGAGGTTTTCCCTTGACACCTCGTCAACTGTATGCTATTATCTAACTGTACTAAAACACACAGTACAGTTGATACACTCTCAAATCAACAAAAGGAAAGGAGGCGCGTCAGGTGATTAAAATCGACTATCGGGACGGACGGCCTATCTATGAACAGGTGGCGGACGGCATCGAAGAGCTGGCATTGCGTGGGGCTTTGCCGGCGGACACCCAGCTGCCCAGTGTACGGCAGCTTGCGATGGAACTGTCGATCAACCCGAACACAATACAGCGCGCTTACGGAGAGCTGGAACGCCGCGGTGTGATCTACGCCGCAAAAAGGACGGGGAAATTTTTATATCGGACAATGCAGCGGCACTGCGTTCCCAGAGGCTTAACGAACTGGGTGAGCAGATTATCGCACTGGCCGGTCAGGCGCGCTCGCTCGGGGCGACCGAGGAGCAGCTGTGCGGCTGGGTAGAGGGAAAGGAGAGAGCAGAACATGATTACGGCAACCAACGCAACCAAGCGTTTTGACGACATCACGGCGGTCGATCACATCTGTGCGGAGGTCAAGAACGGCTCGGTCTACGGACTGATCGGCTCGAACGGCGCCGGCAAATCGACGTTTATGCGCATTTTGGCCGGCATTTTGCAGCCGGATGAGGGCACGGTGCAGATCGACGGAGCGGACATTTTTGAGAACATTGCGATGAAGGAACGGTTTTTTTTTCATCTCGGATGAGCAGTTCTTTTTTCCCGAACAGCACGCCGCAGGACATGAAAAACTACTACCGCCGCTTTTACGACAAATTCGACGAAGCAGCGCTACTTCAAGCTGATGAGCGCCTTCGGACTCGACGAGACGCGCAAGATCCGCACGTTCTCCAAGGGCATGAAAAAGCAGGTCTCGGTCATCTGCGGCGTGTGCAGCGGAACGGATTACCTGTTCTGCGACGAGACGTTCGACGGTCTCGACCCGGTCGTCCGTCAGGCGGTCAAAGAGCCTGTTTGCCGAAGACGTCGCGGGACAGAGGTTTGACGCCCATCATCGCCTCGCACAACCTGCGCGAGCTTGAGGACATCTGCGACCACGTGGGTCTGCTGCATCGCGGCGGCATCCTGTTCTCGCGCGACCTCGATGAAATGAAGCTCGGCATGTACAAAAATGCAGTGCATTTTCCCGAATCCGCTGCCGGATTCCGCGTGGGGAAGGCTTTGACATTCTGCACAAGGAGCAGCGCGGCTCGCTCTACACCATCACCGCGCGCGGCGACCGCGAAACGCTGCTTGCCAAGGTGAACGCGATGAATCCGACGTTCTGCGAGCTTCTGCCGCTGTCGCTCGAGGAGATCTTTATCAACGAAACGGAGGTGGCCGGCTATGACGTCAAGAAGCTCCTCTTCTAAGGGTCTCGTGCGGGATTGCATGAAACGCAATCTGTGGGCCATCGTGCTGTCCACGGTGGGATTCTTTATGGCACAGCTGCTGCCGGTGATTATGACGGCGCAGCACAGCCTGTCGGCACATAAGCAGGATCTGGTCAATCTGAGTGCGGCAGATGCTGCGGCAAGCTGGCAAGGGATATGTGGAGAGTGTCGGTGAGATGCTCGGCGGACAGAATGTGTTTGTCAAAGCTGGCCGTCATCATTCTGGCGGTCACCTGCGGTGTGAGCATGTTCGCGTACCTGCACAATCGCCGCAAGGTGGATTTCTATCACAGCCTGCCGATTTCGCGCAGCCGTCTGTTTGCGGTAAACTACGCGACCGGTGCGCTGTGCGCGCTCGTGCCGTACTCGTGCTGCATGCGCTGAGCATTGTCAGTGCATGTGCGATGGGCTTCGGTGAGGTAGTCAACGCATCGCTCGTCGGCGTGATCGCGTCCAACGTCATTTTCTTCTTTGCTGTACGCGATGGCGGCTGTTACGACCATCCTGTGCGGCAACACGGTCATCACGCTGCTGCTCGGTCTGTGGGTGTACTTCGGACCGACGCTCGTAACCGCACTGTGGCAGAGTCTCAAGAGCATGTTCTTCCAGACCTATGTGATGGATGCTTCCATGTCTTCGCTGTTGTTCGGCAAACAAGTTTGCACCGCTGATTCAGTATTTCGGCGTAAACGGCACGAAAATGTATAACTGGGCAGTAGAGCCTGTCTATACGATGGATTACTCCGCCGGGCTGCAGGAGCCGAGAGTGCTATCGGTTTGCTGATCGGTTATGCGGTTGCGGCGATCGTTATCACCGCACTGGCACCGTTCCTGTTCCCGCATCCGAAAGAGCGCGGGCACGGCACTGGCATTCAACCCGACTGCTGCCCGTCAAGATTATTATCTGGGCGTTCGCCGAGATTTTCTCAAAAATGCCGGGTCACGAACTGAGCTGTGGTTCCCAGTCGGTCTGGTACCGGCACGGTCATTTTCCACTGCGTGGTGGGAGATTATTCTCTACGCGTTCGACTTCCGCGCGCCATCTTCCGCAAAGCCGCTGCAGCTGGTTATCATCCTTGCAGTGCTGTGTGTGGTCTGCTGACCATGCAGTCCGACGTGTTCGGCTTACGACAAGCGTGGCTGCCGGATGAGGGCAGCATTGCAGCGGCAGCGCCGATGGGTTACGTCGGTGAATCGGCACTGCTCAGTGAGCCGGAAAACATCGCGGCAGCGCGGCAGCTGGCGGCGCTCGGCGTGGAAAGCCTGAATAATACGGATGAAAATGCACAGAAGGGAGTGCATCACCGTCACCTTCAAGCTGAAGAACGGCAAGGTGAAGAGCCGTTCGTATGAGCTGCCGGGCACAGACGAAGTGTTCACGCTCAAAAAAGCAGATTTACCAGTCCGCAGAGTAAAACAGAAAGGCGTGGTCGCTGTTTGCGCTCGGCGAGGTCAACGAGGGTTACCACCGCCAACATTGTTTTCTACACCAACGGTGACGGCTACAACGGCGTCGGCACACTCAGCGACCTCGCAGAAGGCGCAGGAGATCATTGACACGCTCAAGGCAGAGACGCTGACCCACACCGGAGACGCCATGCCGGTGCTGCGCATGGAATTCTCGCAGCAGAACAACGACGATTATTACAGTTGAGGGTGGCATGCGTGACCAATTGGACGTAAAGACGTTTGCACTCATCGTAAAAGTACGCCAATATCGTTCCTGCTGCCGTCAGCGCGAAAAACGTAAAAGCTGATTACACCGGAGCATCTATCTGCCGGATAAAGACTTCTGGCAGGGCTGCGCGGTGGTGATTCCGACCGGCGACATTGACGTGCTGCTCAAGAATGCGGTCAACATTGACGCAATGAATCTGTACGGCAGCGATGCGATGGCGTATGGCATTATAGCAAAGCCTACCTGCAGCAACGTATCCGTGACCTACACGGACGAAAAAAGGGCGACGAGTGGGATGCAAAGCGCAGGCTACCGAAGAGGATTATCCGAAAGGATATCATCGAGAAATACCGTGCACAGGCGGAGAAGGACGCGGAAACGGCGTCGAGCGCCCGCACAGGACGGTGATGTTGCCTATACAACGGAAGTGGCTGTGAGCAAAAGCGCGGTATCATCTGTTTCGCTCGTGTTCCTGCCGCTGTTCTGGCGGTGGTTCGAGCGGGCAGCACCGCTTGTCTGCTGGCTCGTCATCATCGCGGCAAGTACAATATCCGATCTGCTGATTCTGTGGGAGACAGCGGGTCGCAGGATAGAGAGTATAAAACAGGCACACCGGGAGAGGTGCCTGTTTTGGGTGTAATAGGATGAAAATACGAGGCAATACACAAAAACCGCCCCGAAGAGCGATTTATTGACAGTATGAAGCCATGTATGCTATAATGAAGCTGCTGATATGAAACGGCGAGGTTATCCCCTGAATAAGGGGTGACGCGCATGACAACAATGGAGGTACTTTTACACTTCTGATGCTGCTTGCGACGGTTATCTTCGGTATTTTGAACTAAAGAAATAGCCGCCACCTGAAAAGGCAGCGGCGTTTTCCTCAAGCTCTCAAACTTTGCAACGGGGAACGACCGCACCCGACATGTGAAAGCCGTTCTTATATCAGTATTATAACGGACGCCCGGTTTTGTCAAGTTGAAACCGGAGCGCTTGTTTGTTGAGAGACATGGTTTTGCACATATATCCCGTAGGGGCGAACACACCACCGCAGTGGGCGTCCAGCGAGCAACTCGCTGTAGGCGGCTCTTAGCGAGTCGGAGTTTGCCCACGAATCGTATGATTTCGCGCACCCTACGGATAACGTCGCAAACGGCAATATATCGTTCAAATAGCCTGTACAGGTTGATTTCGCTATCGAACAACCTGTTCTTCCTTCAGATTGGGCGCGTGCTGACTTGGCGTTCCTTCCGGATTGGGCGCGTGCCTGCCGGGATTGGGTATTGCCGCCCATGGTCGCACTGCCACACGCGTGCCCCGTCCGGTGGTGGATTCGAACCACCGAAGTCATAGACGACAGATTTAGAGTGTGGAGCAAACCCACGTATTTACTGACGATTTCGGGGTTGTTCCCTTGTTTTTCCCTTTTCAGTTTTTCAGTACGCCAACTGTGCCGTCGCTTTGCGCCGGTCTTCGGTATCAACGTGCGTATAGATCTCCGTGACCTTGACGGACGAGTGCCCGAGCAGGGTCTGCACGGCGGCGCGCAGTTCGGCGCCGCCCTTTGATCAGATAGGTGGCGTATGTATGGCGCAAGCTTGTGCGGCGACAGGCGGCGCACGGTCAAACCTTTGAAGAAAGTTATCGTACTGCCTGCGGAATGAACCGGGCGTCATGCTAGCCGCCGCGCCGGCACGACATAGATGCTCGTCCTGGGCGCGGCACGCAGATGCGCGGCAAGCTGATCACCGTAGGTGATAACACGGTACGGTCGCTCTTGGTCGTTTCCACGGGCGCAAATTCGCCTTTTGCGACACGGGTTACAACGCGCCGGATTGTGATGGGTGCGGTTCTTCTGGTCGATATCGTTCCAGCGCAGAACCCATGATCTCCTCGCTGCGGATACCGGTGTACAGCAAAAATAGCGATTGCTGTGCCAAACGGCTGATCGAGGTGAGCGATAATGCACGCGATCTCGTCGGGCGAATACACCTCGATGTGCTTGAACGTCGTATCCGGCTTGATCTTGATGCCGTCACACGGATTGCGGCTGCACAGGCCGTTGATGACTGCGCTTTTCATGATCTGGTCAATGGTGATGAATGGGTGCCGGGCGCTCTTGCTGAGTGGGCGGCATTGCCCATCATGCGCTCGCCGACTGATGCAGCTTGCTGAGCTGCATTTTGCCGAGCGCAGAATAGTAGTGGTTGAAATACAGTTCGTAATGGCGTAGGTGCGGTACCGGACTGACTTCTCTTTGCGCTCGAGCCATTCCTGTCCCCAGCCTGCGACGGTCTGCCGGTGCGCCTGCGCTTCCTTGCCTCGCTCGAAATTCCTCGTAGGCGGCTTTAGGCGAGCGCACGAGGTACGCCTGCAGAACGATCTGCACATGGCTGCCGTCCGGCATATCGAGCCAGACACGCAGTTCCACACTGCCGTTCGGCTTTTTGCGGAAACTTCCGTTCATAAAAAATAACCCCTTTCTTATCGCATGAAGGTGTGATAAAATAGAGGTACTGATTGCTGTGGAAGGTTTATCAGTACCCCGTCCCGTTCCGGTGTTGGCGCACCGGGGCGGGATTTTTTACTTAGGCTTTAACATGGTCGAAATCGACCAGTTTAACAATGGATGATGTGATAAGCTTTTTACTTTGGATATAGCTCGTAGGTGCTGCCGTGCTTTTATGCGAGTGATCTTATCTGCCTGACTAAATGACTGGACAGCAGTACCGATCGTCGGCTTAGGTCGGGATCGAACTGCGTTTTGTGCAGATCCTTCTGCAGGATAGCAGGATTGTCCTGAATAACCTTCAGCACCTCGTCGTCAGCGATCTGCAAGAATGCCTGTCGCTTTTATGAACAGCGAAGTCATGTTTGCGCTCATCGTAGATTCAGAGTTAGATCTTTGTAGCGCTCTTTGATTTTGTCTATGATACTGAAATTGGGATACCGACTATTGTGGGCATGGAGCCAACATATCTTCAAAAGTATCGTTGCCCGATAGAGGTTTTTTGAGCAATACTCCGCAAAGCTGCTGTGCAGAAATCAGAGCTTTTTTAGCATGGAGGTCATCAAGACTGTTGAAGTCATATAAATGCGGCAGCCATATGTCGTTCTCTAATTTTGCGAATATATTCTTCATTGGCTGCGTAAAATCGACCTATAGCCATGTTTTCCTCAAAGCTGCGATGAAATTTCGGATTAGACTGTTTTCGTAGTATTGGCGCGCCCTTTTCCCAACTGGATTGACGCAGGTATGCGACATCCTCATCGGTGAGCTCTTTTTCCATCCGCACGCCAAGTCGTTCGACCGTTGGAAATGGAGATGGAAACAGCACAGTCATCCTCGGGTACTTGGATTGGAATCAGATCTTCGGATATTTTATCAGAGGGCGATATTTCGTTCGAAATCTGATGTTCGGCTGCTTTCTTTGACCGTGGACGCCATATGATTATGATAACGGCTATCATAATTACGGACAGGACAAAAAGAAGAGGGCGGACGTTTGTATCGGTCAAACCATATCCCGTTAAAAGCAATGATGAGATAGATAAAGCACCTAAGGCACAGAATACCGTTGCACCATATTTCAGACAGCTAGGCTTGCTTGACTCAGCTGCGCGAGGTGTTTTTAGTTTTGGCATAATGATAGCTCCTACGTCGGTTGCACTAAATCTGATCGACCGTGCGAATGACTTTGATAACACGGCCGACAACACGGCACTGTTCCAGGTCTACACCTTCAATACGCCTCGGCTTGAATTCGGGTTGATGGGGAATGAGATCAATCCAATCCTCACCAGGCTTATACTCGATACGCTTGACAGTGGCTTCATCGCCGCCCAGCAGCAATGCCGATCCGGCCGGAAATGCCCATGTCGCTGCATCGCAGGCACTGGGATTTTTGCATCGCCGTCCCGTCTGGAACTGAGGGTACATACTGTCGCCATGACCGTAGCCAGAAAAAGAAATCTTCAGGTTCTGCGCCGTCCAATCCACTCAGCAGGGATGGTGCGCTGCTCGTAGGCGTCATCGGGTGTTGCGTCAAAGTGCGCTGCCACAGGTCCGGCGCGTAGTGAATCGTGACAAGCGAGCTGTCAGATGGTTCCTGAGGAAGCATTCTGCCGAGTCGGATCCACATCCTCACCCATAAGCCAGGCTTCATTGACGTTTAATGCTTTAGCCATCTTATAGATGTTCTTTTTTGCTTGGGAATATATGATCCTCGTAGATAAGTGCTGATAGATGATTTACCGATACCTGTTAGCTCAACCAGTTCAGCCTGCTTCATGCCTCGCATTTCAAGCGCCGTTCGAAAGTCTGCTTGCAATAGTATCCATTTAGCTCCCTCTAACTCCTTGGTATAAATATATCATGAATGTTCAGAAAACGCAACAAGAAAACGACACAGCCAAAAAATAAATTCAGAAAAGAAAACAAACAGTATTGACAGCTAGCAGAGGAACATGCTACAATGAGTTCAGAAACGCGAACAGGGAGGTGAATACAATGAAGGACCCAGTTTTCGATCACAACGTCGTTGTTCTTGATGTTGTTGAAGAACCCACGCGGTTGGCGGTCGAAAGTCTTTTTTTTCCGAAGCGTACAGAATACGCGCATTGGGATATGCCGCTCGATAGGTGGCAGCAATCTTCTGCGACATTGGCTGCCAACCCGATAATCATCGGCTTGTGCGCCAGGTTTAGACGTTTTTATTTCATGCGCTGCAATGCACATTATCAGCGTTTTACCGGTTCCAACCTCATGGTCGCAGATACCGCCGCCGTTCTGTTTTTATCATCCAGACGAAATCCTTCTGCGACGGGATAAACACTTTGAATGCCCGGCAGCCCTTTCAGATTGAGGTCGGGGAAAGTCTGGTGCGAGCCGTCATACTTCGGGCGTACGAAACAGTTGAACTTGCGGTTATACATCGTCGTGAGCCGTTCCTTGAACTGCGGCGACTGCTCTTCCAGCCATTCCGAGAAAACCGTTTCCGTATCTTCGTCAATCTTGGCGTTTGGCAGTTGGCGTGCCCTCGCTGTCGCGCACCTTGATGTCGTTGCCATGCTCGTCCTTTGCCGATGGACTTCATCATGTCGGGGCAGGTGTTGTGCAGGGCATGTTTCAGGAGGTGCATACCGTCATAACTGCGGTAATAGCCCTTCACGCAGAAAACTCGTCCCATATCTTGAAGTTCTTGTGGCTGCACGCCACCGAAAACTCGTCCATGCTTGCGGGTAGGCGATTTTTCACCTCCGTGTCGAACAGACGGCTCATGTAGGCGGCATAGACCCCGTCGGGATCCATCGTTCCCCCGAAGTTGAAATCAAGGTCTTCAGAAGGCGATGCGCTGGCGGTTCGGCGTCTTTCAAGGCTTCCAACGCCTGTTTCACTTCAGGCATACGCTCATTTTCGGGATTGTCACCAATCCAGCCTCTATGCGTTCCCGCCTTCTCTATCACGTTTCCGGCTATAAACGGTCTTTGATCTCGTAACCGGTCACGAGCGGATTGTAATAGATACGTCCTTGCAGGGCTGTGAGCAACTCCTCCGCCGTGCTGTCGGTTATCTCCCGCATATAGTCGAGATCGACCGTGCCGAACTTGTTGAGCGACGCGGACAGTGCTTCTTCAGGAGAGCCTACGTTGGCATGGCTCTCCACCGCGAAGGAAACGGGACGCTCGAAGATGTCCGCCTTGACAAACTTTCCGTTCTTCACCCGTTCCAGCGAAAGGATGTCACGCCCGCCCGCGTCCATCATCACCAGCTTCACGTTCTGCTTGGCGTTGAGGTTGCCGTAACGCATGACGAACTCATCGTAACAGGTGTTCAGATGCTCACGCCACTGGACATTTGCTTCGTGCAGGTTCGATTCATAGCGGTACAGCCGCTCGTAGGCGTCACGAGTAAAACATACTGTAACGCCTTCTCCTTCTGGTAGCCTTTCAGGTCGAGCGGCTGGAATGTAGCCCCCGTATGGTGTGATGTCCTTCAGATAGCCGATGTTATGACGTCCCCAATCTGTCATTGCTAACGACCCTTCGCGCAGAGTGCATCTCCGGCGTGCGGTGCGTAAACGCGGCGAGGTCCACGACTTCCTCGCTTCGGCTCCGCTTCGACGACCGGGGAGAGGGAGAGTCCCCACCGCTCCGGTGGGCAGCGGTAGCGGCCAGGTGCGGCGACGCAGCCTCCGGCTGTGTTTTCCTCCTGCCAACAGCTGCTCACGCGGAAGTTTCCGGCGTGACGCGTCGCGACCGTTTCCGCCGCTTTTCTGTTTCTCGTTAGCTGCTGCGCTTGCCAGGCTCCCAGGATTCGCTTCCTGCGCTCCCGGCGTCAGCCCATCATCATCGTGAAAGCCGATTGATGGGAGGATTGAAGTATCCCAGTCCGAGCTGTGTGCAGATAGATAAAGTCGTCGGGTCGGCAGGCTTTGGCGCTGTTCTCCGCGCTTTCGCCTCCTTTGTTATTCCGCGTCACATTCTTAGCGGGTGAAGCCGTCGGCTTTGCTTTCTGGCATGTCGGTGTGCGTGCACCTGCGACTTTGGGCGCCAACGCGCCTTGCCGAGCTAACGCTTTTCGCACGTCTTTTCTGGCGGTTTTTCACGCTGGCTGACCTCTTCCAGTCATGCAGAGGTCGAGCACAACGTGGTAGCACGCGGCGGACTATTTGCGGGAAAGCGCCCAGGTTCTATCATCCCGGCTTTTCATCTGCGGAGTGCGGCTCTCCGTCGGAGTTTTCCACCGCTCGTGCCGGAGGTACCGTTTCAATTTTGCTGGCAGGACGCTCCACTCCTTTTTGAACGCTTGGCAACCCTCTGCGTTCCCCGCCTGCCGGAGTGAACCGAATGACACGCCGCATGGCGAGCCTGTAATGAAATCCTCTCGTCCGAGCATGCGTGCACCAAGTCCCCGGCGATGCCTGCGGTGCCTTGCCCTCGTGCGGATATGAGCCATAGCGAGCTTTCCGTGAGGGAGTCTGGTGGTGCAGGAGTTTCGCCGTCGTATGCACGGTGCGTTCCGGGTGAGTAGATGGAAACCAGGCGTTGTCGGTCAGGGCGGTTTTCGTGTCCAAAGTCTGTATGTCACGGTCATCAGCCCGCTCGTCCTGCGACACATTTCCTTCTTGCGGAGGGTTCTCTTTTTGCGGGACAATCGGGTCACACCCACCTGCGCGCTGCCCGCGTTGTCCGTGGGAGCAGGTTGTTGGGCGAGGCGTATCGCTGATTACCGAGGTCGCTGACTGAACGGCTCGTTACGCACCGAGTCTTGGTGGCTATTCAATGCCTGCGAGGTGATGAGCTTGCCGATACCGCCGTCACGCACGGCGCATCAAGTCACTGAGAAAAGAAATAGTGTGGATGGTTTTCTGGGCGGAGCGTCTGCCGAAAAGAGTCGCTCCCGCTGAAAGCTCCCGCGTCGAACACGGCAATGTCACCGGAACGGAATGTTTGGACACCCGCCAAGTCCGAAATAATTGTTGTTGAACGGTCTTTCGATTTTCTCAAAACCGCGGGTGCGCATTTTTCTGGAATCGGGATAGAGATGCCGCCTCAAGATTTGTACCCGTGAGCAGATCCTTCTCAGAAAAGCCATCACATCACATTGCTGTGCCGCAGCATGGAATCACGAGCACGCCGACACCTGCCGACAGTTCGAGCGCGCGCCTGCAGGCAGGAGCGAGACGCTAGCAATCTGCCAGCACGCGTCCACCCATTGCGATGGTGTCAGTTATCTCTTTGGGGGTGTGGCTGACGGTCAGCACGGACGGCGCTTTCGCGAATCACAAACCGCTTGTTTTTCGTCCTTGCTGTTCTCACGGATAAGCCTGTACCGGGCTCACCGTCAGGGCGAACAGTTCGAGTCGGTTCGCCCACCGAGACGGCATCGTCAGTTCGCTTTGCAGGGTGAGGATGCATTTCAGACCGCCGAAACCGCGGCGGTACCCAACTGAAGTATGGCACGGCTTTCTTCGGTTGTCGCTGTCCTATTTTTCCCTATCGAGATGAATGCCGTCCATGTCGCGCCTCGATATTTGTCCGCAGTTTCTGTTTGCGGTTAAACGCCATATTCGTCTAAGTAAAGGACAGTTGCTCCCGTCGAGCTCCGTGTAAGAGCAGGTCGTAATCGGAAGACAGGGCGAAATTGTCATCCGAGGAAGGTCATGAGACTGGAGGAACTTACGTTGCCACGACAAGCGGCAGCAGTTTCCAGGACAAAGGCTTCACGCTTCTCTTCGGCGCTTCATCCGGCAAACTCGTTTTCCGCGACTTCGCGGAGGATGGCGTAGCGAGGAGATAATGCAGCGCACGCAGCGGCTGCGGTAATCCATCGCCAGTTCCACTTGCTGCGCACCGTCCGGCAGGATAAGCCTTCAAGCCGTGCCCTCTCCATACGTTTCGGCAGCACGGTCAGCGTTCCCGTATGAAAGCGGTGTCGTCAGCCTGTTCAAACTTGATACGTGCGGAGATAGTCCAGCAGGTACAGACCGTAATAAAGGAGAAAAGTCGGTCGGTCTGAAGCAATGCATGTAG
>VOFK01002730.1_pt1 | contig 30343 bp, 37 predicted proteins | sample 5384121 | NCBI WGS metagenome assembly VOFK01 (sample SAMN12384730, study PRJNA508395) | human gut metagenome | isolation source: healthy gut J | host: Homo sapiens | reverse complement strand
CAAACACTTCGTTCAGTTACATTGCTAAAGCCCAAAATACACTAGGGGAGATGGAGCGTGATATCAGCATAGCAGCGGGAATCTACGCTGAACGTTTACACGCACTCGACTAGTCGAATACAGCAGGAGGCTGCGCGGGATTATCGGAAACGTCATGCCCAAGATGCAGGAGCGCTGGAGAACGAAAGAACGATACCCGGCCTCGAAGAAAGTGGCCGGGAGTCAAAGAGCTTCGTCAACATAGATTACCGGATTTCACAGGGGAAATCCGGAAAACCCAACGATTTTTTGATACGAATAGTCCACACTGCAATAGATGAAAAACATGTATACTGATTTCTGAAATTCGTGTTGAATAGAGTGAAAATGCCTGGTTTTTTACCGATTGAGAATCATGCCGCAGGCAGTCCTATTGTTGTCACTATATTGCCCCTATTGTTGGCACCATGCTGCCTTGACAGGTTGATAAAAATGTATGCTATTTTCGACCGATATACAGTTGAGACAACGGAGCATTTTGAAAAAGAATTTAAGCGATTGGACCGATATACGCAGCGGACAATGGCGCTATCGGATGGAGAATTGTCGTTTGATTTTGCCTGATCCAAGACAATGAGCTGGTGATCCTAGCCCTGACGGCCGGATACCGGAGCGGCGCAAATTGTGAAAGCCGAAAGACAAAACGTTTCGCGATAGAACGGGGAAATGGGCAGGGGAGAAGCGGACTATCTTGCTGCGGCTTGCGCGTTTTTCCACAAAAACAGCGGGAAAATTTGAGCGAACTGCTTCTTGACGCGGAAAGCATGGATAGAGTACAATGAAAAAAAAGCGAAAACGTTATGTGCAAACAGGAGCAGCCAATGTCAACGATCAAGGACGTCGCCCGCCGGACCGGGCTTTCGCTGTCCACCATTTCCAAATATCTCAACGGCGGCAACGTCCGCGAGGAGAACCGCCTTTTGCGATCGACGCGGCGGTCGCGGAGCTGGGCTTTTCCGTCAACGTGTTTGCCCGCAGCCTCAAGGCCAAACCGCTCCATGACAGTCGGTGTGCTGCTGCCGACGATCTCAAGTCCCTTTTGGCCGCGTGGTTGCGTCGCTGGAGCTGATTTTTGCGGCGCAGCGGCTATGAATGCTTCGTCTGCAGCTATGATTTTTGACCGGGAGCAGGAGCTTGGCAAGTTGCGTTTCTTTGCGCGCCGTCGACGGCATCGTCTACGTCCCGAGCAGCGACCGCTGAAGAGCTTCGCGTCCGCGTCGGCATCGATCCCTGTCGTGCTGATCGACCGGTCGCTGGAAAATGCTGCAGGCGATACCGTCGTGGTCGACAATCTGAACGCGGTCTATATGGCCGTTGAGCATCTGATCGGCGCGGACACCGCCGCATCGGCCTTATCGCGGCAACCGCAGACCATTTCCACCGCGCGGGGGAGCGCACCGTGGGCTATCGCCGCGTGCTGGCGGATTACCGTCTGCCGGTCGATGAGGCGCTCATTGCCGCCGGGAACTACGATCTCGAATCCGGCTCGCGTCTGTTCAGCGCCTTTCTCAATATGCCGCAGCCGCCGACCGCTGTGTTTGTCACCAACTACGACATGACGCTCGGCGCAATTATGGCTGCGCATGACGCGGCACCTGGTTCGCCGGACGAGATGACTTTATCGGCTATGACAATGTCGATCTGTGCTCCATTGTTCACCCAAGCTTGAAATTGTCGAGCAGCCCATGAATGAGATGGGCCTGCGCGCGGCAGAGCTGCTGCTGGCGCGGCTCACGGGCGACGCGTCGCCCGCAAAGCTAGCTGCGCCCTCAAGGCGAAGCTTTCCAACCTGTAAGTCCCGCCCGGAAGGGCGTATAAAAAGATATTTTATAAACGTAAAGGAGTTTATTGTATGGCAAAGAATCGTTATATCGGCGAATATCCCGTGATCGGCATCCGCCCCATTGTCGATGGCCGCCGCGGCCCGATGCAGCTGCGCGAGAGTCTGGAAGATCAGGTCATGGCCATGGCCGAGGCCGCGAAGAAGCTGTTTGAGGAAAACCTGTATTACTCCAACGGCGAGCCTGTGAAGGTCGTCATGGCTGACACCTCCATCGGCCGCGTGCCGGAATCCGCTGCCTGCGCCGAGGAATTCAGCGCGAGGGGCGTCGCCATCACACTGTCCGTCACTCCGCTGGTGCTACGGCTCGAGACGATGGATATGGACCCCTCCACCATTAAGGGAGTATGGGGCTTCAACGGCACCGAGCGGCCCGGCGCAGTATCCTTGCGTCCGTACTCGCAACGCATGCGCAGAAGGGTCTGCCGCGTTCGGTATCTACGGTCACGAGGTGCAGGGACCGCGACCAGGTCACGGACATCCCTGACGACGTTGGAAAGGAAAAGCTGCTCCGCTTCGGCCGTGCAGCTATCGCCGTTGCTACGATGCGCGGTAAGTCCTACCTCCAGATCGGCTCGGTAACGATGGGCATCGGCGGCTCTATCATGGACCAGGACTTCATGGAGGAGCTACCTCGGTATGCGTGTCGGAGTCCGTCGATGAGGTCGAGATCCTTCGCCGTATGGAAGAGGGCATCTACAACAAGGAAGAGTTTGAGCGCTCGCATGGACCAAGGAGCACTGCAAGGAGGGCAGAGACGATAACCCCGACTTTGTCCAAGCTTCAACGAAAAGCGCGCATCAGCAGAAGGATAAGCAGTGGGAGTTCACCATAATGATGTACTGCATCATCAAGGATCTGATGAACGGCAATCCCAATCTGCCCGAGGGCTGCGAGGAGGAGAATGGTCGGACACAACGCCATCGCCGCAGGCTTCCAGGGTCAGAGACAGTGGACCGACCATTGGCCGAACTGCGACTATCCCCCGAGGCTGTTCTCAATTCGTCCTTTGACTTTACCGGCAAGAAGGAGCCTATGACCTTCGCGACCGAGAATGACGTTCTTAACGGCATCAGCATGCTGTTCATGCGCCTGCTCACCAACCGTGCGCAGATCTTCGCCGACGTTCGTACCTTCTGGTCTCCCGAGGCTACGAAGCGCGTTACCGGCTATGATTTCGAGGGTCACGCTAAGGAGAACGGCGGTATCATCCACCTCCTCAACTCCGGCGCAGCATGCCTTGACGCCTGCGGCGAGTGCACCGAGGAAAACTCTTGGCAATGCCGTCATGAAGAAATGGTGGGAGGTCACGGACGAGGACATCAAGAAGATGACCGACGCGACCGTCTGGTGCGAGGCCGGCTTCGACAACTTCCGCGGCGGCGGCTTCTCCAGCCACTTCGTTACCCGCGCGGAAATGCCCGCGACCATGATCCGCCTGAACCTCGTCAAGGCCTCGGCCCTGCGTGCTGCAGATCGCCGAGGGCTGGACTGTGCATCTGCCCGAGGAGGTCACCGACACGCTCATGGAGCGCACCAACCCCACATGGCCCTGCACATGGTTCGCCCCGCGCTGCGACGGCAAGGCGGGTAGCCCCTTTGAGAGCGCTTACCCGTCATGCATGAACTGGGGCGCGAACCACGGCGCGATCTCCTATGGCCACGTCGGCGCGGGACCTCATCACGCTCTGCTCGATGCTGCGCATCCCCGTTTGTATGCACAATGTTCCGGAGCAGGATATCTTCCGTCCGGCAGCGTGGAACGCGTTCGGCATGGACAAGGAGGGCCAGGACTACCGCGCCTGCGCCGCATACGGCCCGATGTACAAGAACATTCGCTGAGCCTTCCAAAGGGCGGGCGGCAGAATAGACTCCCTGAAGACTGACGCAATGCTTCAGCGGGAGCAATCATGGATGTCTGTGATTGCTCCCGCTGTTTTCGGCAATACCAGGAGCATTTCATCTGCCGCCTTGAGTTTCTTCGCGGATTCGTATATACTGTATGGCAGATAAATGGAAAGCAGAGGAGGGCGCAGGATGTCCGGCGACGAGGCATTGTATCGGCAATATCTGTCCGGCGACGACACAGGGCTGGAGGCTCTGATGAAACAATACGGCGACCCTCTGACGATGTACATTGACGGCTATCTGCACGATGTCCATGAGGCGGAGGAGCTGATGCTCGACGTTTTCGCCTATCTTTTCACAAAGAAGCCGAGGATCCGGGATGGAGGCTTTAAGGCGTATCTGTATAAGGCGGCGCGCCACATGGCGCTGCGCTGCAAAAAGCAGGCGGAAGCGCCTGTTCAGCCTCGATGAGCTGGCGGACGAGCCGGACGGCAGGCTTCTGGCGGAGGAGGTCGTCCGGACGAAGGAGCGCAGCCGCATCCTGCGCGTCTGCATGGACGAAATGAACCCGGACTACCGCGAAGCCCTCTATCTCACCTATTTTTTGAGGGCATGAGCTACGCACAGGCCGCGCAGGTCATGGGCAAAACGGTGAAGCAGATCACAAACATGGTATATCGCGGAAAGAAAAGCCTGCGCAGGCTGCTGGAACGGGAGGGGATCACAAATGCGGAGCTATGAGGAACGGTGCGCGGAGGTGAAACGGCGAATTGCCGCAGAAAAGCGGAAGAAACGGCTCCGGCGCGGCAGGCTCGTTATGGCAGCAGCTGCGGCGGCGTGCCTTTGCACTGCTCGCTGGCGTCTCGATCGCCATGCCCGGCATGACCGCGCAGCTTCAACCCGACAGCTGCACCGGCTTTGAGACGGCGGCCAATATGTATGGCGGCAGCGACGCGTTGGGATATATTATCGTCGGACTTCTGGCTTTCCTTTTGGGTGTGTGCATGACCATCCTGTGCTTCCGTCTGCGGCAGATGGAGCGGGACGAGAAAGACGAGGGACAGCATGGAGCTGATTGAAAATCTGCTGCAATTACTGGTCACGTTCGCCGGGGCGTGCCTTGCCGGCTTTGCGTATTGGAAAAGCAGAGCGCAGAAGTATTTTCTGCTGTTCTGCTTCTACGGCTGCTTCGCGCTGGGCGCGCTTTACTGGACGCTGTATCTGCTGCTGTTTGGCGCGACGCCGCGTGTGTTTTATGTGTCGGAATTCGGCTGGGTGGCCAGCATGATCTTCCTGCGCATTTTGCAGGCAACGCTCTCTGGCCCGGACGAACGTGCCTTCCGCTGCCGGGTGGTATGGCTGGCGCCGCTGGTCGGCGTGCCGCTGATGGTGTTTTACTGCACCTATGGGGATATCCTCTCCAACCTGATCTGGTGCGGCATGATGATCGCGCTCTCCTTCTGCTCCATACGGAGGCCTCGCTTATGCGCGTCGTCAGACTGGTGCGGCGCGGGATATGCGGCACTTTCATACCGCCGTGCTGTGCTTTTGCTGCGTCTGAATATCTCCTTTGGACGGCCGGCTGCTTCTGGCAGAACGATTCGCTGGCAAGCCCGGCCTTCTGGTGCGATATTCTGCTGACGCTCGCCATTCTGGGCCTGCTGCCCGCTACGAGAAAGGCGGTGCGCACATGACCTGCATTGAAAACATTTTCATCTGCATGGCCTCGCCGCTGCTGGTCGCTGCCTTGTGCATGGGCAGGCGGCGGCTGCGCTTCTTCCTGTTCGGCGTTGCCGGGATGGGGGTGTCTGCTTCGCCTCGGCCTACATCAATACCTTCCTTGCGGCAGTGTATCAGGCGGACGCGCTTGCCGCCACCGTGGAGATCGCCCCGGTGGTGGAGGAGGTGATGAAGCTGCTGCCGCTGGTGTTTTACCTGCTGGTATTCGAGCCGGAGGCGGAGCGGATCAAGCCCGCCGCGATCACAGCGGCGCTTTCCTTCGCCACCTTTGAAAATGTGTGCTATCTGATCCAGAACGGAGCCGGCCGTTTTTCCTTTATCTTTTTCCGGGGCTTCGGGACGGGGGCCATGCACGTGCTCTGCGGCCTGATCGTCGGCGGAGGCTGACGTCATGCGTGGCAGCGGACGTGGCTGAAAAATCGCCGGAACCTGCGGCCTTTTGGGCGCGGCCATCACCCCATGCGATCTATAATCTTCTCATCGCCTACGGCGGCACGGCGCAGTACATCGCCTATGTTCTGCCGGTGCCCTGCTGATCACCGCAGGCAAGCTGCGCATTTTTTCGCTCACTGGGGAGGCAGCAGGCTTGCCTGAGCGTCCGCAGCTTTTGCAATGCACGAAAAAAGCTTTTAGCGTCAGCTGCCAAGCGCATATGTGCGCCTGGCAGCTGACGCTAATGTTACGGCATACTATGAACCGCTATGGAGATCAGCGCCGTCGCCATTCCCGGAGGCGAGGGTGTAGAGGCCGCTGAGATACGCCCATGTCGTCTGGTCAATCTCGCCGGTCTGCGGAAGCGCGGCCAGCTTTTGAAGCCATTTGACTGCCGCAACCGAGGGCGCGTCATGAACCCCGGTCACGGTCAGCACCGGGGCGTTGACGTAAAAGCGTGCAAGCGACTGGAGCATGGATTGGATGAGAAACAGATGCGAGTTCCGGCTGCCTGCGGCAAGCACGCGGTTCGGCGTCCAGCGGACCGTGACCGGTGCGGCGGCAGGACCGACGGACTCTGAACAGTATAGATTGCAACGAGTTTATTCCATGTTGTGTAGTCGGTTTCGCCGGTGACGGGCAGACCGTTCTGCCGCTGGAATTCACGGACGGCCTGCACGGTGTTTGGTCCGTAAATGCCGTCCGGCACGAGTTTCAACAACGTCTCGTCTGCGTGTGCGAGGGTGCGGAGCATCGTCTGGAGGCTCCGGATGGGCTGGCCGACGTAACTTAACGGTGTGTTCATACGCTGCGCACCTCCCTGTCCTGCATACCGGATTTGAGCGTCATTCCCGGAAACTGCACAAAGCGCGTGGACTGTGCATGCTGCAGCAGAAAAACTGCATGCCCGCCAGATCGGACGCGCTCTGCGCGTCCGGTGTGCCGGTTGGAGTGCTTCCGGTCAGACGCTGGAAGACTGCGAGACTTTTTTTCGTCTGTGCGTCCAGCTTCCTGGTCTTTTTCGGCGCGTCCAGCTCCGGGAAGGCCGCCGCTGCGGCGATCAGCTGCTCCTGCAGATCGGCCTCTGTCACAGCCATCGGCGGGCGCGTGAAGGGGAAAAGCGCTTCGTTTCCGAAAACGGTTGTCTCAATGCCCGCAAACTGAGAATAGATGCTGTCCCAGGTCGCGCGGTCGACTGTGCCGGTTTCCGGCAGGCCGTAGAGCACGCTGGAACGTTGTGACGGCCTGTGTAGTTGTGTCGCCGAATACACCGCTGACCGGCGGCTCGTGCACGGCGGAATTGAATTGGGAAACAACGGACAGCATATATTGCAGGTGCGTCACCTTCGCGCCCTGCTCGCCGGGCAGAATCTGCTCAGGGGTATTCCCACGAATAGCCGTAGAACGTCTGCCCCAGCGATTGCAGCTCGCCCAGCTTCAGAACCGCCGTATAGAGCATCACGATTGTGTACCATGTCGCGCGGCCCACAATGCTGTCAACCGTCAGAGAAAATATGGACTGGAACGAACGCACGGCGTTTTCCGTCGCTTCTCCGAATATGGCATCAACGGGAACTTTTGGAATGGCGGGATAGTTCTGTGAAATGCGGTTGAGCGCGACCTGCAGAAACGACACGTTCACGCCGATATCGCCCCGCCGCACGGGGCTGCCGGGGTAGGATTCCTGCAGAATTCTGCACGGGCGCGTTCGTCACAAGTTCCACGTCCTCCCCCGTAATAGGTGCGCAGAATATCGATAGAGTTTGCTCCGTCCTGCGCCAGATACTGCGACCCCCACTGGCTCAGGCCCGAACACGTGACCGTCACGCCGTTGCAGAATTTTGCCGCCAGCGGCTCGACAAAGCCCTGCTTCCGGAGATAATCCGTGAACAGCTCGTCGACCAGCTCGGAGATATTGTCATAGATGTTGCGGCCATTGATAATTTCTGGTCGATTGCCGTTGAAGACGTGATATCGAAGGATACCCCCGGCTGCGGTAATACTCGGTGTAGATCCGGTTGAGGGCGAACGAGATGATTGCCAGCGCGTTTGCGCGCAGCGCGGCAGGCTCCCACGTCGGGTAGACCTCGCTGGACAGGACGTTTTTCACATAGTCGGAAAACGACACGGTAACATTTTCCGCACTCGAATTCGGCGAACCGAGATGGACGGTGATGCTTTCGGGGATGTACGGGGCGATCGTCGCCAAGAAGCTCCCTCCTTTACAGAGTCTGCGCCTGCGATGGGATGTCGAATTCCTGCGTCTGCGCGTAGCTGTCCGGCAGCGTCGGCGTCGGGATAAGCACGATCTGCTGTGCAGCGTCTGGATACCAGGGAAGACCTGCGCGTTGTGAATGAATACGCGGTCATAGCCTGCATGTTCTCCGCGCAGATCGACAAGGGCGTAGGGCATCTCGGCGGTCTGCCGCGTCTGACTGTCGGACGCTGGGGGTGTTGGGACGTCAAAGGGCTCGGTAAAGCCGTCGTAATTCGTCATGCGCACGGCCAACAGTTCCTGCCTGCCGTCCGGCAATTCGCGTGTAATGGTGAGCGTCGAGCCCGGAATGGGGATCTGTGCGGCCGACGTCACGATCTGCGCGGTTACGGTTCCGTATTCCTGCATCATGCTGCCTCCTTTTTGCTTTCAGCCGTTAGCATATGCGGCAAACACAGAATTTGTGCATGAACAGAGGCTGTCCTGCGGATACTAGATAAAAAAGCAAGGGAGCGGAGCAGAATGAACATGTCCCCGAAGGAATATAACCGCTATGTGGCGCGGCTGGCTAAAAAAATCGCCGCTGGAGAAAGGATCTGCTGAACAGCTTTCTGATTGGCGGCCTCATCTGCGTGATTGGCCAGCTGATCCTGAACGGCTACACCGCGCTGGAGCTGTCCGAGCAGGACGCGGCGGCGGCCACCTCGGTCAGCCTCGTGTTTTTTGAGCGCTGTCCTGACGGCCTGAGCGTCTATGACGATCTGGCGAAGATCGCGGGCGCGGGAACACTCGTGCCGATCACGGGCTTTGCCAACGCGGTCGTCTCGCCTGCAATTGAATTCAAGGCTGAGGGCTTCGTCACCGGCATGGCGGCAAAAATGTTCGTCATTGCCGGCCCGGTGATCGTCTACGGCACACTGGCCAGCGTTCTTTACGGCGTGATCCTCGTGATTTTCGGCGGTTAGACTTCCCTTTGGGCGGAAAATCGGGTATAATCAGGTTGTAATTCGATGCCTCTCGAATTCTGGCGGGAGCGGGACGCTGCTCCGCCCGACGGGCTGCAGTGATTTTTGGGGAATTTACGGCGAATGCGAAGACTCTTGCCCATTTTAGCGTAGGGGCGGACGACTCTGTCCGCCCGCAAAATACTGCGTTTTCGCGGAAATCTGCGGCGAATTTGCGACATTTTCGAGGCCGACAGAGTCGTCGGCCTCCTACAGGGTGCGTTAAAAACGCAATAGAAAACCACTCACGCTCATTACATAAAGGAGACACCTCATGTCCAACAGAACCATTTGCCTCATCAATGATTCCTTCCCGCCTGTAACAGACGGGGTTGCGAACGCGGTCGTCAATTATGGCCGCGCGATCACCGAGAGCGGGAGCAGGGCCTCGTCGCAACGCCGGCCTATCCCGGTGCGGACGACAGCGGCTTCAGCTTCCCGGTCGTGCGCTATCCCAGCATCGACATGACGAAGCTTGTCGGCTATCATGCGGGCTTTCCGTTTTCAGAGAAGACCATGCAGACACTTATGGAATACCCGTTTGATCTCATCCACTGCCATTGCCCCATTACCTCTGCCGTGCTTGCACGCGAACTGCGCGCCCGGATCCATGTTCCAACGGTTTTTACCTATCACACCAAGTTCGATATTGACATTGCAAATGCCATCCATGCGAAGCTTTTGCAGGAGGGCGCAAAAAAGCTGCTTGTTGACAATATCAGCGCCTTCGATGAGGTCTGGACAGTCAGCCATGGAGCGGGGGAGAACCTGCGCTCGCTCGGCTATCAGGGCGACTGGCGCGTAATGCCGAACGGCGTCGATTTCGCAAGGGGCCGCGTACCGGAAACAGACGTCCACGCGGTCTGCCGGGATTTTGATCTGCCGGAAGACGTGCCCGTTTTCTGTTTGTGGGCCGCATGATGTGGTATAAGGGCCTACGCATCACGCTCGACGCACTCAAAAAACTTAAGGACGCGGGGCCATCCGTTCCGCATGGTCTTCGTTGGCAGCGGCGGGGATAAGGACGAGGTCGTCGCCTACGCAAACGAGCTTGGGCTTTCGGACTGCGTGTTCTTTTACCTCGCCCCAATATGACCGCAGTGTCATCCGCGCGTGGTACTGCAGGGGCGATCTGTTCCTGTTCCCGTCGACGTTCGATACGAACGGCCTTGTCGTGCGCGAAGCGGCGGCCTGTGAGCTGGCAAGCGTGCTGGTGCGCGGCAGCTGTGCCGCAGAGGATATCACGGACGGCAGAAACGGCTTCCTGATCGAGGAAAACGCAGACTCCATGGCAGCGCTGCTCGCAAAGCTTTGCCATGAGCCGGAGGTCCTGAAGCGTGTGGGCAGGCAGGCACAGGAGGAAATTTATATTTCCTGGGACGATGCTGTCCATCGTGCGCAGCAGCGCTACGAGATTGTGATCGAGCAGTACCGCTCCGGCGGCCATTCCGCCCGCCGCCGCTTCTCCGACGAGTATTATCAGTCGCTCGGCCTGTGCGTCGACGTGCTCAAACGCAGCCGCGAACACCTGCGCGAGCAATGGGACGCTTTCGCGGAGCACTTTCAGTAACGATATGCAAAACGCCGGAGGGCGCTTTGGAGGCCTCCGGCGTTTTTATGCCCTGATTCAGTTTTTCAGCTTCCACGCGAGGTCGTTGAGGAAGAGTTCGTGCTCCAGGGATTCGACGGTGGTGTCTTTGGTGATGTGGACGAATTCGATCTCCATCATGCGGGCCCAGTCGCGGAGCTGCTCGGCGGTGACGTCGTAGCTCAGGACGGTGTGATGCGCGCCGCCCGCCGTGATCCAGCACTCAACGCCGGTGGTGAGGTCGGGCATCGCGCGCCACATGACGCGGGCGACCGGCAGGTTCGGCATGGGCATGATGGGCTTGACGGCCTCGATATCCTGTACGATGAGGCGCAGGCGGCCGCCCATGTCAATGAGGCTGACCACGACCGCCTTACCGGGCTTTCCTTCAAAGACAAGGCGCGCCGGGTCCTTTTCGTTCATGCCGATGCCGAGAAAGTGCGTCTCAATGCGCGGACGGCCGGCAGCGACGGACGGGCAGACCTCCAGCATATGTGCGCCAAGGCTGTATTCCTGCCCCTTGACGAGGTGGTAGGTGTAATCCTCCATGAACGCGGACGCGCCGTTTCCGTTCTCGCCCATGGCTTTCAGGATCGCGGTCATCGCTGCGACCTTCCAGTCGCCTTCGCCGCCGTAGCCGTAGCCCTGCGCCATGAGGTGCTGGGAAGCGAGGCCCGGCAGCTGCTCCATGCCGTAGAGATCCTGGAAGGTATTCGAGAAGGCTTTGCAGCCCTCCGCGTCCATCATCTTCTTCATGGCGATCTCTTCGCGCGCCTGATAGCGGATGGCAGCGATATCGTCGGTCGCAAAATCGTACTTTTCGCGGTAAACGGCCATGAGTTCGTCAATTTCAGCCTCCGTGACGGCGTTCATTTCCTTGACCAGATCGCCGACGGCCCAGGTGTTGACCTCCCAGCCGAGCTTCTTCTGGACTTCGACCTTATCGCCCTCGGTGACGGCCACGTTGCGCATATTGTCGCCGAAACGCATGACTTTCATGTTCTTCGAGACGGCGACGCCGATGGCGGCCTTCATCCAGCTGCCGATGCGGGCCTGCACGTCTGCGTCCTGCCAGTAACCGGCGATGACCTTGCGCGGCTTGCGCAGGCGCGCGCCGATGAAGCCGTGCTCCCGGTCGCCGTGCGCGGCCTGATTGAGGTTCATGAAGTCCATGTCGATTTCTTCATTGGGAATCTCACGGTTATACTGGGTTGCAAAGTGCAGCCACGGCTTCTGGAGCATATCCAGGCCGTTGATCCACATTTTGGACGGGCTGAATGTATGGCACCACGTGACGATACCGGCGCAGGAATCATCATAATTGGCCTCTTTTACGACCTGCGTGATCTCGGCGCTGGACTTGGCAGTGACCTTATACTTGAGCGGATACGGCAGCACGGCGGACAGCTTCTGCGCCATTTCCTCCGCGCGGTTGGCGACGGTGGTCAGAACGTCCTCGCCGTAGAGCGTCTGCGAGCCGACGATAAACCAGAATTCATAGTGTTTCAAGTCCCAGCGAGGAGACATGCTTCATCAAGTCCCAGGGAAATAGACGAAGCCGCCGATGCCCGCGAGAATGCCGCAGATGAGGTGCGCAAGGAACTTCGTGCGCTTGACGTTGATGGCCAGCATATTGGCGCTGTAGCTGTTGCCGCCGACCGCGTAGACGCTTCTGCCGAACTTCGTCCAGCGGAGCACCACGAACAAAACTGCCACGACCACCAGCGCGACGACGACGCCGATCTCCACATAGGCCGGGACATACGCGCCGAGCTTATTGACCGAGCCCATGCCGGGGACATAGATGCGCGTCTCCTTGAGGGCCTTGAAGGCCTCGTTTTCCACGTTGAACTGCGTGGCGTTGACGATGGTCGTCATGCCCTTGGCGAAGAACATGCCAGCGAGGGTGACGATGAAGGGCTGGATCTCCAGATACGCGATCAGAAAGCCCTGCACGAGGCCGAAAGCCGTGCCGATGCCGAGCGCCAGCAGGATGGCCGTCAGGACCGTGCCGCCCTGATAGTCGAGATTGACCGCGCAGCTCATGCAGACAAGCGCGGTAAGCGTGCCAACGGAAATGTCGATGCCGCCCGTGATCATGACGAGGCTCATGCCGCACGAGAGAATGAGCAGCGCCGCGTTTTCGTTGAGGATATTGAAGAAGGTCTGCGGCTTTTTGAAGCCCGAGCCGAGGAACAATACCGCGCACAGATACATGACGGCGAAGACGCAGATCGTGATGATGAGCAGCAGCTGCGTCCGTCAGGCGGCTTCCGCGCGTGAGCGGCGTATGGTTGGTTTTATTCCGCATGGGTGCCGGCCTCCTTCTTTTCTTCGGTCCTGTGCCGCTTTTTGAGCGCCTCGAGCTTTTCGCGGACAGTCGGCGCGCTCAGCACGACGAGGATGATGACCACGACGGCCTTGTAGGCGGGCAGGGCGCTGGAAACGACATTGAACTTAAAGAGCGTCGTGGTGAGGAACTGGATGACATACGCGCCGAGGACGGAGGCCCAGATGTTGAACTTGCCGCCGGAGAGCGCGTTGCCGCCGAGGGCGACGGCCAAGATCGCGTCCATCTCGATGTCCTTGGCCACGACGGAGTAGTTGATGGTGGAGAAGCGGCTGACCTTGATAAAGCCCGCAACGGCCACGCACAGGCCGAGGATGACGTAGGTCAGGAACTTCACAAACTGCGGGTGGATGCCGTTGAGCCGCGCGGCGCTGGCGTTGATGCCGACCGCCTGCGAGTAAAGCCCGATGTTCGTGAACCGCAGCAGCGCCCATGCGAGAATCATGCAGATCACGGCGATGAAGATCGGCGTCGGGACTGCCACGCCCGGCAGGAAATTGCCGTAATACGCAAACGACGGATCGGAGATCATGGGCAGCTCGTTGTTGTTGATCCAGGCGGCGATGGAGCGGCCGGCGGTATAGAGGATCAGGGTCGCGACCATCGGCTGGATCTTGAAGACGGCGACGAGCGTGCCGTTGAACGCGCCGAAGAGCATCGAGACGACGCAGCAGGCCAGAAACGCCGCGATGATCGGCGCCTGCAGCGTATCCGGGCGGGAATTCGTGCCGCACAGCACGCGCAGCACGACGCTGCCCGCAATGGCGATGGCGGAGCCGACGGAGATATCCTGTCCGCCGGAGGCCGCCGTTACGAGCGTCATGCCGATGGCGAGAATGACCAGCTCGGAAGCATTGTCAAGGATTGTGATCAGGTTGCCCGTCAGGACCAGATCGCCGAGGCTGTTTTCCTTCAGCGTAATGGCAAAGAACGAGGGGTCTGCGATCAGGTTGAATACGATCAGCAGCAAGAGCGCTGCCAGCGGGATGAAGATCTGCTTCCGCACCAGGCGGGTCAGGAAGTTCCCCTGCCGCTTCTGTGTCGTTTCGTTCATGCCTGTTCACCTCCGGCGATGGTTTTCATGATGCTGCTCTGGTTGAGGTCGCTGCCGCGCAGCTCGCCGACGACCTGCCGGTCGCGCATGACGACAAGGCGGGAGCAGACGCGGAGCATCTCGTCGATCTCGGACGAGATGAATGTCACGCTCTTGCCCTCGGCGGCAAGCTGCAGAACGAGCTTCTGGATCTCGACCTTTGTGCCGACATCGATGCCGCGCGTCGGCTCGTCGAGGATCATATAGACGGGATTCGCCAGCAGCCAGCGCGCCAGAATGACCTTCTGCTGGTTGCCGCCGGAGAGCGACTTGATGGGGGTATCGGTCGAGGCCGTCTTGATGCTCAGGAGCCTGATGTACTCCTCGGCATATTTTTCCGCCTTTGCCTTGGAAATGGGATGGAAGAAGCCGTCGAGCACCTGCCGCGCGAGAATGATATTGTCGCGCACAGAGAGGTCTCCGATGATGCCGTCGCGCTTGCGGTCCTCGGGCAGATAGCTGATGCCGTGCTTCATGGCGCGCAGCGGCGAGGTGATCTTCACCTGCTTGCCGTCCATCTTCACCGTGCCGCCGGAGACATGATCCGCGCCGAAGATCGCGCGCACGGACTCGCTGCGGCCGGAGCCGAGCAGGCCCGTAAAGCCGTTGACCTCGCCCTTGCGGATGGAAAAATCGAACGGGCGCACGCCTGCCGCGCTGGAAAGCCCGGCCGCCTCATAGACGACCTCTGCGTTCTCCAGCGCGTCCTCGGCGCCTTCGGTCTTGATCTCGGACAGATCGTCGAGCTCCTTGCCGAGCATCTTGGACACGAGCTGCACGCGCGGCAGGTCGGCAATCTTGTATTCGCCGACGAGCTTGCCGTCGCGCAGAACGGTAATACGGTCGCAGACGGCGTAGACCTGCTCGAGAAAATGCGTGACAAAGATAATGCCGACGCCGCGGGCTTTGAGATCGAGCATGAGCTTGAAGAGCTTTTCAACCTCCTGCTCGTCAAGAGACGACGTCGGCTCGTCGAGAATGAGCACCTTGCACTCCATATCGACCGCGCGGGCGATGGCGACCATCTGCTGCACGGCGATGGAGCAGCTCGACAGCTGCTGCGTGGGCGCGGCGGGGATGCCGAGGGAGCTGAGAAGCTTCTTTGCGTCCGCGTTCATCTTGCGCCAGTTGGTAAAGGCGCCCTTGGTCCTGCCGATATATAGATTCTCCGCCACAGTCAGATTCGGGCAGAGGGTGATCTCCTGATAAACCGTACTGATGCCCGCTTTCAGCGCGTCCTGCGTCGTGCGGATCTGTACGGGCGTTCCTTCCATGGAAATGGTGCCCTCGTCTTTGGAATACACGCCTGTGAGTACCTTGATGAGCGTGGATTTGCCCGCGCCGTTCTCGCCCATCAGCGCGTGGATCTCACCCTTGCACAGGGTAAAATCCACACCGTCGAGCGCGCGGACGCCGGGGAATAATTTGCAGATCCCCCGCAATTCCAGTAAAGCTGTTTCCTGCATCGTATTCGCCTCCATAGTGGCACGCTGCGTGCAGCGCGGGTACACGGAATGCTCCATATACGCCGTGCCGCACGCAGCCGAATTTTTGATTATGCGATGTTGTGTGTCAGATCAGATGCCGTAGTTGTCGACGTCTTCCTGCGTGATGGTGGAAGCATCGAAGCCCTTCTCGTCCATGATGATGGTCTTTTCAGCGGGAGCCTTGCCGGCCTGCAGGTCCTTGATGATGGCGTCGATGTAGGAAGCCTGGAAGGGGTTGCACTGGCCGTCGTAGTTCCAGTTGCCGGCGAGCAGCTCTTCAAGCGCCCACTTGTTGCAGTCGAAGCCCATGACGATGACGTCCTTGCCCACGCCGTGGGAGATGTTCGCCTTGTCCAGAGCCGCGACAGCGCCCTTGGCCATGTCGTCGTTCTCAGCGTAGATGACGTTGAATTCCTTGCCGGAGTCGATGACGGACTGCACGATCTGCTGGGCAGTCTCGGCGTTCCACTCAGCGGTCTGCTGGGTCACCATGTTCCAGTTGTCGTTGGCAGCGACCTGCTCGTCGAGCGCGCCGGTACGGCCGATCTGGGCAGCGGAACCCATAACGCCCTGAATGTGGATGATGTTGTAGGAGTCAAGGCCCTGAGAAGCCAGCCAGTCAACAGCGGTCTGGCCTTCCTTGGCCATGTCGGAGACGATGGAAGCGACATACAGGCTCTCGTCAGCGTCGATGGTGCGGTCGAAGAGGATGACCTGGATGCCGGCGGCCTGTGCGTCCTGCAGGACGGAATCCCAGCCGGAGGTACCGGCAGCGGAGATGAGCAGGTAGTCGACCTCGTCCTGGATGAACTTCTGGGCGGCAGCGATCTGCTCGTCGTTCTTGAGGCTGTAGGCGAAGGAAGCGTCATAGCCGTTTTCCTCGGTGAACATCGCCTTCAGGTCCTTGTCGTTGGCGGTGCGGTAGCCGGACTCGTTGGGGTCGTTGTTGATGATGCCGACCTTGATGAGCGCGCCGTCGGAAGCGGCGGGAGTCTCAGCGGCGGTGTCGGTGGTGGTCTCGGCGGCGGTATCCGTGGAGGCGGCCGGGGCCGTGTCGGCGGACTGCTGCGCGCAGGCGCAGAAGGCGGCGATCATGGCGACCGCCAGGAGCAGAGCAAGAATCTTTTTCATTGTGTTTTCCTCGCTTTCAAAATTTGTGTCGGTTTGCCGCAGGCTTTCGCCTGTCATGACTCTATTTAAGCGTGCAGACAGGCGGAAATCAATCTGACGAACAAGTCCCGGCACAAATTCGGCGCAGCGCGCAGACAGCTTTGGAAGCTTCCCGGCCGGAAACGGACAGCTTTTCCGGCCGACCGTGAGATCTTGCGCGGAACATTTTGTTTTTCTCCGGTTTTTGGGCCTGTTTTGTTTGATTTCTTCCGCTCCCGGGTGTCGGACACGGGAAACGGCGGCTTGTACGCTCCGGACAAAACGACGGTGTTTCTGTGGTATCTGTTAAAAATTTTCCTCGGTCTGTTTGAAAATTTCCGAAATATTTTTGGAATATTTTCAGCTTGTCCGCAAAAAGGCAGGATTTCTTTCGCCCGGCCGCCGGAGGTTCCAAAGAAAACGAACAAATCCGTCCCGCTCCCCGCCCCGTGCCTGTGATACAATAGAGGCAGCATAGGAGGTGGGTACCGATGACGCCAAAATATGAGCAGCTGGTGCAAAGGCTGCGGGCGGCGCTGCCGCAGTGGTATGCAGACGGGCAGCGGAAGCTGCCGGGCGAGCAGGCGCTTGCCGCGCAGCTTTCCGTCAGCCGCCAGACGCTCCGGCAGGCGCTGGCCGTACTGGAGCAGGAGGGGCTCATCGAAAAGCGGCGCGGCAGCGGCAGCTTTCTCTGCCCGGCCGCCGCGCGGCAGGACCGGCGGATCGCCGTGATCGCGACCTCGCTGAGCGACTACATCTTCCCCTCGCTTCTCAAGGACGTGCAGGCCTGCCTTTCCGCGCAGGGCTTCTCCGTCGTCATCCACGCCACGGAAAACTCCATCCGCCGCGAGCGGGATATTTTGCAGCAGCTGCTGCTCGATCCCCCGGCGGGGATCCTGGTCGAGGGATGCAAGACGGCGCTGCCGAACCCGAACGCGGAGCTCTATCAGGCGCTCCGGCAGCGCGGACTGCCGATGACGTTTTTGCACGGGAGCTGCCGGGAGATCACCGACGCCTTCTGCGTCGGCGACGACAATTACGGCGGCGGGTATCTGCTGGCCGGGCATCTGATCCGCAGCGGGCATAAAAAAATCGCCGGGATCTTTAAATCCGACGATGCGCAGGGGCCAGAGCGGTATCACGGCGTGGTCTGCGCGATGCGCGACGCGGGCTTTTTCCGCTGGATGAAAATTTCCTCTGGTTTTCCAGCTTCCAGCGCCATCAGCTCGTGGAGCTGCAGGACGAGGAGCTGCTGCGGGCCTTTCTGCGCCAGCAGCTGGGCGGCTGCACCGCGGTCGTCTGCTACAACGACGAGATCGCGTTCCACCTGATCCGGACACTCCTGCGCGCGGGAAAGCGCGTGCCGGAGGACGTCGCCGTCGTCAGCTTCGACAACAGCTACTACAGCACCTTCGGCCCCGTCAGCATCACCTCCGCCGGTCACGAGCCGCACGCCATGGGCCGCGCCGCCGCCGAAAACCTCCTCACCCAGATCCGCCGCCAGCCCTGCCAGAGCGTGAAGCTGCCGTGGACACTGTATCAGCGGCAGAGCGGGTAAAACGAGACTGCCTCCACCTCATCCGTCACGGCAGAGCCGTGACACCTTCCCCTCATAGGGGAAGGCATGAGGGTGCGCAGGTCCAAAGCCTCCCCTTTCAGGGGAGGTGGCTCGGCGAAGCCGAGACGGAGAGGTCGCAGCAAATTTGTTACAACCTCTCAGTCACCTTCGGTGACAGCTCCCCTGAGAGGGGAGCCTTGGGTGCGTGCAAATCCATAAGAAATCCAATGCAAAAAGGTGCAGCCTGACAAATTCAGGCTGCACCTTCTATTTGTGGCAAATATTCTAAGGCAACTAGTTGCAAATTTGCTGCAGCCTCTCAGTCAGCTTCGCTGACAGCTCCCCTGGAAGGGGAGCCTTAGTAGACGCGGCTTTCGAGGAGCTCGGCGGTGAGGGTGTCGGCGGTGAAGAGGGCTTCGGGCATGTAGGAGAGCTTTTCTGGCGTTTCGCCGCGCGCGAGCTGCTCGATGAGCGCGCGCACGCGCGGGCCGTGGAGCGGATTGCACTCGGCGCACAGGTCGATCTTCCCGTCCTTGCAGTAGGAAAGCGCCGTCCGCCCCGCGTCAAAGGAAATGAGCGTCACGCCGCCATCGCCGTAGGCGATGCCCCGCTCGTCCAGCGCCTGCATGACGCCGAAGCACATATTGTCGTTTTCGCAGTAGACCACGTCCGGCGCGGGATTGCTTTGCAGATAGGCGAGCGTCTCCTCATATGCCTTTGCCTGCGTGAAATCGCCGTTCAGCTGCGCGGCGATGGTCCAGTCCGCATGGGCGGCCGCGCCCGCCTCGAGCGCGGCGCTGCGCTGCAGCTGCGCCGTGGAGCCGGGCGTCCCCTGCAGGTGCAGGATCTGCACGGCGTCTTCCCTGCCGTCCGCCTTGAGCTTTTCGGAAAGCCAGGCGACAGCTTCGTCGGCGGTCTTGCGGAAGTTGGAGCCGACCCAGCTCGTGTAGAGCGACGGGTCGTCCAACTCCACCTGCCGGTCGACGATGATGACCGGGATGCCCGCCGCGCGGGCCTCCTCCAGCACGCTTTCCCAGCCCGTCTCGGTGACCGGCGCGAGGACGATGTAGTCCACGTCCTGCTGGATGAAGGTGCGGATGGCCTTGAACTGGTTTTCCTGCTTCTGGCGGGCATTGTCAAACAGGAGCTCGAAGCCGTTTTCCTCGCTCAGGCTCTCACGCATGGACTCGGTATTGGCCACGCGCCAGTCCGATTCCGCGCCGACCTGCGAGAAGCCGACGGTAATGAGCGTCGTCTCCTCCTCCGGCGTCTGCCGGACGTAGGGCATGCAGCCGCCAAGGCCCAGCAGCAGCGCAAGGCTCAGCAGCAGCAGTATCGGCCGCCTCATGCCCCGGCCTCCTTTCTGATGGGAAAGCGCAGCGTGACCGTCGTTCCGGCGTTCGGCTCGCTTTCCAGTTCCATGGAGCACTGCGCCCCGTACAGCAGCCGCAGCCGCCGGTAGACCGTCCGCAGGCCGAAGCCGACCTGCTCCTCGGTATCGAGACTCTGCCGCAGCTGCTGCAGGCGCTCGGGCGGCATGCCCGCGCCGTCGTCGCGGACCGTGATGCGGACGCGATCATCCTCCTGCGCGGCGTCGACCAGAATGCAGCCGAGGCCGCGGCGGAGCTTGATGCCGTGGTAGAGCGCGTTCTCCACCAGCGGCTGCAGCGTCAGCTTCGGCAGCACGCAGCCGCGCAGCTCCGGCTGGACGTGGATCTCATAGCACAGAATATCTCGGTAGCGCACCTGCTGGATCTCCAGATAGCTGCGCACGTGGATCTCCTCCTCGCCGAGGGTGATGATATCGCGGCCCTGGCTCAGGGAACTGCGGAAGAAATTCGAAAGGCTCGTGACCATCTCGACGGCCTGTTCGTTCTTGCCCGTCTCCACGAGCCAGATGATCGTGTCGAGCGTATTATATAGAAAATGCGGGTTGATCTGGCTTTGCAGCAGCGCCAGTTCCATCGCGCGCAGCTTGTCCTGCTCCTGCCGGTTGAGCTCCATCTGCTGCTGCAGGTGCTGCGCCATGTGCTCGAGACTGCTGCTGAGCGCCTGCAGCGTCTCATCCTCGGCCACGACCGGCTCCCGCGCGGCAATGTCGCCCCGGCCGATCGACTGCGCGCGCTCGCGCAGAGCGTAGATCGGCTGCGTGATGCTGCGGCTGATGGCCGCCGAGCGGCGCATGAGCACGCCCACGAGCACCAGCGCGCCCACGGCGACCAGCCCCAGCTCGAGCCAGAGTCTGGCCGTGAGCGCCGCCTGCAGAGAATCGAGATACCCGGCCTCGTGGTAGAGATAGGTATAGAAATACTGCTGGATCAGCTCGGTGAGGATATAGACGTTGGACTCGAGCTGCTCCATGCGGGCGTCATAGCCCTCGGTCTCGGTGATCTGCACGATGCGCTCGCGCAGATTTTCACAGAGATTGATCGCGCTCGTGATGGCCTTCCGGCTCTGCCGGTCCTGCGTGCCGGACAGGAGCTCCTGCGCGAGCGCGGTCGCCTCGTCGACCTCCTGCAGCGGCAGCGTTTCGCCGTAGCTGCTGTCGATGACGTAGTAATACATTTTGAGGTCGACGTCCTCCTTGAAGTTCTGGTTGAACTGGGAGGCGCGGACGATATTGGCCGTGACGATGGAATACTGGTGGTTGTGCAGAAGCAAGATCGCCAGCGTCGCCACCAAAATCACGCAGACAAGCAGCAGCATGCTCCACAGCAGCCGCCGCAGCTTTCCGTCGAGCGAGCGATGGGCCTCACTTCGCTTCATGCCCGTCTCCGTTTCCCGCGCGGTAGCTGCTCGGCGTGCAGCCCTGCGTCTTTTTGAACAGGAAGCTGAAGTAGCGCGGGTCGCGGTAGCCGACCTCGTAGGCCACCTCGCTCGAGCGCTTGCCGGAATAGCGCAGCAGCTCCTTCGCGCGCTCCATCCGCTTTTCCGTCAGGTATTCGACGAACGTCTGCCCCATCTCCTGGCTGAAAACGCCGGAAAAATAGTTGGGGCTGATATTGGCGGCCTTCGCCACGGCGTTGAGGGAGAGATTTTCGTCGGTGTAGTTCTGGTCGATATAGTGCAGCGCCCGCTTGAGCATGGATTTATACTGGTTGCCGGATTCCTCCTCGCGCAGCTCGATGGCGCGGCGCAGAAATGCGGCGCAGCTCTTTTTCAGCTCCGGCAGGTCGGCGTCCACCGCGCGCGCCTGCGCGGGCTCGAGCGGACGCAGGAATTCCTCCTGCGAATAGCCGAAGCTCTTGGCCGCGCGGATGGCGCTGAAGCGCAGCTCCAGCAGCACATACTGCCGGAACAGCAGAGAGTTGAGCGCGTTTCCGAAGGACGAGAGGTATTCCGACACGAAATCCGGGATCTCCTCACGCATACCGGTCTGCAGGAAGCTGCGGATGATGGCGGGGTCGGCCTTGCTGGCGTCGACCTCGTCGAGCTCCGAAAGCCCGCCGCGCTGCGGCTTTTTCAGCACGTCCGCCGTCAGGACATGCTGCTCGGGCAGCAGATGCCGGTAGGACAGGATCGTGTGCGCCCGGGCGTAGCAGCCGGGCAGCTCGCTCAGGCGGGCGACCGGGTCGCTGACTGCCGCGTACCAGGCGAGCGCCTCGTCGCCGCCGCAGCGGCGCTGGATGTTTTCCAGACAGCGGTGTACGGCGTCGTCCAGGCCTGCGCCGCTTGACGATGATGCAGTAGGTCATGAGGTTGCAGCGGAACAGCAGATACTCGCCGTAGCGCAGCAGGTAGGCCATCAGCTCCTCGAGCCGGTCGGCCAGCGTCTGGGAATACTCCGCCGTGCCCCTGCTTTGCAGCGTGAGCAAAATGACGGTATAGCCCTCGGCGTCAATGTCGATCTGCAGCTTTTTTGCCTGCTCGTAGATCTCCGACACGCGCAAAGAGCCGGAGGTGACCTGCTCAAAGAACTTGCGGCGGGCATACTGCTCATATTCCGCCCTTCCTGCTGGAAGCGGCGCAGATAGTCCTTCTGTTCTCGCTCCTCGTCGATTTTCCGGCTGACATCCTCCAGCGTCTTCAGCAGCGACGCCTTTGTCACGGGCTTAAGCAGATACTGCTCCACGCCGATCTCAATGGCCTCCTGCGCAAACTCAAAGTCGTTGTGTCCGCTGATGAGAATAATTCTTGTCTCCGGCAGTTCTGCGCAGACAAGCTTGCTGAGCGCCAGCCCGTCCATAAACGGCATTTTGATATCCGTAATCAGAATGTCCGGGCGCAGCTTGCGGATCTGCGGCAGCGCCAGCTCGCCGTCGGGCGCATCGCCGCAGAATTCAAAGCCGTACCGCTCCCAGTCGATGCAGTCGCGCAGCCCTTCCCGCACGACGCACTCGTCCTCTACCAGAAAAACCTTCAGCAATGCAATCACCTCAGAGTCATTGTACCATTCTTTTCCGGCCTTTGGAAGAAGCATTTCATTTTTTCGCCTGCACCCTACGAATTGGACAGATACGAATCATCCGTGATCGGGATGAAATTGTCGATTGGGGTCAGGGTATCCAGATACTCACGAATTTCGCTGTAGGTGTAATTTTCCGAAGACATGAGCTCCTCCGACCATTCCAGCTGATGACCTGTCATGGTATAAAATTCGACGTATTCGAACCGCATGAACCCCTGGCTCCCCCCGTCGTGTACCACGAGGCCGTTTCCGTCATACGCATACAGGCCGTTGCTGTAGTTCCAGTAGAACTTTTCGCTCGGAATGACCTGCTCACCGTCAAAGGAATAGATGTAGTAGTACGAGACGTCTTCGTGTACAATGAGCTCCGGCGTTCCATCCTGATCAATGTCATACAGGGTATATTCCGTTTTATATCCCGAGATCTCTGCCGGATATGTCAGCAGCACCGCTCTGTACTGCTCCGCAAACGACTGGCCGCCGGGCCGTGTCTGCTGCGGAGCTGACCGCATATGTATGCAGATCCACGCAGAAGATCATGGGGTCGTCATAATTGGGCGTGCCGCCGTGCAGATAGACCAGCGCCTGCTCTCCCCGAAGCTCAATTTCGCTGGCCCAGTAATAATTCGGGTCAAACTGCTCGATCCTTGCCAGCGTTTCGCCCGTATAGGACACCGCGAAAAAGTCCGGGCCGTATTGTCCGCACAGATAGAGCGCCGAATCGCCGAACGCGAAGCCCGTCGCTCGTCCCGCATAGTCGCTGTTCTCCCACAGGCGCGTTCCGGTCTGCACATCCAGACACACGACCGTCGTATTCTCGACATAATAATAGCGGTCGTCCCGCTGTCCAAGCTCGACGACGGATGCCATTTCAGTCATCACGAACCTTGGCGTTTCGAAGCTCCATACCGTGTTTTCCGCGGCGTCATAGCCGGTAATGACGGCGTATTCGTCCCCGCCCGACGGCACACGCGTCAGCTCAATTCTTTCAACTGCTGACTGCTCCGGCTCCGCAGCCGCCGCCGGTTCCGGCGTTTTTTCCGGCTCCGGTTCCGAATCGTCTGCGGTGCTGCCGCTTTCGGCCTCGTCATGCTTGGCCTCGTCGAGCTTGTCCCTGACCTGCCGGAGCGCGCTTTCCAGCGCGGCTGCCCCGCTGGCATCTCCGCCGTCTGCTTTCCGCACGCCGCAAGGCTGAGCAGAACGAGCATACAGACGGCCAAAATCATCCATCTTTTTCGGTTCATTGAAACTGCCTCCCATATTCACAAAATAATTCTGATCGTATTCTCCGCCGCTTACCGCAGGCGGTACCGGTAGAGCAGTCTGGTGCTGACCAGTTTCACATTGTCGGAGGATACTTGCGACTCACTCCAGTATGGCGTTCCATATCTGTAAAACGAATATGTATATAGTTTCTGACGGCTTGCTATCCGGTACTGCTCTTTCGGCTGCTCATAATATTTGGATGCTGTCGATATGTATGCAAAACCGAGTCCCTCGTCTGTATAAACATAATTTACGCCCGTTCCATGCCAGTCTCCGGATTCACTGTAGCTCTTTTCCGACCATACAACATAATAATCGCTGGCATAGGTTTTACCACCGCACCCTCCGGCCTGCATTTATAGCACGTGCCGTATCCATGCATATGCGCGCCGCAGCTATTACACAGGAAATAGTAATAGCGGTAAACCGTTCGCCGTTCTATCTTCTGTCTTCGACAACCACGCCATTTCTAAATCTGTCCATTCTCCGAAGGGGGTAATCACCCCCACGTATAGCTGCTGTCATATAGAGTCCAGCCGTCCAGTGTGCTTTGGCTGCTTGTTGTATACTCCTTCTTCTGATACTGATAGCCGTTGGCCTCGCAGATGAACCGGACGGTATCTGGCAGCAAGATATGCCCATTTGCTTTCTCCGCTTTGCACTTCTGCCACTCTTCGTATTCCTTATTTGTGATTTGCTTCATGGTGGTTACCTCTCTATGCTGGAATGATAACTTGAGGTTTCTCATACTTGACATATATACCAAATATCGTCACCTGTGAATCCGCACTTTCTATACAGTTCCAGCGGTTTGGACGTGTTGTCGAGATTCCCTGAAACCGTTACAAAACTCGCTCCGATGCTTTTGAGTCTATTGAGTAATACATCCACAATCTTTTTCCCAAGGCCTCTGCCTTTGTACTCTGGAAGCACCTGAACCCATTCAATGATACCCTCCTGACAAACCTCATCAAACTCAGCTATCCCCGAAGCGGCCATTTTTCCATTGTCGGCATTTATATATACACATAATTCTTCACGGAAGGTTTTGTGCTGCTTCCACTGCAGAATGTCTTGTTCACTCACGACGATATTCTCATGATTGTAAGACTCATTTATCATCTCACACAGTTGTGTTGCCTGATAATCAATCGACAAGGTGTCGTAATCATAATCTATCGGAGGCAGATCATTCAAATCATGCTTTATCCTGAAAAATCTTTGAAAATTGCCATACTGTCCATTCCAATTACTACAATGAATGATTCTCATGGAATCGGGAATGGCCAGTGTTTTGGCCTTCCAATATGGAACCGAAAGTGTTCCACATATGGATTCTGGAAGGTACTCTTTTACATCCATTAAATTATTCCTGATCTGTACAAATTCCTGTTTTCCCGCCATCTATTATACCGACGAAGTATGAACATTTCTACCGATAAAAACAGCCGGGACACCCCGACTTCCACAATTTACCCCTCAAACACCAACTTACCCCTCAAGCGGAAAATCGGCGGCGGAAAAATTAAATTGTATCAATCTCGGTGTCTTTATATCTAAAATCTCCCATCCCGGCAGACGGGTACGATACTGCTGTTCCATGCGCCTCACCTCAATTCATTGATCTGGATCCCGATCACGCTGACGTTATCCCGCCCGCCGTTCTGCAGCGCCGCGCGGAGCAGATGCTCTGTGATCTGCCGGACGCTGGTGGTATGCTGCCGGATGCAGTCGGCGATCATCACGTTCGGCAGCAGATCGGTCAGACCGTCGCTGCACAGCAGATAAAAATCACCAGGCTTCAATTCGCTTTTGACCAGATGCGGCACGAGCGTCCAGCTCGTCCGGGAAAACGCCCAGATACTGTGTCAGCGGCGGTTTTTCCGTGCCCCGTACCCTCCGGCACAGGCTCACTGTCGTCAACGGACATCTGCGTCAGCACGCGGTCGCGCAGCCGGTAAATGCGGCTGTCGCCAAGATTGCAGGCATAGACCTCCTCCGCCGTAAACAGGAGCGCGGCCACGGTCGTTCCCATCCGGCCATACGGCAGCGCTTCACATCCCGCGCATACCGCATCGTTCATCTCGCTGCACGCCTGCTTCAAAAGGCGCTTGGCCGCACCATATTCCTGCAGCCGCTCCTGCCCAGCGCGCAGCGCCTGGCCGCCGTGAACGCCGCAGCGTCTCCGGCCTGTTCGCCGCCCATGCCGTCGAAAATGGCAAAAGCATTTCTCCGTGTCCAGCAGATACTTCGCCGTCAGAATCCCCTTCAGTCCGCGGTTATTCTGCTCCAGCGTGCGGCCGTTCAAATAGATATTATCCTCATTTCTTGCCCGCACTCTACCAATATCGCAGCCGCAGGCAACGGATATCTGATACATACGCTTCTCTCCCGTTTTTTCAATATGGTCAGGCTGTTTGCGCCTTCCGACGCTGCCAGCTGCGTTCGCTTCTTGCGCGGGAGAACCGGCTGGCGGCATTGGCCTCTTCTCTGACCGCTGGGGCAATCGGCAGTTGTCCAGGCAAATATTACGGTTCCCTTCTCTTGCCTTTACTTCTTTTTTTGTAGTATAATCTGCTTGAAATTACATGAAGTAATGATACACGAATTTTTTGTGATTTTGAAAGTGTCTGTGCATAACTCACAGCATTTTTCGACATAACTTGCACGGATCGGATCATTTTATGGCTCAATATTCTCCTCTGTTTGTCGCTGTCAACGCTTTGCTCTTCGCGATGTGCCGCAGCCTTCTGCTGTACGCTGACGCGGCGGTTTTCCATGCCTGTCACGATTCTCGGATTTGTCGTCCAGTACTTCATCTGGGTCATTCCGCCGTATTTTATGGCGTATGGGTCGATCCTCCGTGTCGTTTATCCGCTGATCGCGATCGTGCTGCCGCTTTTCCTGCTCTTCCGCGACAAGTGGCAGCGAATACTCTTTGTATCGCTGAGCTGCCTTGTTTTTCATGTATGTCGCAGATCTTGTTCCGTGCGCAATTATCTTTACGCCGGAACAGATGCACGCGCCTTGCCCTGCAGCCTCTGCCGCAGCGGCTGGCCGCCTATGCGATCTGCGTCAGTCTCGACGCGTTTTGCTGTGGATGCTGGTGCTGTTCATGAACCGCTATAAAAACCGGCTGCACGGCAGCGAATGGGCGCTGTATATGCTGTTTCCGCTCAGCCAGTATCTGCTGCTGTTCGGGTGGCTCCGGGTGTGCCTGACCGAGATGACGCTTCCGCGTACCGGATATGTCATTGCCGCAATGCTGGTCTGCATCGCGGCGGACGCGTTTTTGTATCTTGCCGTGCGCGGCATGGCGCAGCAGCGCAGTGCGCTCAAGGCGAAAAACGACCTTCTCTCCGCGCAGATCGACCGGCAGAAGGAGCATTATGCCGCGCTCACCGCGCAATACGCGAACATCCGACGTGTGCGGCACGATATTGCCAAGCATCTTGACACCATGCAGGCGCTGCTGCAGTCCGGACAGTATCAGGCTGCCGCGGCGTATTCAAACGAGGTTTCCGCGCAGGCGCAGGTGCAGGCGCATCTGGGGATCTGCGAGAATCCGATCGTTGACGCGTATCTGTTTTCCCGCTCACAGGAGCTGGAGCGGCAGGGCTTCCGCGTTCAGCTGCGCGTGCTGCTGCCGGAAGCCACCGGAATTTCAGATCCCGACCTCATTATCGCCTTTGCGAACCTGCTGGACAACGCCGCAGAGGCGTGCCAGACCGGTGAAGACCGGACGATCCTCCTGACCGCCGCTGTCAGCAAAGGGCTTTTTTGACCATCGAGACAGAAAATTCCTGCGCGCAGCCGCAGGCAAAAAGCGCCGCATTCCGGAGCTGGAGCGCGGCATTGGCTTTTCGATTTTTCAGGAGCTTGCCCGAAAATATGACGGCAGGTTCTCCTATCACGCGGAAAACGGCCGGTTCACAGCCAGCCTGATCCCTGAAAGGAGAGCTTCGCTTGCGCAACATTGCGATCTGTGACGACGAACCGCTGTACCGGGAACGGCTCGCGCAGTCTGTGCGCGCCCATGGAAACGGACAGGCGGCGCAGCTGCAGCTGTTTGATTCGCCGGCGGCGCTTTTGCAGGCGGTGCATATGCATCGGCTATGCGCCGGACATCGCCGTCCTCGATATCCAGATGGATGAAATGACCGGCATTGAGCTGGCAAAGCAGCTCAACGCGGCGCTGCCGCAATGTGCGATCATCTTTTGTCTCCTCCTTCCTCGGCTTTGCAACCGACGTTTACGAAGCGGAGCACACCTATTTTATCCTGAAAAGCGAGCTTGAGCAGCGCATCGGAAACCGCGCTGCAGAGGGGCGCTGAACCGGAAAGTGCCGCCGGTCCTGCACTATCCCGTGACGCAGGGCTACCGCAGCGTTTCCTGCGCGCAGGTGCTGTGTCTGGAGCGCATTCCCCTCCGCAGAACAAAGCCTCACGCTGCTGGCGGCATAACAGAATGGACAGCGCTGCCGCCTGCGGAGCTGCTGATGGAGAGCCGCCGCGCAGTTTCATCCGCTGCCACCAGAGCTACTGGGTCAACTTCCGGCAGATCGAGACGATGGAAAATGATTGCTTCCTGCTGCCGGGCGGCCTGCGCGTTCCCATCATCGCCGCACCTTTACCGCAGCACTGCGCGCGAGCAAAGTTCTTTCTCCTGCTTGCTTGAAAAACCGCACCGCCTTAAATTGGCGGTGCGGGTCGTTTATTTTCGTTCTGCTGGCTTTCCGCAGCTCAGCCAGTCACTTTTTGCAGCGCCAGAGGAAGGTGACGATCTGGGTGCGGGTGCATTCTGCGTCGGGGCTGAAGGTGGGTGCGGGTGGTGCCCGTGGTGATCGCTTTTCCTTACTGCCCACTAGGACCGCGTCGGCGTAGTACACGTCGGCGGAAACATCCGTGAACGGGTTGCTGCTGCCTGCCGCTGGGGACTGCTCAGAGCGCCAGAGGAAGGTCACGATCTGGGTGGTATCGTCCGGGCTGGAACGTCGCTGCTCTGCCCTTCGTGATGCCGTTCTCGATTTCGCCCACAGAACCGCGTCATAGTAGTAGCTGTCTGCGGGAACGTCGGTAAAGGGCATGGTGCGGGATTCGGGCGCGGGATCTTCCGGCGGCACGCCACAGGAAGGTCACGGCCTGCGCGCGGGTTGCAGATGCCGTCCGGGGAGAAGTGCGCGGCGTCCGTGCCGGTGGTAATGCCGTTTGCAACGGCCCAATCTACGGCGTCTTCATAATAGCTGCCGACGGTACGTCGACAAAGCTGCTGCGTACCCGGAACTGCACCTCGATGGTGTGGGACGCGCTGATGTTCTCGAAGGTGTAGGACCGCACCGCGCCGATGCCCGGCCATCAATTTTCACGTCGGAGACGGCATAGCCCCTGTTCGGCGTGATGGTGAAGGTCTGGTTCGCACCCGCCCGGACGCTGACGTCGCCGCTCGGCGTGATGGAGCCGCCTGCACCGGCAGTCGCCCGGATGATGTAATAGCCGGGAACGTACCCGCCGCTGCCCGCTGCCGCCGGTATAGGTCCAATGGGCGTACACGATGGTATTTGCCGCGAAACGGTACTGGTCGCGATCAGCTCACCGCCGTTTCGCTCCGTGTACCAGCCGTCGAAGCGGTAGCTGCCGCTTCGGAACGCGCCGGGCAGGAACGCCAGCCTGTGACCGATGGTCGTCATGCTGCTGACGGCGGGCGTGCCGCCGTTGCCGTCAAAGAAAACGACAAATTCATTGACGGGAACCGGCTCCCAGATGGCATAGAGCGTGATATTCGATGTCACCATGATAGCGCCGTCGGCGATCACGCTGCCGTCGGCGCTGAGCGCCCAGCCGCTGAACTGCATATTCACGGGCGGGATAAAGCCGCAGGCGGAAGGGGATAGCGGCTGCCCTCTTCAACGGTGACCGGCTCCATGCTGCCCGTGCCGCCGTTGGCGTTGAAGGTGATCGTAAACGTGGTCGGAATCACTGCGGAATCCTTCCACAGAGCTTTGATCTCGGTGTTTCCGAGCACGACGTAGCCGTCGCCCGCATTGTATTCAATGCCGCCGATCTCCCAAGCCTTGAATTCCTGACCATCAGGTGCGGTAAAGCCGCAGGCGGGAAGGACGTACCGGCTGCCCTCTTCAACGGTGACCGGTTCCATGCTGCCCAAAGTGCCGCCGTTGGCGTTGAAAGTGATCGTGAACGTGGTCGGAATCACTGCGGAATCCTTCCACAGAGCTTTGATCTCGGTGTTTCCGAGCACGACGTAACCCGTCGCCCGCATTGTATTCAATGCCGCCGATCTAGCAATACGTAACTGAACGAAGTACTGAT
>VOFK01001779.1_pt1 | contig 30343 bp, 41 predicted proteins | sample 5384121 | NCBI WGS metagenome assembly VOFK01 (sample SAMN12384730, study PRJNA508395) | human gut metagenome | isolation source: healthy gut J | host: Homo sapiens | reverse complement strand
TCAGTATTACTTCGTTCAGTTACGTATTGCTGGAAGAAACGAACAACAAAGAGTAAGCCATGGCTTGAGATCGAAAGATAAGGAATTATCATCAGAATTTAACGAACGGTGCGCAAAGTCGTTCATCGTGACCACGATTCTTATGCCGATGCTGATGTCGGCCTGATGGTAGCCGGCTCATCATACGCGTGAAACCAGCTGATTCCGTGATCGACAACGGTGTGGCTCGAAGCAGCCGAGGAGGTGGTCTATGAGCCGACCGACCTGACGCTCGACGAGGCTCGCAAACGCCAGCACCGTTTCGCATACTCTGGATCGGCGGGGACATAAGCCACAATCCGGCAACGTGAAACTCTATACCAACGGCTCCTCGATGTGGTCGAGGAAGTGATGGGGCAGATCCCCGACATCATCGAGAAGAGACTTTCAAGGACTCTCAACATCAATCTGTCGCAGATTCTCGACGAGGTGAAAACGGTTCTATGCAGGTCTTCCGCAACGAGAATGCAGAGCGACAAAGCAGGCCACATGCGTCGGCCATCGACCTCGTGGGGCTGGTGCTCGGTATGATCCTCATGTTCCTGATGATTTACGGCGCGATGGTCATGCAGTCGGTCATCGAGGAGAAAACAACAAGGTTGCTCGAAGTGGTCGTCTCTTCGATCAGCCCCTCCGCTGATGCTGGGCAGATCCTGGGTACCTTCCGTCGCAGGTGGTGCAGGTGCTCATCTGGGGGCGTGCAATGATGCGGCGGAATAGGTGCGCTCGTCATGCACTGATCCCATGCTGATGGTACCACTCTTTTCATGGTAACATAAAGCGTGGGGAAAAAATTTATTAATAAAGTATTTGTGTCACGCGACTTTAGGCGCGGAAATGGAAGAAAAAAAAAGAAAACTATTCTATGTATTTTTATTGGGTTATTTATTAGGATCTTTACCCTTCGCTTTGATTATTGGTAAGAAGTTTTTATCATACACTGAACATACATAATATCGAAACGGTAAAACCAGGTAGAAACCGGCTGTTGACCAGCGATGTTTTTAAAGTAGTACTTGCAGCCATCGCGCAGGACTTCGCAGGCTGTCGTCTGAGAGCGCCGCAGCCATGCCGGACGGTAGAGGTAGAGCAGCACGTTTTGCTTTTCCGTGAAGCGCAGCGGGATCAGGCACAGCCCCCTTCGGGATCAGGCGGCGGTTTATCTCGCGGATGTCCCTGTATACCTGCTCCTTTGCTATCATAGGGGTGGGGGAACAGGCTGCCGGTCTTTATCCCGGCGAGCGTCGGCGCGCACTGGCTGATTATTCTGCTCTCTGACATGACAGAGGCTCCTTTCAATAATAAGTTAAATGCATCTAACTAAGTCCAAAGAAATTTGCGCACTCTGCGCAAAAAGAGGTTTTCGAGGATTTATTTATGCGGCCGGCTCTGTCATGCACGGCAAAAGCCGGCCGGTTATTGACGATTTTTTACTTTTTACCGAAGCTGAAGAGCTTCTTCTTTTCATAGGGCTTGCTGCTGACGGACAGAATCGTGTAGCCGCTGCCGTCGAGAGCCTTTTCGATATCGCCCTCACTTATGGGGTCTTCGCTGATAATGGTCGCTTCGCCTTTGCTGTGAGAGGCGGAGACTTTTTCACATTGAGATGATTGCGGATGGCGTCGTTCACATGGCTTTCGCACATGGAGCACATCATGCCGTCTAGTTTAACTGTAGTTTCGATCATAGTTAGTCACTCCCAATTTCATTCCGACAGCACTGCAAGCTGTTCGGGCAGCTCCGCAAGCCCGTGCAGGCAATATGACTGCATACATCCTCGCTCAGTCCGAGCGCTGCTTTCAGCTTTTCACTCAGCTGTGCGCAGCCGAGAGAGTACCGGGCGGCTTCTTCGCTGCCCTGCTCGGTGAGGTAGGACCGCGCCGTATTTCTGCTTTTCCGCAAGGCCGAGGTCGCACAGGTTCTGGATCATCGAGTGGGCACTGGGCTTTGACACGCTCATCCGCGCCGCTATATCCTTGCACCGCGCGCCCTGATCGGACACGCACAGCTCGATAGCACAAGCAGGTATTTGATCGCGGAGGAGGAGAGGGGTTTGCTGGAGTTCAACATATTGAACCTCCCGGTTAGAAATGATGGGAGATGCAGAGGTGAAAGCTGCATCTCCCCTTTTCCTACTTAGCGCTGTGGCAGCTGCCGTGCATCGCACAGTCAGCGCAGCCGCAGCCACAGGAGAGGATTGTCCCCGCTTCTTTTCCGCACAAGATGTATTGAGATGAGTACCACTATGGCAAGGAGTACAATAGAGATAAGAATGGTGGAAAAGGTTTGCGGCGAAATTCAAGAAAAAGTCATGGTTTATCGCTCCTTTTATGTGAAAGTGATGGAAAACTTTTGAGCTCCCGGGAGGATACCCTCCCCGGTTGATGATTTGGATCAGAGCTTCTCGGAGAGCTTGGTAGCTTCCTTGTAGGGCTTTGCCAGCATGTAGATGATGCCTGCGAGAGCCGCGATAGCGACGATCAGGCCGATCACATTGACATTGCCGGTGAACAGGCCGCCGAACTGGTTGACCATGAGGGCGCAGATGTAAGCGAAGCCACACTGATAGCCGATGGCGAACCAAGTCCACTTTGAGCTGTTCATTTCACGCTTGATTGCACCGATAGCTGCGAAGCAGGGGGCGCAGAGAAGGTTGAAGACGAGGAAGGAGTAAGCGGTCACGCTGGTGAAAGCTGCTGCGAGGTTCTGGTAAACGGTACCGACGCCGCTGGCGTAGAGGATACCGAGGGTACCGACGATGTTCTCCTTAGCAACAAGGCCGGTGATGGATGCGACGGCTGCCTGCCAGTTGCCCCAGCCCAGAGGGATGAAGATCCAAGCGATGGCGTTGCCGATGGTTGCGAGGATGGAGTAGCCGATCTCGTCCTCGGAGAGCATACGGAACGTGCCGTCAACAACACCGAAGTAAGTGGTGAACCAAACGAGGATAGTGGACAGAAGGATTATCGTGCCGGCCTTCTTGATGAAGCTCCAGCCGCGCTCCCACATGGAGCGGAGAACGTTGCCGAGAGTCGGCCAGTGGTATGCGGGCAGCTCCATAACGAAGGGAGCAGGCTCGCCGGAGAACATCTTGGTCTTCTTGAGCATAATGCCGGAGATGATGATCGCAGCCATACCGACGAAGTAAGCGGAGGTAGCGACCCACGCGGAGCCGTTGAAGATAGCGCCTGCGATCATTGCGATGAAGGGGACCTTTGCGCCGCAGGGAATGAAGGTCGTGGTCATGATGGTCATACGGCGGTCACGCTCGTTCTCGATGGTACGGGAGGCCATAACACCGGGCACACCGCAGCCGGTACCGATGAGCATCGGGATGAAGGACTTACCGGAAAGACCGAACTTACGGAAGATACGGTCAAGGACGAATGCGATACGAGCCATGTAGCCGCAGGCCTCAAGGAATGCAAGCAGCAGGAACAGCACCAGCATCTGCGGCACGAAGCCCAGAACGCGCCGACACCGGCTACAATACCGTCAAGGATAAGGCCGCTGAGCCAATCGGCAGTGCCGGCAGCTTCAAGGCCGTCGCCTATGGAAGAGGAATACTGGGAACCCAAACGCCGTAGTCCGCGGGATCAGGCTCTTCGCCGATCTCTTCGAGGGTAGCCTGAGCGTCCTCGTAATCGGTGACAGTGGCTTCAACTTCTTCAACGGCCAGAGTCTCTTCATCTTCTACCTCATAGGTGAAGACGCCGTCTGCGGGCTCGCCGTTCTCTTCAACGTATGCGTCGTAGCCGTCTACGATAGCGGAAGCTTCGTTGCCCCACTCTTCGGCGACTTCGTTGTACGCAGCGGAGCCTATGCCGAACAGGTGCCAGCCGTCGCCGAACACACCGTCGTTTGCCCAGTCGGTAGCGGGAGCGCCGACGCCGACCATTGCGACCCAGTAAACAAGGAACATGACCAATGCGAAGATCGGGAGACCGAGCCAGCGGTTGGTGACGATCTTATCTATCTTATCGGAGGTGGAGAGCACCGGCCTCTTTTCTTCTTCTTGTAGCAGTTCTTGATAAGCTGTGCTATGTAAACGTAGCGCTCGTTGGTGATGATGCTCGGCATCGTCATCATCCAGCTCAGTCTCGGCTGCCTTGATATCGCTCTCGATATGCTCCATAGACGGAAGTCGATCTTGAGCTGAGCAAGAGCCTTGTCGTCACGCTCGAAGATCTTTATCGCGTACCAGCGCTGCTGATCCTCAGACATGGGAGTGCAGAGCCGCTTCCTCGATGTGAGCAATGGTGCGTGCTCAACAGGCCGGAGAAAGTGTGCATCGGAACGGTCTTGCCCAAGTTTTGCCGCGTCGATAGCGGCCTCGGCAGCGTCCATAACGCCGTCGCCGTTCAGAGCGGAGATCTCAATGATCTTGCAGCCGAGCTCACGGGAGAGCTCTTCGATGTTTATCTTGTCGCCCTTCTTGCGGACGATATCCATCATGTTGATGGCGATCACCACCGGGGATGCCAAGCTCAGTGAGCTGAGTGGTGAGTAGTAGAGGTTACGCTCAGGTTCGTGCCGTCGATGATGTTGAGTATCGCATCGGGACGCTCGGTTATCAGGTAGTTACGGGCGACGACTTCTTCAAGCGTGTAAGGGGACAGAGAGTATATACCGGGAAGGTCCATGATGACGACGTCATCGTGCTTCTTGAGGCGGCCTTCCTTCTTTTCAACGGTGACTCCGGGCCAGTTGCCGACGAACTGGTTGGAAGCCGGTCAGCGCATTGAACAGCGTTGTTTTACCGCAGTTGGGGTTGCCTGCGAGGGCAATTTTGATCTGCTTATCCATGATTGATTACTGCTCCTTCTTCCGGTTAAGCTAAGTTAACCTGTCTACAAAAAATCAGATAATTTTTACTCGACTTCGATCATTTCGGTGTCAGCCTTGCGCAGGCTCAACTCGTAACCGCGCACGGTGACCTCCATGGGATCGCCGAGAGGAGCGACCTTACGGACGAACACTTCGGTACCCTTGGTGATGCCCATGTCCATGATACGGCGGCGCTTGATGGGGCCCTTCACCGTGGCAGCTTAACGACCGCAGTTTCGCCGATCTTGACTTCACGCAGTGTCTTCATTCTTTCCTCTCCTTTTTTGGTTTTCTCAGACCATGATTTTGCGAGCCATTTCTTCGCTTATCGCGACTCTGGCTTCCTTGACCTTGACGATCACGTTCCCGTTGAGCACGGTGATGAGCGTCCGTATGCGTACCCAACAACGCAAGCCCAGATCCTCAAGATGCTTCTTGACCTCCGGACTGCCGCCGACTTTTCGGATCAGATATTCCTCTCCGATGTTTGCAAGGGGTAGCGGCATCATATTCTCTTTCCGCCTTTCAGGTTAGCTTCAACTAACCATAGTTGAAAAAACTGGTCAGAAGCGGTCGACCGCTGCATCGGATGTTGTCTCTTTCAAACTGTTAACCTCTTCTAACTGAACGCAGTTTAACACCTCTAACCATACTTGTCAAGTAAATTTTAAAGATTTTTTTTCGCACTTGCATTTTTGGTTAAAGTATGTTAACTTATACTAAACAATGACACGGAAGTTGGTGTATTTTAACATGGCGATTCAAAAAGCCGCGGAGGATTATCTTGAAGCGATGCTGATGATGAAGGAGAAGCACGGGTATATCCGCTCTATCGATGTTGCGGAGAAGCTCAATGTCACGAAGCCCAGCGTCAGCTATGCGACAAAGCGCCTCAAGGAAAGCGGACACATCACAATGGATAAGGACGGGCTCATCACGCTGACGGAAACCGGCATGGCGGTTGCAGCAGAAATGCTCAAGCGCCACAAGGCGCTCACAAAGTTCCTCATCATGCTCGGCGTCGATGAGAACACAGCACAGGAGGACGCGTGCAAGCTGGAGCATGACCTGAGCCAGCAGTCCTTTGACGCGATATATTCCCGCCGCAAGCATGGTCGCGGGAAAGACTGAGCACGCGGAAGCTTATAGAAAACCAACAGCCGCGGCCGTAGAGCCGCGGCTGTTCTGGTATGCAGAGATCACCAGATAGAACTTGCGCCCCGGCGCACATTTTGATGAGCGCGGCGGAGGCGGCAAGCTGCATCGCCTTGGGGACGCGGCGCTGGGAGAACGGGCACATACTCACGCAGCGCATGCAGCTGATGCACTTGACTTGTCGGTATGCTGCGGGTCACCCGGATCGATAGCCTCGGTAGGGCACTCCCTGCGCGCAGGTCGCAGCCGGAGCACTTTGGAGCTTGAGGTTGGGTACAGGGATGCCCTTATACTCCTTTGTACGGGCGCTTGCCGGGCATGGCAACGGGAGTGAGCTCCTGCTTTGCCATGAGGGAGGCGAGGAACTTATTGAGCGCGGCGATATCGGACGCATCGGGACGGCCGGCGCCGAAGCGCTTGTCGATAGAGTGCGGGGCGATCATCTCCGCACCGCCGACTACCTTGAAGCCGCGGTTGAGACACAGGTCGCTCATCTCGAGCAGAGCGTCCTCTACGGCGCGGTTGCCGTAGACGCGCCACGAGCACGGCCTTTGCGCCGTTGCCGTGGACATAGTTCATGCGGTCGTACATCGGGGTGGGGATCCTGCCGCCGTAGACAGGGAAGCAGAAGAACACAAGGTCATCGGAGGAAAAGCTGACCTCATAGCCGCGTGTGGTGTAATCGTAAGGGGCTGCGACTTTCAGCTCGTTTGCGATGAGCTGGGCGACCTTCTCAACGCCGCCGGTGGGGCTGAAGCAGATGATCGTGGTTTTCATTAATTCACCTCATATTTTTTACGGCGCGCCGCCGTGACAGCAGAGCACGGCGGGCGCGCCATTTTTCACGATATCAGATACGCTTCCACGTTACGCCGTGGGGGATGTCGGTAAGCTCAATGCCGGCGGCCTTGAGCTCATCGCGGATGCGGTCGGCCTCGGCGTAGTTCTTGGCCTTCTTCGCGTCCTGACGCGCCTGGATCTTGGCCTCGACCTCGGCGTCGGCCTCACCGGACTCGGGGACGATGGTGAACGCACCGGCGGCGACGTTCTGCTTTTTCAGCTCCTCGCGTCTTGCGTCGGCCTTCTCGATAAGGCTCAGGCTCAGCACACGGTCAAAGTCCGCAATGGTGGCGAGCTTGGTCGCGTCATTGGTCTTGTACTTGAGCACGTCATACAGCGCGGTGACGGCGAGGGAGGTGTTGAGGTCGTTGTCCATCGCGGCGCAGAACTTCTCCTTCAGCGCGGCGGCCGCGGCCTCATCATATTCGCCCTCGCCGGGCTTGAGCGCGGCGATGCGGTTTATGAGCTTATTGAACGCGGCCTGCGCGTTATCGAGATTTTCCCAGGTAAAGACGAGATTGTTGCGGTAGTGGCTCTGGAGGCAGAAGAGACGGTAGGCGAGCGGGTCATAGCCCTTTTCCTGAAGCAGGGACACGGTGAGGAACTCGCCGCTGGACTTGCTCATCTTGCCGTGGCTGGTGTTCAGGTGGTGAACATGCATCCAGAAATTGCACCAATTGTGCCGAGATAGGACTCCGACTGGGCAATTTCGTTAGTGTGGTGGGGGAAAGCGTTATCGATGCCGCCGCAGTGGATATCAAGGTCTTCGCCGAGGTGCTTCATGGAAATGCCGGAGCACTCAATGTGCCAGCCGGGATAGCCGACGCCCCAGGGGGAATCCCATTTCAGCGCCTGATCCTCGAACTTGGACTTGGTGAACCAGAGGACGAAGTCGTTCTTATTGCGCTTGTTCGTGTCCTCGTCGACGCCCTCGCGCACACCGACAGCGAGATCGTCCTGATTGAAGTCGTTGAAAACATAGTAGCGCTCAAGCTTGAGGTATCGAAGTACACATTGCCGCCGGCGAGGTAGGCATAGCCGGTGTCCAAGGGAGCTTGGTGATGATGCGGATATAGTCATCGATGCAGTTGGTCGCGGGCTCGACAACGTCGGGGACGCTTGATGTTGAGCTTCTCGCAGTCGGAGAAGAAAGCGTCGGTATAGAACTTTGCGATCTCCATGACGCTCTTGTGCTCGCGCTGTGCGCCCTTGAGCATCTTGTCCTCACCCTCGTCTGCATCGGAGGTCAGATGGCCAACGTCGGTTATGTTCATGACGCGCTTGACGTTATAGCCGAGGTAGCGCAGATACTTCTCCAGAATGTCCTCCATGATGTAGGAGCGCAGGTTGCCGATGGGGCAAAGTGATAGACCGTGGGGCCGCAGGTGTACATCTTCACGATGTCGGGATGGTTGGGAACGAATTCTTCCTTTTTCTGCGTGTTGCCGAATTATAAAGTTTCTTCATGGTCTTTACCTCAATCGAGCAGTCTTATGATTTGAATACGTCGCGGTTGACCCAGAAATAGTGTATGCCGGAGCCGACCGTCGTGATAAGTATGAGCACGGTGAATATCGTGTTTACAGCCGCGGCCTCGGAGAAGAGCATCATTGCGGAAAGCCCCACCATGGTGCAGCCCGTCTTGAGCTTGCCGGACCATGCCGCCGCTATCACGCGCCCCTGCTCCACCGCGATGAGCCGCAGCCCGGACACCGCAAACTCGCGGAACAGCACGATAGCGACGCACCAGCAGGGCATCTGGCCGTTCTCGACGAAGAGCACATTGCCGCGAGCACGAGCATCTTATCAGCCAGCGGATCCATGAACTTGCCGAAGTCCGAGACCTGATTATAGTGCCGCGCTATGTAGCCGTCGGCCACGTCGGAAAGACAGGCAATTATGTAAACCGCAAGCGCAACGTACAGATGCCCAGCCGAAAAGGTTCTGGTAGGCGAGAACCAGAATACCGGGATAAGCGCGATGCGGAAAATGGTGATCTTGTTTGCGGTAGTGTTCATCATTTTGTGCATTCCTCCACTTCGCCGAAGAGTATACCATCTTCCGCGCTCTGAATCAATACATTCACCATTTCGCCCTCGCGGCAGCTGCCGGAGAAGAGTACCTGCCCATCTATATCCGGCGAATCGGCGTAGCTTCTTCCGGTGTTCAGCCCCGTCTCGTCAGTCGACCCCTCGCAGAGGACACGAATGGTCTTGCCGCAGAAGCCCTGACAGAACTTCATCCATTATCGGCGCCTGAAGCTCCATGATAAGGTCTGCGCGGCGCTGAGCTTCCTCCTCGTCCACATGTTCCATCTTTGCCGCCGGCGTACCCTCCTCAGGGGGAGAAGGGGAATACGCCCACGCGCTCGATGCGCGCCTTCCTTGGAATTCGCAGAGCTCCTCAAACTCGGCCTCGCCCTCGCCGGGGAGACCTGCGATAAGGCTGGTGCGGATGACAAGGCCGGGGATGCGCTCACGCAGCTTTTTGAAGAGCACACGGATATCCTCGCCGGTGCCGCGGCGGTTCATGATCTTGAGTATATGGTCATTTATGTGCTGGATGGGGATATCCAGATATTTTACGATCTTGGGGTTGTTTGCGATCTCGTAGATAAGCTCCTCATCGAACTGGTCGACATAGAGGTAGTGGAGCCTTATCCACTCGATGCCGTCTATCTTCGGACAGGCGGCGGCAGAGCTCGGCCAGACAGCGCTTGCCGTACAGGTCGGTGCCGTAGCGGGTGATGTCCTGCGCGATGACTATAAGCTCCTTGACGCCGTGCGCGGCGAGGTCGCGCGCTTCCTCCACGATGTCCTCCATCCGGCGTGAGCGGTACCGCCCGCGGATAAAGGGGATGGCGCAGAAGGCGCAGAAGTTGTTGCAGCCCTCGGCGATGCGCAGATACGCCCAGCCCGGACCGGTGGAGACAACGCGGGGTATCTCGTCAATGGGGGCGCTGTTGTCGCCGAAGGCGCTTGTACATCGCCCCGTCATTACGGCGTCTGCCGCACTGACGATATCGCCGAAGCTGCCGACGCCGAGCACGGCGTCAATTTCCCGGCATTTCGGACATGATGCTGTCCTTATATCTCTCGGCAAAGACAGCCCGTGACGATAAGTCCGCCCAGTCTGCCCGCTTTTTTCAGCTCCGCCATTTCAAGGATGGTGTCGATGGCCTCGCTCTTCGCAGCGTCAATAAAGCCGCAGGTGTTCACGATAGCAAGGTCTGCTCCCTCCGGATCGGGGACGAGAGTATAGCCTGCCTCGCTCATGAGGTAGAGCATCTGTTCGCTGTTGACAAGATTCTTGGCACAGCCAAGAGAGATCATCGCAAAGGTTTTTTCCATGGTTTATCAGTCCTCTATGGTTGCATTAAAACGGTTTAATGCTTCGCGTATATCCTCCCATGAGTAGCCCCGGCGGAAGAGCGCGGCACTGACCTTTCTGACCTGATCGCGGTCCTCGGGATCGGTCAGCCGGGAGGAAATGAATTTATCTATCTTTGAATCGTCACGGGCGCGGCATCAAGAACCTCATCCCACATATCGCGGTCGATGCCGCGGCGCGAAAGCTCGGAGCGGATGCGCCCCGGCCCGTAGCCCTTGGCACTGTAGTGCCGGGCGACGGCGGCAGCGTAGCCCGCGTCGTCGATGAGCCCGCGCTCTGCGAGCCATGCGGCGCAGTAGGCTGCGTCCTCCTCGTCATAGCCCTTGTCGGTGAGCTTTTTTTCAAGCTCCTTCCGGCTCATGGCGCGGCGGGAGAGATACTCCAGCGCCTTCTCGCGCGTGAGGGCACGGCGCGATTCGCGCTCAAGCTCCTCAAGAGCGCCTTCGTCAAGCTCACGCCCGGAGAACAGGCGCAGATCGGTCACAACGCCGAGGGTGGTTTTTATCTCGCGTTCATCCTCCAGCGTGACGGTGAGCCGCCCGGGGAGGTCTGCTTTATCGCGGTAATGAGCACCGGCTATCAGTCCTCGGTGAAGTCCGCGGCGGTGATATCCACGGCGGTGGGAGTGCGGCCGGAGACCATGGCGGCGCGCTTTGCCTGCGGGGTGAGGAGCTTGTGCGCGTTCTCGCGTATCTCCTTTTCGATAGCGTCGCAGGCTTCGATTGGCGAGAAGGTACTCCCTTCACACCGTCGCGACCTTGATGCGCTGACCGTTGCAGGTGTACCACGCGCCGGCCTTGTCGATGAGCTCGAGCTTCACGCCGAGATCGATGATCTCGCCGACCTTGGAAATGCCTTCGCCGTACATGATATCAAACTCCGCCTCGCGGAACGGGGGAGCGACCTTGTTCTTGACGACCTTGGCGCGCGTGCGGTTGCCGACCATCTCGCCGCCGACCTTGAGGGTCTCGATGCGGCGCACATCGATACGCACGGAGGCATAATACTTCAGCGCGAGACCGCCAGGAGTGGTCTCGGGGCTGCCGTACATGACGCCGATCTTCTGACGCAGCTGGTTGATGAAAATGACGGTGCAGTTGTTCTTCGAGATCGCACCGGCCAGACGGCGCATTGCCTGGCTCATAAGCCTTGCCAGCGCGCCGACGACGGTATCGCCAACCTCGCCCTCGAGCTCGACGCGCGGGATCAGCGCCGCGACGGAGTCAACGACGAGTACGTCGATAGCGCCGGAGCGGACGAGGGATTCTGCAATGTCAAGCGCCTGCTCGCCGGTGTCCGGCTGAGAAATGAGCAGGCTGTCGATATCGACGCCGAGGGCTCTCGCGTAAGCCGGTTCGAGCGCGTGCTCAACGTCTATATACGCTGCGTCCCCGCCGTTTTTCTGCGCGGAGGCGACGACATGCAGCGCAAGCGTAGTCTTACCGGAGGCCTCAGGCCCGTATATCTCGACGATACGGCCGCGAGGAACGCCGCCGATGCCGAGGGCAAGGTCAAGGGACAGGGAGCCCGTGGAGAGCGCGCCTCGACGTTGACAGAGATATCGTCTCCGAGGCGCATGATGGTCGCCCTTGCCATAATCCTTTTCTATTTTTGCAATGGCTGTTTCGAGCGCTTTTTCTTATCGCCGCTTGCGGGCGCAGTCACTGCAACTGCTTTTTCTTCTCGGCCATTTGTTCTCCCTCTCTTATGATCAGAATGATTTTATATACTTGATTTACATTTTCCCGATGACGACGCGGTCGATCATCTGGGTGTCCTGCCTCGTTCTGTGCCGAGGCAAAGCCCGCGGCCATGAGCATTTTCGCACACGGCGCTTGCCTGACCCTCGCCGACCTCGAACATGAGGCAGCCGCCGGGGCGCAGCAGACTTTCCAATATTTTATAATGCCCTTGTAGAAGCGAAGCCCGTCTTCTCCGCCGTCGAGCGCCCAGATAGGCTCATAGTCGCGCACGGAACGGTCAAGCTTGGCGATCTCGGCGCTCTCTATGTACGGCGGGTTCGAGACGATAACGTCAAAGCTGCCAATGCCGAGCGGGGGCGAGCTTGTCGCGTCCGCCTGCATGCAGATAACACGCGAGCTGAGGCGGTTCTTTGCGATGTTCTGCCGACAGACCTCGAGCGCGCTTTGCGCTGAGATCGCCCGCGACAAGCTTCGTCGCGGGCAGCTCGTGCCCAATCGCGCAGGTGATGCAGCCGCTGCCGCAGCACAGGTCGAGCACACGCGCATCCATCTTGTACCCGGTGAGAAATTCTTTTCACCGCGTCGACAAGCACCTCAGTGTCCATCCGCGGGATGAGCACGTCGGGCGTCACGGTCATAGGAAGCCCGTAGAACTCCCATGAGCCGGTTATGTAGGCGACGGGTTCCCCGCGCAGGCGGCGGGCGGTATAGTCGAGCACGGTGTTTTCCACCTGCTCGGTCGTATATAAATTGATGTCCCGCAGAAGCTGCTGCACGGTCTTGCCCGCGGCGCAGGCGACAGGATCCGCGCCTCGAGCGCGTAGCCCTCAACGCCGTTCTGCCGCAGTATGTTCCTTGTGGACAGATAGATGTCGTTATATGTCTTCAATTTGTCCTCCGTGCGCGTTTACGCGCATGATTGTTATAAGCACCATATATCAGTCCAAATCCGCGTAGCGGTTTTTGGACTGAAAAGGAAGAAGGAGAGAGCAAAGTGCAGTTTTCCGTGAAAACGGGAAACGGAACGATGCGAACTTCTTCTGACGCGGCGTGTACCTCGCGAAAAATACTTCTCGCTCAGAGAGTGTCGAGCGCAGCGAGGCGCGGGTCTGAGCGCAGACTCAAGAAAGTCCTTGGACTTTCTTGACTTTATTTCCCCCACTCGTCGCTGCCCTTTTCCTCCGGAATGACAAGCTCCATCGCGCGTATCGCGCACTCTATCATGCCGTCGTCAGGCTCGTTCGTTGTCAGGTGCTGCAGCCACTTGCCGGGAGCCGACAGCGCGGCGGACAGCCAGTTGTCATGCAGACCGCACCAGCGGTTTATCTCATAGCTTATGCCCACCACCACCGGCAGCAGCAGCAGGTGATACGCCATGCGCGCAAAGCTGTTGTCAAGCCGCACGACGGAGTTGACAAGTATGCTCACCACCACCACGACGAGCAGAAAAGCTCGTCCCCAGCGGGGATGGAAGCGTGACTCCTCGCGGACGTTCTCGACCGTAAGCTCCCTTTGCCGTGCTCGTAGCAGAAGATGGTCTTATGCTCCGCTCCATGGTAGGAGAACAGGCGCTTTCACGTCGCTCACGCAGGTACACAGCTTCATGTACGCAAGCAGGATGATGACGCGCACAAGACCCTCTGACAGATTACGCACAAAAATAGCTCGCTGTCAAGGGGCTTTATCAGGCCGACGATGGCCGCCGGCAGGAAGATGAACAGAAACAGCGACAGCGCGATGCCCAACACGACAGCCGTGCCGATGATGAGCTTCTGCGCCTTGTCCTCTGGGAAGTGATCCTCTATCCATTTATCGAGCTTATCCGGCTCGCCCTGCTCCTCAATGGGGACGAGGCTTGCCGAATAGGTCAGCGCCTGCATGCCCTTTTACCATCGAGTCAAGGAATATCGCGCAGCCGCGTATCAGCGGCCAGCCCAGTACGGGGTACCTGTCCTTTACGAATTTCAGCTCTTCGGTCTTTTTCAACAAGACCGTCCTTTGTGCGGCACACGATGGCCTGCTTGCTCGGCCCGCGCATCAGTATGCCCTCGATGAGCGCCTGCCCGCCGATGGACGTGCGGAAACCGCAGGATCTGCTGTTTTTCAATTCGGGGTTCTCCTTTGTAAGTGCGATAGTGCGATAGAAAGTAATATCAGGTGTTCATCGGCAGGCTGACGGAGACGACGCAGCCGCCGCCCGGGGGCGTTATCGATATCGAGCCTGCCGCCGTGGCGGGTGATGATCTCGTCGCACACGGAAAGGCCGATGCCGGTGCCGCGGTTCTTGGAGCTGCCCTTGTAGAACTTCTCCTTGACATGCGGAAGCTCACCCTCGGGGATGCCATGACCGTAGTCGCGCACGGTGATGTGAACAAAGCTGCCGTCGTCATCGAGCTTTACATCCACCTTGCCGCCCTCGCCGCCGTGCTTCATGGCGTTGTCAAGCAGATTGAGAAACACCTGCTTGAGCCGCTCCGGGTCGCCGGGAATGAGCGGTATCTCAACGGGGGGCTCGGTATAATTGACCTCAATGCCGGCCTGACGCATAAGCTCGCCATAGGTGAAGAGCGCGTCCTCAAGCTCGGCGGCGATGTCGATAAGCTCGACGCGGAGGTTGAAGCGCCCGTCCTGGATCCTTGTGAATTCTAGCAGCTCCTTGACCATGCCGGTGAGGCGCTCGGCCTCCTTGGAGATGATATGGATGCCTCGCAGGGAGTCGCCCTGCACAGCGGGATCGTAGGCGATGGTCTCCGCCCAGCCGGTGATTGCGGTAAGCGGGGTGCGCAGCTCATGCGAGACCTGCGAGATGAACTCCGTGCGGGACTTTTCCGCGATGGCGACCTTTTCGGACATGTCGTTTATCTCCTCGGTCAGGACGCCGAGCTCATCGTCACGTTCCTTTTCAAGCTTTATCCCGTAGGTGCCCTCGGCGATGCGGCGGGCATGGTCGCTGAGCTTTGCGATAGGCTCTGACACGCGGCTTGAGAACCAGAGGTTCACGCCGATGAGGTAGAGACAGACGATGATAGACAGCGCGGCGGAGAGCCACGCGATGCCGTGCAGCCCGACCCACACGCCTATGAGCAGCAGCGCGACAGCCGCGATGCAGGAAACTAAAAGCTGGTTTTTAAGCTCTTTCAGCATTGGTTTTACTTCTACCTTCTGTGTTTATTATGGGATGGGAAAGCTCCGCGCGGGCGCTCAGTACCCCCACTTGTAGCCGTAGCCCCAGACGGTGGTGGGTATTCGGGCTCGGTCGGGTCGGTCTCGATCTTTATGCGCAGGCGGCGGATGTTGACGTCGACCGTCTTGAGCTCACCCGTAAAGTCGTTGCCCCAAACGGCGGCGAGAATATCCTCCCTCGACATGGCCTTGCCGGGGTTCTCCATAAACAGCTTCATCAGCAGGTATTCTATCTGTGTGAGCTTCAGGCGCTGGCCGTTCTTCTCAAGGGTGCGGTTGCGGGTGTTGAGCAGGAACGGGCCGCTGGATATTTCGGTCGAGGATTTTTCATCATCGTCAACTCCGAGACGGCGGACCAGCGCATCGACGCGCGCGGTAAGCTCCGCCGGGGAAAAGGGCTTTGTCACATAATCGTCCGCACCGGTCATAAGACCGGTGACTTTATCTATCTCCTGGCTCTTCGCGGTGAGCATGAGGATGCCCATCTTCGAGCCGGTGGCGCGGATGCGGCGGCAGACCTCAAAGCCGTCAATGTCCGGCAGCATCACATCAAGCAGTGCCATACAGATATCGGGGTTGACCTTGAGCTTTTCCAGCGCCATTTCTCCGTTCTCCGCCTCGATGGGCTCATACCCGCTGCGGCGCAGGTTGATGACGACAAAGCTGCGGATGTTGGCTTCGTCTTCCAGAACGAGAATTTTTTTCTTCATGGCGTTAGCTCCTTCTTGTCCGCAGAGCGTACCCCGCGGACGGATTTGGGTTTCAATATGACACCTAATTATAACATGTCTTTAACAGAAATGATAGTCAAAGTTTCAAAAGAAATAAAAATATTTTTGCATAGCGATTACATGTTATGTAAATCAAATTGCGCAGAACGAGAAAAATGTTAAGGACGTACCGGCGCGCAGGGCGATTGCCGTTGATTATTCCGACAGCGGATGATAAAATAACGGTATGAGTGATAACAATATTGTACTGGGCATGCATACTTGCCCATGTGGACGCGGGCAAGACCACCCTGTCCGAGGCCATGCTGTACCTCTCCGGAAAACTGAAAAAGCTGGGTCGGGTGGATCATCGGGACAGCTTTCTTGACAACAACAGCCTCGAACGTGCGCGGGGCATCACGATCTTCTCCAAGCAGGCGGTCATGCCGCTGGGGGAGATGACCGTGACGCTGCTGGACACGCCGGGGCATGTGGACTTTTCAGCCGAGGCCGAACGCTCGCTTCAGGTGCTCGACTATGCGGTGCTCGTCATAAGCGGAACGGACGGTGTGCAGGCGCATACCGAGACACTGTGGAAGCTGCTTGAGCGCTATAACGTGCCGGTGCACATATTCGTGACGAAGATGGACCTGCCCGGCTGTGACCGGCAGGAAATCATGGACGGACTGCGCACGCGCCTGTCAGAGCGCTGCGTGGATTTCTCTGCCGAGGGTGAGGCGCTTTTTGAAAGCGCTGCGATGTGCTCGGAAGAGGCGATGGATGAGTATATCGAGACGGGCAGCATCGGCGCAGAGAGGCTGCGCGATATGCTGCGCCGCCGTGAAATTTTCCCCTGCTGCTTCGGCTCCGGGCTCAGGACGGAGGGCGTGGCGGAGTTCTTGGATATGCTGGAGCTTTACGCCCGCCCGGGGGACTACGGAGAGGATTTTTCAGCGCGGGTATATAAGATTGCCCGCGACGGACGCAGAGGAAACCGCATGACGCTTCATGAAGGTCACGGGTGGTGCGCTGCGCGTGCGCAGCCTGATGAAATATGCCGACAGGGACGGCAATGCCTTTGAGGAGAAGATAAGCCAGCTGCGTATTTACTCCGGCGCGAAGTACGACACGGCGGAGACGGTTCTCCCCGGGCAGATATGCGCGGCGCTCGGGCTTACGGGCACGTATCCGGGTCAGGGACTCGGCGCGGCGGTGACTTCGCCGAGCCGCTGCTGGAGCCGGTGATGAGCTACCGCGTCATTCTCCCGCCGCAGAGCGACCCGGCGGTGCTGCTGCCGAAGCTAATGCAGCTCGATCAGGAGGACCCGCAGCTGCACATAGTCTGGAACGAGCGCACGCGCGAGATAAGCGTGCAGCTCATGGGGAGGGTGCAGGCCGAGATATTCCGCAGCCTTGTGAAGGAGCGCTTCGACACGGACATTACGCTCGACACCGGGCGCATCATGTACCGCGAGACGATAAAGGACACGGTCGAGGGTGTCGGACATTTCGAGCCGCTGCGCCACTATGCCGAGGTGCATCTGCGCTCGAAATCCCGCTGCCGCGCGGCAGCGGGATAGAGGCAGCTGCCCGGAGGACGAGCTTGACCGCAGCTGGCAGCGGCTCATCCTCACGCATCTTGCCGAGAAGCAGCACATCGGCGTACTGACCGGCTCGCCCGTGACGGTATATACGCCAACGCTCGCCGCGGGCGCGCGCACATAAAGCACACCGAGGGCGGGGACTTCCGTCAGGCGACCTACCGCGCCGTCAGGGGGGCTGATGGGCCGAGAGCGTCCTGCTCGAACCGTGGTACAGCTTCGTGCTCTAAGTGCCCGCGGAGCAGATAGGCCGGGCGATAAGCGATGTGCGCGCGATGAACGGCGAGATAGACTCACCCGAGACGCCGGCGGCATGAAGCGCCTTGAGGGCGCGGCGCCCGTCGCGGATGAACGAATACATGCAGGAGCTGCTGGCCTATACCATGGCCGGGGCAGGCTCAGCCTCGACGCCGGGCGGATACCGGGCGTGCCGTGAACAGCAGAAGATATAGTCGACGCGATAGGCTACGAACCGAGAGGGACACCGATAACCCTGCCGACTCCGTGTTCTGCTCGCACGGCGCGGGCGTGAACATCCCGTGGGATCAGGTGAAGGACTACATGCACCTGAAAGATGCCTGAAAGCCGCCGGTCGAGGAGACAGCGCCAGCCGCTGCGCCGCGGTACAGAAGCTTAAGCATCGACGACCGCGGCTTGAGGCGATAATGGAGCGCGAGTTCCTGGGAAGATAAAGCGCCCGCAGTATTCCGCGCGGCAGGTAAACGCCGCGGCGAAGCGAACCGGTGTTTGAGAAGAAACCGGAGTTTATCATCGTCGACGGCTATAACCTCATTTCGCGTGGGACGAGCTTAAAAAGCTCACCGCCGACAGGCTCGACTTGGCGCGCGGGCGGCTCATGGATATGCTGTCAAACTACTGCGGCTTTTTACGAAGGCAAAGTTGTACTGGTGTTCGACGGCTTCCGTACGCCGGGAAACCCGGCTCGCGCGAGGATTACCACAACATAAACGTCGCCTTCACGAAGGACGGCGAGACGGGGGACGCGTATATCGAGCGCCTTGCCGACGAGATAGGGAAAGAACTACTCCGTGCGCGTTGTGACGAGCGATAACCTGATACGGTCTCGGCGCTGCGCTCGGCGCGTGCTGCGCTGCTCGTCGGGCGAGTTCAAGAACGAGGTCGAGTGGGTGCTCAGGCCAGATAGACGCGGTTCTGAAAAAAAAGCAACGAGAGCGCGCATAAAACGAGGATAGCGGACAAAATTAATGGAAAACAATGAACTTTTGAAGCGCGGCGAGGATCTTGCCCGCCACTGTGAAAATAAGGGCTGCCTGACCTCGACGGGCTTTCTCACGCCGGCGGAGCAGTATGCGCTGGCGCATGACGCGGAGCTGCGCTTCAGCCGGATGGTGTTCCGCGGCGGGCATGAGGACTTCGAGCGCGGCATGGCCTTTTTCCTGCCGGACTACATGGAGGAGGCGGAGCTCATAGAGAGCGAGCATATCCGCGCGATAAAAGCTTACCGCCGCTTTCGGTGAGCCCGCCCACCGCGACTATATGGGCGCGGTGCTCGGCACTGGGCGTGAACCGCGACGGGGACATCATCGTCGACGGGTGTACGGCATACCGTGCTGTGCCAGCCGAGCGTGCTGCGCCACCTGCTGAGTATAGACAAGGTCGGGCGCTGCGGCGTGTGCGCGGAGGAGAATCACGCTCTCCGGCCGCCGCCGCATAGCGCGGCAGGCGAGGGAGCGCAGCTTCACGCTGATGAGCCTGCGGCTCGACGCGCTGTGCTCCGGGATGTTCCGCATCTCACGCACCGAGGCCGCGCGGCAGATCGCCGCGGGGAACGTGAGCCTTAATTACACGGAGTGCCTGAAAGGCGACAGGAGCGTCAAGGAGGGGGACATCGTCTCGCTGCGGCACGGGCGGGGCAGGCTCGCGAGGAGGGCGGCAGTTTCTCAAGAAAGGCCGCCTGTTTGTGACGGCTGAAATTTTCAAATGAACGGAGAAAAATATGAGAGCTTATGAACGGCTTCTGAAATATGCGGCAGTCGATACGCAGAGCAGCGAGGACGCGCAGGGGACGCCCAGTACGCCCGGACAGCTCAGGCTCTGTGCGCTCCTCGCGGAGGAGATGCGAGCTATCGGGCTGCAAAAGGTCTATGAGGACGGGCGCGGCTATGTCTACGGATATCTCCCGGCGAGCGCGGGCATGGAAAACGAGCCGACGATCGGCTTCATTGCCCATGTCGACACCGCACCGGATTTCTCCGGGACGGGCGTGAAGCCCGTGCTGCATGAGAACTACGACGGCGGGGACGTTACCCTTGAGACGAGCGGACTGGTGCTCTCACCTGAAAAGTTCCCTGATCTCAAAGACTGCGCCGGCCAGACGCTCATAACCACTGACGGCACAACGCTACTCGGCGCGGACGACAAGGCGGGCGTAGCTGAGATAATGACGGCCTGCGAGCGCATTGTGAAAGAAAACCTGCCGCACTGCGCTGTCGCCGTGGCCTTCACGCCCGACGAGGAGATAGGCAGCGGGGCGGAGCTGCTCGACCTTGAGCGCTTTCGGCGCGGACTTTGCTCTACACTGTCGACGGCGACGAGGTAGGCGAGATAAACTATGAGACCTTCAACGCCGCCGCGGCGAGCTGGGAGATACGCGGCGTGAACGTCCACCCCGGCAGCGCAAAGGGGATAATGATAAACGCGGCGCTCGTCGCGTGTGAGATAAATTCCCTGCTCCCGACAGAGGAGATACCGGCGATGACCGGGGGCTACGAGGGCTTTTACCACCTGCTGGAAATGAACGCCTCGGTCGAGCGGGCGGAGATGAAATATATAATCCGCGACCATGATGCCGAGAAGTTTACACAGCGCTGCGAAGCCATGCGCGATATCGAGAAGAGCATAAACGAAAAATACGGCGCGGGTACGGCAAAGCTCACCTTGAAGGAGCAGTACCGCAACATGGCGGAGGTGCTCAATAAACGTATGGACATCATCGAGCGGGCAAAGCGCGCGATGGAAAAGCGCTGCATCGCGCCAATCATCCGCCCGGTGCGCGGCGGGACGGACGGCGCGCAGCTCTCGTTCCGCGGCCTGCCCTGCCCGAACCTCGGCACCGGCGGCAGCGCTTTCCACGGCCCTTATGAGCATATCACCGCGGAGCATATGGACGAAACGGTTGACATAATACTGAATATAATCGAAGGGTGACAGTGCAAATGAACACGACGACGAAGCTATCGGCGCGCAAGTGGATCGCGCTTATCCTCATCGGTCTGTTCGGGCAGTTTGCCTGGACGATCGAGAACATGTACTTCAACGTCTTCCTGTATAACACCATCTCTACCGACCCGTGGTACATCGCGGAAATGGTCGGCTGGTCGGCTGCCGCCGCGACGCTGACGACGCTTCTGATGGGAGCGCTGTCGGATAAGCTCGGCAGGAGAAAGCCGTTCATCGCGGCGGGCGCTATGTCCTGTGGGGACTTTCGACCGCAGTGTTCGGGTACATTACGCCCGAGAACGCCGCGCGGCTCTTTCCGGGGACGAACGCCGTCGCGTCAGCGGCGATGCTCGTCGTCATAATGGACTGCGTGATGACCTTCTTTGGCAGCACGGCAAACGACGCGGCCTTCAACGCCTATGTCACCGACATTACGGATAACTCGAACCGCGGCCGTGCGGAGAGCGTGCTCGCCATCCTGCCGCTTATATCGATGCTTATCATCTTCGGCGCTTTCGACGGGCTGACGCAGCAGGGGAGATGGCAGGAGTTCTTCGGTATATTCGGCCTTGCGGTGAGCGTTGTCGGCGTGCTGGCCATCTTTCTTGTGAAGGATGAGCCAGGGCTCACGCGCGCTCTGACAGCTATTTTAAAACCTGCTCTACGGCTTCAGGCCGTCGGTCGTGAAGGAGAACCCGGAGCTTTATCTGTCGTTTGCGGCGTTCTGCCTGTTCTCGGTTGCGGTGCAGGTGTTCTTCCCGTACCTCATCATCTACATACAGAACTACCTCGGCATCACGGACTATGCGATAGTCCTCGGCGTGGTGCTGATCCGCGTCTGTCGTGAGCGTCGTGTCGGGGCGCTTTATCGACCGGCTCGGCAAGCTGCGCTTCGTGTTCCCCACGCGGCGGCTGTCATGCTCGCGAGGGCTTGCGGGCATGTTCTTTTGTGCGCGGGAGCGTGGGCGTGATGATCGCGGGAACGGTGATGATAAGCGGGTACATGATGATGACCTCGGCGCTCGGCGCGAATATACCGCGACTGAGTCGGCATTTGTGCGCATACGCATTGATATTTGCAGCGCGTTTGCCGATTTCATGATGTGTTGCTCCGTTGCCTCGCGTGCCCCGGCGCCGCTCAACGATAGCTTTAATTGCCCTCCAAAGGCGCCACCTGCTTCAAAATTACACAAAAAGAACGGAAACAAGCAAAAAGAGAAGTTTAAACAAAGTCGAACTAGTCGGCAAACAAAGCCGAAAATCCAATTTTAAAACGCTGCACGCAGCTTACTCATTACCCAACAAACAGGGCCCCGATGGAAGGCTGCTCTTGTTAGGCCACTTCAGTGAAAACGCAATACGACGGCCTGGGTCTCAGATGCGGTCCATCATCGTCTCAGGTTTATCTCGGCTCGGCGTCTCGAACAACTTCTCCCGCCAACTCGTCCATCAGTCCCGCCCATTCTTCGTCAAGCATGCGGCCAATGGCGGAGGTGATGCTCTCGCCGCTTCTGCTTGACATTTTCCTCAAAAGCGCCGCTTGATTGCTCCGCATAGCGATGACCAGTGCTTGAGCGACGACTTGTCGATGGTGAACACGGCCTCAGCACACCCACAGAGACCACACGGGAGCCTTGTCGGCGTAGTGGATGCCCCAGCGAACAGACCCAGTAGTTGTCCACCGTGAGCGCGTTGCCGACGACCATCGCCACCACCTGGCGGGTGGCACCTCCGGCCGCGACTTCATGGCCGTCGAGAAGGGGTCGTCGGGTCTATGAAGTCCTGCAGGGCCTCGCCCATCGTTTCCGCCAACACACCCCTCGGCGTGCCTCGGCGTTTCGGACGAAGTGGCCACCAGCAGTCCTGCCAACAAGAGCAACATCGCCAGCACCACCACAAGCAACCACCCCGGATGCTTACGGATCCACGGTCAACGGATGGAGGAACGGTGCGCTCGCTCTCTCTCTCTCCAGGCTGCGCGAGAAGGCTGCGGAGCGGCCTTGGACCACATCGGGCCCTCCCCTATCTCGCCGACGATAACTTGCTCCCACCCGAAGCATTGCCCCCCCCAGGGCCCGGGACTACTTACGCCGGGACCCGAGGAAATATTAACCCCCGAGTCCATGATCGGTTGAGATTGCTGCAAAAAGCCGTCTGCTGGCGGAGAATCGGTCGAAGCGCCCACCGCCAGCGGGTTGCCATGATCCGCCATCAGCAGCCATCAACGACTCTGCACCGATGCCACGAGCTGCCAACTCGGCCACGCTGGGCCACGCTTCGCCGCCCACACTAAGATAGTATTCCATTTTTCTATTTCCCCATTGTTTTTTGAGACCAAATAAGACGCGTTTTGCCACCTCTACCGGACAATACGGACTCAAGATTTGGCAAGTTATCTTTTTGACGTGCGAATGGGTAAAACAATGAATACACCAAAAATCACTGGTTATATTTTTGCTTTTTAAGCATAAGGACTCTTTCACCCTCCAAAAACCGGGGACTCATGCAATCCGGGAGGCCAATGATGGAAAGGAAATAAAAAACGCTTGAAAAATACCAAAAATGGGTATCGCTTTGTTTGTGGTATGAGATTTTTTCATTACCTTTTGCGAAACAAATAATACAGTATAAAACAACCATACCAAACAGCTGAAGAATGTTGAGAATCTAAGCGACCGACTTGAACGGTCATTTAAGATACTGAAAGGTGAGGGAAAATCACCGAGATCAATGTCGCCGAGACGCTGAAGGACGTGCGCCGCGCCTGCTACAGCCGATGCGGGATGTCAACCTAAAAGAAAGTGGCCAAGAAGTTTCACGTTGACGACGTGAAGCGCAAAAGCATTGGGCATGAACGTGCGACCGCCGAAGCCAGGCCAGCTCATGGTGAAGATTGTCCCACGACGAACTGGCTGAGCTCATGGGTGGTTATGAGACTGTCGGCATCAACCGACCAACAAGCCCGCCATCATCCTGATGAGCGGTCTGCAAGTCGGGCGGGTAAGACCACGTTCAGCGGCAAGCTCGCCAACATGCTCAAAGCAGAAAAGACCACCGCAAGCCTGCTGGTGGGTTGCGACGTGTATCGTCCTGCCGCCATCGAGCAGTTGCGCGTGGTGAAGGGATAGACGTGCCCGTCTATGCTGAGGACACAACAAGAACGTCAATAGCGAACCACGCCCTCAGGAGGCCAAGGCAGTACGACTTTGCAGTGATCATGCCAGACGCAGCAGTGGACGAAATGATAACCGAAGATAGAATCTGAAATCATGTTCGTCCCGACGAGACCTTGTTGTGCATTGGACTCCATGACAGGGCAAGGATACTTGTCCAGCACGGCCCCAACGACCGCCCACGGACTTCGACGGTGTGGTGCTGACCAGCTGATACCGCGCGTGCAGCGCTGTCCCGCACGGTGGTGACCAGCCAACCCATCAAGTTTGGCCAGGCGCGAGCGAGAAGATGAAGCCATCGACTTCACCCGCCCGGCCCATGGCCCGACCGGAGGAATCCTCGGCATGGGCGACGCGTAGTAGTCTCACTGGTGGAGCGCGCCCAGGAGGCAATTTGATGAGAAGCCAAGCGACTGGAAAAGAAGATTCGCAAGAACCAGTTCGACTTCAACGACCACAATCGAAGATCCAGCAGATCAAGAAGATGGGCAACATCAAGGAGGTTGACGGAGTCCCCTGGTGAGCAAGCCATCATGACGTCGATAGTGACACGACAACGCCTTCAAGGGCATCGGCCATCATCGAGCATGACTCCCCGCAGGAGCACACAACACCTCACGCCACGCCGTATCGCGTCCTGAGGATCTGGGCACAACATCCAGGAGGTGTTTGCTCATCAACGGTTTGACAGACCAAGATGATGAAGATGGTCGTTGCCAACATGAGAAGGAGGCATGATGGGTTGAATATGAAAGCGAAGGGCACGGGTATGCCCCCATGAGGGTGATCTCGTGCATGAGTATTATATGGTTCGCAGCACGCGTTCATTATGCTTATATATAGTATAAACACTTTTGTACGGTAGCATCACGGACATGCCGTGGCGCGCCAACCATTCAACTAAGGCCAAGCAATGCCCCGCCCTCAAAGGGGCAGGGGTGAAAAATAGTGCTCACTTTGTGGGGGCCTTGAGAGATTGTCAACCCACACCTTGGGAAGGGCTGGTTGAGGCACAAAGCCAGTTTCCCATAGCTGCAGCTTTTAACGGAACTGATGACGGTAAAGGCACAACGTCATCAAAGGCCGAAACCGCTTAACGTCCTCATCAAGGCACTGTCCTCGTAGGCCCACGACAGCTCTGAAGACATTACGTGGCACAAAGGTTATCTCCTGCGGCAAAGTGCGGTTTTACCTCGGTTTGACTCATCCCATATGAGGACGAAGGCGTGACGGAGGAAAACTGCTGACTGTGTTGCCGCACTCAACAAAGACGAGATGTCGATGTCGTTCGGCTGCCGCTGCCATCGACGAGCAAAAAGGTCATCATGGCCATCGACTACCTGAGACGTGGACCACCCCATCAACGTCGGTCGCGGGCATCGGACTTCATCTCCGCCACTCCGCTGGGCATCATGACCCTTCTGGACCGTTACAATATCAAGACTTTTTGGCAGGGTGTGTGTGGTCGTTCTCGGACGCAGCAAGCATCGTCTAAGAGCAGCCGATGGCCTCGCTGATGATGCAGAAGTGCTGGCGGCGACGCCACGGTCACGGTTGCCACTCCGCTCGCAGCCACGAAGAGGAGTGCCGTGAGGCCGACATCGTCATCGCTGCCATTGGCCGTCCCGAGGATTTGTCACGGCCGACATGGTGAAAGAAGGCGCAGTCGTCGTGATGTCGGCACGGCGCGCGTGCCCGATGCGACCCGCAAGAGCGGCTTCCGCCTCTGCGGCGACGTGAAGTTTGACGAGGTAGCACCAGTGTTTTGCCATCACGCCCGTACCGGGCGGCGTTGATCTATGACCATCTGCTCGCTGATGAAGAACACCTTGGCAGCAGGCAAAGGGGTATAAGTAATGGAGCCGCTGCCGAGGTATCAGAAAGGTAACGAATATCGCAAAGAAGCAGGGCGACTGGAAGCACGCCATCGACTTTGCTACTTGGAAGCCATCGAGCTCGACTTCGAGGTCGCCAGCCGTGGAAGCCAAGAGGTGATCGACATTCTGGAGCTTCTAATCAGAGGCCCAGCTCGGGGCCGGACCTGGCTGTCCCCAACGACTTAACTAAAAATTCAAAATCAATATGAAGCAGATTAAAAGGTGCGTTGACACCGAGCGTTGCAGAACAACTGTGCATCGTTGCATGCTTGAAGGATGTGATCAACTGGCACAGAAAGAAAATCAACGTTCACGGCTATCCAATGCGCGGAGCCTGTTTTCGCCGACAAATGTATTGGCTGCGCTTCATGCGCCATTGTTTGCCGGACGGATGTATTACTGTTTATGAGTGGAGGAATAAGGTATGGCTGAGAAAAGTAAGGAAACCGATGAAGAAGTAATGAGGCTATCGCTACGCGCTGATTCTGCGCCGGATACCCGCAGACGAAGTCGAGACCCTCTCGCCCTGAAGCCTTGGGAGACCACCGGCTATCAATATGGTCTATGGTGGCGCTGGTGCTGGTAAGCGTTGCGTACGACCTCCTCACCGGGTGTCCCTGATGCAGGAGGGCATTTCCTATGGCTGGTGCCGAGATTCCTGGTGTCATCGTCAACGTGCAGCGTGGCGGTCTGGTGGTACGGTGGCCTTCACAGTCCGACTTTTCCAGTCCACTCGTGGTGGTGGCAGCAGCGACTATGTCATCGTGCGCCCCGAACTCTGTCCGGAGATGAACTTGCTTTCCTTCGAGCTGGCGTTCAAGTATCGCTGCCGACCGTTCTCGATAATCGGTCGAATGATGGAGAAGGTCTCTCGTTTCCCGACGAAACCTCGCCTCGACGAGGAGTTGAAAGCACCGGCGAGGCCGCTTCGGCCCGGTCGCGATCCACGACATATGACTTCCTTGAGCTGAAGCCCGAGGTGATGGAGGAGCGCAACTCGGGCAAGTATGAGGAGATCCGCAATGAGGTTCGCTACGAGACTCAGCAGTGTGAGGACGCCGACTACGTCATCGTCGCTTCGGTTCTGCCGCACGTATCGACGAGGCACAGGTGGCGAAGTTGACCTACGAAGGTAGATGCTCCGTCCGGAATCTTGGCCGTTCCCGACCAAAAATGGGGAGCGCCTGCAAGAAGGGGGGTATCCTCGTGAGCAGGTTAACGCCGACCCGGATGGTCTGAGGATGTCTTGGCAGTCAATGGTGCCATCCCGTGGAGCACTTCCGGCCGCCTGGGTATCATCGTTCCTTCACCGAGGGTGTTGCACTGAAACAGAAGTTGGTAAAATAGTCAAATGGATAACCGGCTATCAACCGGCTTTCCCTTAAAAGAATCAAAAATGGCAAGCTTGACATTATTGCACCAAAGAATGTGGTATATAAAAAAACTGATGAGGAACAACGTCCCGATGCACTACTGTCCGGGATGTTCTCACGGTGTTAATCCATAAGCTCGTGGCCGAGGTCATCGAGGAGATGGCATGAGACAAAAGACAAATCGGTGTATGCGGTAGGTTGCTCCGTGTTCGCATACCGCTACCTCGACATCGACTGGTGCAAGGCAGCCCACGGGCGCCCGCTCCCGCTTTGTGGCCCGGCTATCAGCGCGTATGGCCCGACCACTGTTGTTCACCACCAGGGGCGACGGCGATATGGCTTGCACATCGGTAGTGCTGAGACGCTCCACGCTCTCAACCGTGGCGACACATCACGATGATCTTCATCAACAACGCCATCTACGGTATGACTGGTCAGATGGCTCCCTGCATGATCGGCCGAGACAGATCACGTGCCCGGCGCGATCGAAGATCCCGGCTGGAACCTCAACATCACGGGCTGGCAAGCCACCTCAAGTGCCCGCCGTCACGCACGCGAGCGTTGACACCGTGCCTCCCGCCACGCCAGAAGGCCATCCGTAAACCTTCGAGGCCAACATGGCTGTGAAACAGGGAAGCTGCCTCATCCGAAATCGTGGCAGCGTGCAGCACCGGAGAAGCTGGAAAGCGTACTCACCGGTCCAAGGCCAGCAGGGAGTGCGATGCGTGAGGAGGCTGTGTTCAGGAGTACATCAGGGTGACCTGAAGGACACCTCACTTTGACAAAGATTCCGAGCTCCCTGTCATCATTCCTTCTCTTAACACAAGCAGCAATTGAAAACAGAAATCATTATCCAGCATTTTCTTCTCAATGGGAAAGATTAAACACTCCGGACTGATGGAAGAAGAAATAAGAGGTGACGTGGATGCCGGCCTACGGTCGAGAAACAGCGTGGTGGTGCAGCCGGAGGATGTGTTGACCACCCCATCGTCAGCGACGAGCGCATTTTCACCGATTCTCAGCAAGTACGATGTGGCTATCGTCCTCAACCAGCCTTCCCTCGCGACAAGTTTTCGAGTCAAAGGTGAAAGCCGGGCGACATCCTCATCTACGACGGCTAACAACATCATCAACCCGCGACCCACAAGGACATCACGGTCTATCAGATTGATGCTACGGACAGGCTGCCGAGATAGAAAAACTCAGGTGTTCAACTTGATCGTTTTGGGCGGTCTGCTCAAGGTTTGCCGTTGTGAGAGCACCGGGGGGCTTGAACAAGCTCTGCTAAAGAAGTCGCTCCCGGAACGCCACCACAGCATTCCTCTCAACATGGAGGCCGTGAGCGAGGGTATGAAGATCATCGAGAAGAAGGGTATTCAATTCAAGATAGACGAGGGAAGGCTCTCAAGGTTTGGCATTCCAAGTTTCATCCACTTTCGCCCTGTCCCGTAGAGCCTGCTGGATATAGATATAGGCAGGGGAAGAAAAACGTCACATCCATCTTGGCGCTTCCTCTCCCTTGATCTATATTCATTACCCTTGATTTATAAAGATGTTTTCTCGCCCTTGTCCATAAAGGAGCCACGGGTGATATTGAGACAATATGTAAATGACTCGTCCGGAAAAGGGGAGAAAGTGTTCGGTAATTCCCCCTATTCTCACATAGGTTTTTCCCTATTTATGATCACCAAACGTCTTTTCCCACCCCTAAATATTTGTTCATATCCGGTTTTTTTCTTTACTTGCACCGAAATGATTGAAATAACTTTTTTCATAATAAAATTTTAAATTTAGAGACATGAAAAAGTTCGTTTTTTTGATACACTCTGCGCTTTTCACAGTTTCTAAGCATCCAGCACGAACTTTGATACGAGGAAAGCAAGACTTTCGACAACCGTCGACATCAATGGTGATGCTTTCAACCAAGACAGCTGGCCACAAGTGGCCCAGCGGTCACGAACTAACGCCAGCCTCACATCGGCGTTGAAGCTCGGTCTTCATTTTGGCTGCTGAGGGAACAGCATACTTCAACTCAAAGGCATGGGTCCCCGAGCCTGTCCGGTTGTCACCTTGTCAACGTGAGCCTGCTCGGTACCAACGTCAACTGGGTTTGCTGGCTACAAAAACCCGCGTCCCTTCGAGGTGATCGCAGTAGCTGTGGCCTCGGCTGGGGGTCACGCCTACGGTCCTGGTGAGTCTTTCCTCCCGGAGAAGAACGACCCGCGCTCACCTCTGAATTGGTCTCTCGACTTCACCTACAGCTTTCGGTTCCAACAAAGCGGCAGCTCTACCTCGAGCCGTCTATCCACTTCACGCTGTCCCGCGGCACGCACGCCACTGGCTTCGATGATGACACCGAGTACAACCTCAACCGCAGCGCCTTCCAGCTCAACACTCGACATCAACTACAAGTTCACAAACCAACAACGGCACGCACAACATGAATTAGCGGCGTTGAGTTGTGTGAGGAAAATCATGCGCTGATAGCCAATTCGCTGACTTTAAACCGTGAGGATGTAGAAATATTGTGATGCTTCACGGAGGACAGGAAAGCAGGCCACTGTGGCAAATTGAGCGGAGATCGTGCCGCTGCGTGATTTGCATTAACTTAGAGGCATTGATTATCGCGCAGGCATGTGCATGGTTATAAAGAAGCTTACTGGATAGCCGGTGGTATTGTATCGGGAGTGCATGCCATGGCTTTGATGAATATGAGGGAGGCTTGTTCTTTAGACAATAATTTGGAAGAAAAAAAAGTGGCAGTAATTTATCCCATTTGAAAGCATTATGAGAATCGGTGGTGACACTGCATGAAGGTACAGCTGAGATTATGGATGCCATCAACGAGACGGCAAAAAACAGCACACATGAGGATTTTGTGAGAAATTTGTATTAGTTGGCCGAGATATGCCAGTGAAAAAGATTGGATTATTTGAATCAATGGATTCAGGATGATTATTATAACGCGGCGACGGACAAAAAACCAAATCACCATGGAACATCAAACGATGCGTCACTTCGCGGCGAGTTTGTTCAAGATGCTGGTACAGGCGGATGGCTTTCTGACGAGGAAAAGGCGCAGATGATTCAGTATGGCAGCATACGAGCTTTGGAAGGGGAGGAAATCGAGGTGAGAGTATTTACGAAAGTGTAAAAATAGAAAATTTCCGGTAAATTAAGCGATGTCTCCTTTGACTTTTCAGAGGGTGTCAATACATTCTGCAAAGAGGAAAAACTTCGATGGAAAAAGTACCTTTTGGTATCCAGTATC
>VOFK01002102.1_pt1 | contig 30384 bp, 47 predicted proteins | sample 5384121 | NCBI WGS metagenome assembly VOFK01 (sample SAMN12384730, study PRJNA508395) | human gut metagenome | isolation source: healthy gut J | host: Homo sapiens | reverse complement strand
TCGGTAGCTACTTCTGTTCAGTTGGCGCTCCCACCCCGACGCTTCAGCTCTTGAAGGCAAGCGACCCAGGTGTAATCGACCGGCGTGTCCAGCGACGCTTCTGTTTGAAGGTGCATTGGGCACGAATCGGTGCTGAACATACGCTGATCTTGGGCACCAGCGGAATGATGGGTGCGTCCGCGAAGATAACGCCGTGAACTCTTTCATTGCCGGATGGCGCTTGTCCATCAACTGGTTATGAGACATCAGGACGGACGCATCAGGACCGGGTAGCCGACCTCCTGCGCAGCCTGCAGGGCCTCGTCCAGCGTAAAGACAGTGCGGCCCTCCGGGCGGGGGATGCCGCAGCGCTCGAGCAGCTCGTCAAAGCGCTCGCGGTCCTCGGCCTCATCGATGGCATCGGCAGGGGTGCCCAGAATGGGCAGGCCGATCTCGTCCAGCAATTTTGGCCAGCTTGATGGCAGTCTGGCCGCCGAACTGGACAAGGCAGCCGTCCGGCTTCTCGGTCTCGATGATGTGGTCAACGCTCTCGGGGTTCAGCGGGTCGAAATACAGGCGGTCGCCTGTCTCGAAGTCGGTGGAGACCGTCTCGGGGTTGTTGTTGACAAGGACGGCCTCGCAGCCGTGCTTGCTTGAGCGTCCAGACAGCGTGGACGGAGCAGTAGTCGAACTCGATGCCCTGACCGATGCGGATCGGGCCAGGAGCCAAAGACGAGCACCTTTTTCTTTTTAGGCTTGCCCTGGCCAGCTGCGCTTCGAATGAACTGCGCGGCCTCGTTGTCGCTCATCGTAGGTGGGTAGAAATACGGCGTTTCGGCGGCGAACTCCGCGGCGCAGGTATCGACCATCTTAAAGGCCGGCCTTCGGGGCCTCGGGCAGGGGTGTCCACGCCCGCTAGACGGCGGATGGTCTTGTCAAGGAAGCCGAAGCGTCTTGGCGTTCAGGTACTTCTCGGTCGTCAGCTCACCGTTCTTCCAGCCCCATCTCGATGTCGGCCAGATGCTGCAGCTTGTCAAGGAACCACCAGTCGATCTTGGTGATGTCGTAGATTGTCTCATGCGGCACGCCGCGCTTGAGGGCCTCGTAGACGCAGAAGGCGCGCTCGGAGTCCTGCACATGCAGGTGTTCAATGATCCTCGGTCGGTCAGCTTCTCAAAGTCGGGCAGGTCATCGTGTCAAGGCCCAGCTCGGTGGAGGAGACTGCCTTCATCATAGCGTGCTCGAAGTTGTTGTCGATGGCCATGACCTCGCCGGTGGCCTTCATCTGGGTGCCGAGGGTGTTGTCCGCGTAGACGAACTTGTCGAACGGCCACTTCGGGTACTTGACGACGCACATAGTCGAGCGCAGGCTCAAAGCAGGCGCAGGTCTCGCCGGTGACATCGTTGGTGATCATCCAGGCGTGTAGCCGATGGCAATCTTTGGTTGCCACCTTTGGCGATGGGGTAGCCGGTCGCCTTGGAGGCCAGTGCGGAGGAGCGGGATACACGGGTATTTACCTCGATAACGGCGTACTCGAAGCTATCCGGATGTAGCGCGTACTGCACGTTGCAGCCGCCCTCGATGCCAAGCGCGGTGATGATGTCCAGCGCGGCGGTGCGCAGCATCTGGTATTCCTTGTCGGACAGGGTCTGGCTTGGGTGCCACAACGATGGAGTCACCGGTGTGGATGCCGACAGGGTCAAGGTTCTCCATATTGCAGACCGTGATAACGTTGCCCTTGGAGTCGCGCATAACCTCGTACTCAATTTCCTTCCAGCCGGAAATGCACTTCTCAACCAGAATCTGGTGAATCGGGGACAGGCGCAGACCGTTGGTGGCGATCTCGTGCAGCTTTTCGCGGTCCTCGCAGATGCCGCCGCCGGTGCCGCCCATCGTGAAGGCGGGGCGCACGATGACGGGATAGCCGATGACCTCGGCAAAATCCAGCGCATCGTCCAGATCCTCGACCACCTTGGAGGGGATGATGGGCTGATGCAGCTTCTCCATCGTGTCCTTGAAGAGCTGGCGGTCCTCGGCACGGTCAATCGTGTCGGGCTTGCAGGCCAGCAGGCGGACGCCGCTGCGGTCCAGGAAACCGCTGCGGGCCAGCTCCATCGAGAGGTTCAGGCCCATCTGGCCGCCCAGATTGGGCAGGATGGCGTCGGGCTTTTCCTTCTCGATGATGCGCTCAATGACCTCGGCGGTCAGCGGCTCGATGTAAACATGATCGGCCATGTCGGGGTCGGTCATGATCGTGGCGGGGTTGGAGTTGACGAGATCGTCTCGGACGCCCTCCTCCTTTCAGGGCGCGGCAGGCCTGGGTGCCGGAGTAGTCAAACTCCGCAGCCTGACCGATGATGATGGGGCCGGAGCCAATGACCAGCACCTTTTTGATACGCGGGTCTTAGGCATTGTCGATCACTCCTTTCGCAGCCAGCATGCGGCTGACAAACTCGTCAAACAGAAATTCGGTGTCCTTGGGGCCGCCGTTGGCCTCGGGGTGGAACTGCACCGTAAAGCAGTTCCAGCGGAAGTAGTCAACACCCTCGCAGGTGCCGTCGTTGGCATTGAAGTAGCTCATCTTGCCCACTTCCGCGGGCAGGGGTATCAGCCTCGACCGCATAGCCGTGGTTCTGGCTGGTGATAAAGGTTCGCTGCTTGGCCGGGCTGGTGACGGGCTGGTTAGCGCCGCGGTGGCCGTATTTCAGCTTGCAGGTCTTGGCACCGGCGGCCAGAGCGGTCAGCTGGTGGCCCAGACAGATGCCGAAGGTCGGGATGCCGGTGTCGAGCATCTCACGGATGTTGGCGATGATCTCGACATTTTTCGGCCGGGTCGCCGGGGCCGTTGGACAGCATGAGGCCGTCGGGGTTAAGTTTGGCCAGTTCGGCGGCGGTGGTCGTGCCGGGCAGCACGGTCACGCGGCAGCCGCGCTTTTGCAGACAGCGCACGATGTTGTTCTTGCAGCCCAGATCGAGCAGGGGCAACATGCAGCGGGGTGTCGCCGCAGGCCCGGCTGCGGTCGGCTCGTAGGTCTTGGCCTCGCTGCAGGTGACGGTCTTGACGGCGTTGACGACAGCGTAGGCGGCGATCTCAGGCAGCAGCGCCGCCTTCTTCTCCGGCTCGGCATCGGGGTCGAACTCAGTCGTGATGGCACCGTTCATGACGCCCGCTCTCGCGCAGGGTGCGGGTCAGGCTGCGGGTGTCGATGCCCCTCAATGCCGATGATGCCGTTCTTTTTCAGGAAGGAATCCAGCGTTTCCTCACTGCGGAAGTTGGAGGGCGTCTTGCACGCCTCGCGCACGATATAGCCCTTGGCCCAGATCTTGCCGCTCTCGACATCCTCGCTGTTCATGCCGTAGTTGCCGATCAGGGGGTAGGTCTGGGTGATGATCTGGCCGTAGTAGCTGGGGTCGGTCAGCGTTTCCTCAAAGCCGACCATACCGGTGGCGAAAACGACCTCACCGATGGTTGTGCCGGGGCAGCCCACGCTGACACCGCGGAAAACCCGGCCGTTTGCCAATATCAGATATGCCTGCATAATTATCTCCCTAGTATAAATAAGAAATAAGAAATAATAAATAATGTGGGGTTTTCTTAAGCGGGCGCAGCGACGCAGTCTGCCAAATTTATTATTTATTTTTATTCTTTATTATTTGCACAAGGCTTACAGGGGTTTGCTTGGCGGCCTTTTCATCTTGCGGCTGCCCAGGTGCACCAGGGGCAGCTTGCCCTCTCCTTGCAGATGGGGCACTCTTCGGGTGCGTAGTTGGGCAGGTCCAGCTTGAGGGCGCTTGCCACGATGGGAATGGGAGACGGAGCCTCGGCGCGGGTGCGGTCCACCACGCAGGTAATGCCCACGCAGACGCCGCCGTTCTCTTCGATCACACGCTTGGTCTCCAGGAAGACGCCCGTGGTCACCACGTCCTCGGCGATGATGCAGCGCTTCACCCGGGTGGATGGCGAAGCGCTTGAGGGTCATCACATTGTCCACGCGCTCGGTGAAGATGGCGCGCTTGCCGGTCTGGCGGCCCAGCTCGTAGGCGTAGACGATGCCGCCCATGGCGGCCGACTACGACGTCAATGTTCAGTTCCTTGAGCTTCGGCAACCGGGGCCATGACCTCGGCGCACTTGTCGGGGTACTGCTGCAGAAAGGCCATCTGGCAGTAAGCGCCGGAGTGACGGCCGGAGGACAGCAGGAAGTGACCCTCCAAAAATGCTTCACATTCCTTCAAAACTTCAAGTGCTTCGCGTGCCATAGTATGTTCCTCCTGTATATAATTTGTATAATCATAGCATATTTCGTATAAAACTGCAAGATATATGAATGCTTATCTTGGTGACAGCTTCCCACTTAGGGGGAAGCTGTCGGCGGCCCTGACCGCCGACTGATGAGGGGCGGCCTTGCCGTTATAGCCGGGAACGGGCGGCTGCGGGGACTCTCCCCCTCATCGCCCGCGGGCACCTTCCCCGCGGGGGAAGGCTTTTATCTTGCGCAGCCGCGGATCTCGTCCAGCGTTTTGACGCCGTGGGCATCCATCCATGCACCGATCTCGGCGGTGATGCGGGTGCAGGCCTTCGGGTCAAGGAAATTCGCAGTACCCACCTGTACGGCTGTTGCACCGGCCATGATGAACTCCAGCGCGTCACGGCCGGTCAGGATACCGCCCAGACCCACGACCGGGATGCTGACGGCACCCACGGCCTGCCAGACCATCCGCAGGGCGATGGGCCGCACGGCGGGGCCGGATAGGCCCGCAAAGGTGTTGTTGAATACCGGGCGGCGCTTTTCCAGATCGATCGCGCACGCCTGAAAGGTGTTGCACAGACTGATGGCGTCCGCGCCCGCAGCCTCGACGGCCTTGCACATCTCGGGGATGCTCTCGGCCTGAGGGCTCAGCTTGACGATGAGCGGCACGTTGCAGACTTTGCGCACCGCAGAAACGACCTCGCTGGCGTCCTCCGCGCGGATGCCGAACGCAAGGCCACCCTGCTTGACATTGGGGCAGCTGATGTTCAGCTCAATGAAGTCCACGCCGGCGGCGCAGAGCATAGCCACGCCCTCGATATTTTCCTCAATGGTGTGGCCGCCGAGGTTGGCCCAGACGGTCGTGCCGCACTGGCGCATGGCGGGCAGCTCATGGTCGATGAAATGCTGCACGCCGGGGTTCTGCAGGCCGATGGAGTTCATCAGGCCGGAGGGGGTTTCGTACAGGCGCTCGCCCTCGTTGCCGGGCTGGCCGTTCAGGGTCAGTCCCTTGCCGGAGATGCCGCCGAGCAGCCGCAGATCCTCGATGCCCGCATACTCAGGGCCGAAGCCGAAGGTGCCGGACGCAGCCACAACCGGCCCGGCCAGCCGCTTGCCGAGAAAATCAACATGCAGGTCTGCCATCAGTCAAACACCTCCTGTGCGTTAAAGACCGGACCGTCCTTGCAGACGGTCACGGGCCGATCTTGGTGTGGCAGGTGCAGCCGAGGCAGGCACCCAGACCGCAGGCCATCTTCTTTTCCAGACTGGCAAAGGCAGGGTACGCCGGCAGCGGCGCAGAGCTTTTGCCACACCGCGCATCATGACCATCGGGCCGCAGGTCAGCACAATGTCGTAGTGGGTGACATCCAGCAGGTCTGTCACAAGGCCGTGGTGCCCCTCGCTGCCGGAATCGGTAGCCAGATGGATGCTGTGGCACCAAGGCACAAAGCTCTCCATGCCGTAGGAGGCATCGCGGAAGCCGACATAGAGGTCGGGCCGCACACCGGCGCGGCAAAGCTCCTTGCAGAGCAGCAGCAGCGGCGCGGTGCCGATGCCGCCGCCGACAACGGCGATGCGCTTGTGGGCAGACGCCAGCGCGGCGGTGTCAAAGCCGTTGCCGCAGGGGCCGGTCACTGTCAGTGTGTCCCCCTGCCGCCAGCGCGGCCAGCTTCCGGGTGCCCTCGCCCTTGACCTGATACAGGAAGGTCAGCGCGCCGGTCTGGCTGTCAAAGTCATCCACGCTGATGGGGCGGGACAGAATCGGCGTGGCATCGGCTAGCCCAGGCGCGCAGCATATAGAACTGCCCCGCGTGGGGCTCACGGCTGGGGTCCTGCCACTGGACCGTCAGGCGCATGATGTCGGCTGCGACAGTCTCCTGCCGCAGGACCTTCAAATCACAGCTTGTTGCATTCACCCTGAATATCCTCCCGCATACGCACACATTCGTTGTAGGCGGCCTCGTCAAAGGCAACGCCGGGCTGCTTCTTGTAGGCCAGCAGGATGCCGCGGCTGGAGTTGACCACGCCGCCGTTGCCCTTGGTCAGGTACTGGGCAATGTCGGCTGCCTTGCCGCCCTGCGCGCCGTAGCCGGGGATCAGGAAGAAGGTGTCCTTGTAGGCTGCGCGGATGGCAGTGGCCTCCTCGGTATGGTACCGCCGATGACGAGACCGATGCTGGGTAGCCATGCTCGCCCATGTAGTCCTTGCCGAGGGCGGTCAGGCTGTCGCCGACCAAATCGTAGATGTGGCGGCCATCGTCGAGGATTTTGTACTCAAAGTCCTTCGCGCCGGGGTTGGAGGTGCGGCACAGGACAAACACGCCCTTGCCCTGCTCGGCACAGTACGGCAGATACGGGCTGATGGAATCAAGCCCCATGTAGGGCAAGCGTGACGATGTCGGCCTCGAAGTCGCCGGTAAAGTGCGCTTTGGCGTACATTTCGGCGGTCTTGGCAATGTCGCCGCGCTTGATGTCGGCAATGACCGGCAGGCCGGTGGCGCGTGCAAGCTTCAGTGTCTCGACGTAGGCGCGCATTCCGTCCAGACCGAGGGATTCATAGTAGGCGATCTGCACCTTGTAGCAGCCGGCCACGCCCTTGGTGGCGTTGATCAGGGGCACGGTTGAATGCGACGACATTCTCTCCCCTGTCTTGGCGGTGTCGGTCGTGGGCAGGTAGCTGATCTCGGTATCCAGACCCACGCAGACAGGGCCGTTCGCGGCAACGCTCTCGTACAGTTTGTCCATGTTGGTAAGCATGCTGATTCCTCCGTTTTGGTTTGCCTTCTTATATGATGTGGAATCCGTAGGGGCGGATTCTATATCCGCCCGCGGCGCGTCGTGCCTGCGGCAGCAACTGCACGGGCGCATATGGAATGCGCCCCTACGGGTGTTTTTACACGTAAAAGCGGTATTATTCTTCAATCTGGAACGTAACCTTTTCCGCCTTTGATCGTTGTCACGATCTTGCCGTAGAGCAGCGCACCATCATAAGGGCAGTTCTTGCTCTTGCTGTGCAGCTCATCGGCCTTGACCTCATACATGTGGTCAAGATCCGCCAGCACGACATCGGCATCATAGCCCGGCTCCAGCATGCCCTTGCGGTCGGCCAGTCCCAGCACGGCGGCGGGGCCGGCGCTCATCAGGAAGCTGAGCAGTTCGAGCGGCAGGCGCTGCTCGCGGCAGAGCTTGGTGTAGCAGACGCCGAAGGCAGTCTCAAGGTGCCCACCATGCCGGCGGCGCCCTTCTCCTTTTCCTCGGCGGTGTGGGGGGCGTGGTCAGTGCCGATGCAGGTCACGGTGCCGTCCTTGATAGCTTCAATGAGGGCGGTCACATCCTCCGCCTTGCGGATGGGCGGGTTGACCTTGTACTGCAGGCGGCTGTCATCAAACCAGAGGTGATGGGGGGTCACCTCGCAGCTGACACGCGCACCGCGCAGGCGGCTCATCCGGATGGTGTCCACGGACTCCTTGGTGGAAACATGGCACATGTGCAGCCGGGTGCCATAGTATTCGGCCAGATGGCAGTTGCGCACGGTCTCAATGTTTTCCGCCAGACGGTAGTCCCACGGGCTGATCTCGCGGTCCTCGGCGTGGGACATGATGGTCAGGCCGCGCTCGGTGGCGATCGCAAAGGCGCGCGCCATGACGGCGTTGTTCATGACGCCGTTGCCATCCTCGGTGATGAATTTGACATCCTCGGGCAGCGTCATCAGGTGGTCGAGCGTTTTGCCGTCAAAGTCCTTCGTGATCGAGACAGTCTGGTTGGCATCGCAGAGCCCTACGCGGGCGGCCTCCCGCCTCAGCGGTGTGGGCAATCTCAGCGCTGGAGCAGACCGGCTTTGTGTTGGGCATCAGGTTCACAAAGGTATACCCGCCGGCAGCGGCTGCGGCAGAGCCGGTGGAGATATCCTCCTTGTACTCAAAGCCGGGGGTGCGCCAATGGCAGTGTGTGTCGAGGAAGGCGGGCAGGATCGTGCGGCCCTTGGCATCGAGCAGCTCCTCCCCCCGGGACAAGCAGGCCCAGACCGACAGCGGCGATTTTTCCATCGCGCAGCCAGACCTCGATCGGCTTGCCTGCACAGTCCCTTGCGTTGCGGATCAGCATAGTGGGAACCTCCTGAGATATACTCTACCAGATTTGCGGCACGCCCCTGGCGGGCGCGCTTTTGGGAAAAAAACTTTTCCCAGACGGGAAAAGTCAAAAAGAAGCACCGGTTTTGAAAACGGGAAAAAACACGGCACCGTGAATTTTGAAGCAAGAAACAAACTGCATCATCATTGCGGCACACTCCTTTCCCCGAATTCTTACATGGATTTTACTTAATTGTACCATGTAGGGACGGCAGTGTCAATGCAAACGCCCGGATTGCGAAAGTAAGGATTTTATGGATTTTTACGCCGAGTTTTGTACAAAATGATAAACGCCCAAAAAACTCACCGCGCCGTGCGGTTGGCAAGCGTTTCCGCCATGATGCGGCTCCAGCGTGCGGCAATCTGCTCCCTGCCCGCGGGCATCGGGGTGGGTGCCGTCTGCCGAGATAAGGGTCTCATCGTCCAGCAGCTGCAGGCCATCGGTAAAGATGAGCCGCTCGGCGGCGTAGCGCCGCACGATCCGGCGCATCTTGTCGGTGCGGTCGGTGTCCTCATCCAGATAGCCGAAGAACGAGGTGGCGAACACCGGCCGCGGATCGCGGGCCAGCACGGCGGTAAAGCGGTCGATCCGCTCCTCAAACACCTCGAGCGGAAACTCCTTCACCCGCTCGGTGGTGTTGATGCCCATTTCCACCGAGGCAAAGTCCCAATCTCTGCGCGATACGAGGTAGTTTGCCATCTCCTCCTCCATCAGAGCGTTGCCGGCAAAGCCGAGGTTGAGATAATCGACCCCGAGCGCCTGCGCATTGCGGAACACATAGCAATCCGGCTGGATCAGCGAGAGGCTGCCGTGCGTGATGGACGAGCCGTAGGCCAGATAGGTTTTCTGCGGCAGCTGGTCGGCGGTGGGCAGGGCGGTCCGGCCCTCGACCCCCGCAAAGATCACCGGCACATAGGGCAGCACGACCCGCACGACCTCGGGCGCAAAGGCAAGCTGCTTTTCCGCCGTGATGCGGCGCAGCGTGGCGAGCTTGGCCGGGTATTCGATGTGGATGCGGGTCACATCCGCGCCGATGTTTTTGGAGGAGTACTCCCACCCGCCCTGAAAGGAGCCGAAGAAGATGTGGGCGGTGGCGGCCTCGGCCTGAGGGATGGTTTTCAGCAGCAGATCGACTGCGCCGTCCGGCATTGTGAAGCGCAGCTCAATGCCGGTGGCAAAGCAGTTTTCCTGCACACCGGGGCTGATGCGGGCGCGTGCTGCGGCACCGATGCGGCGGAGCAGCCAGCCGCCCCTCGACCGGTTCCAGCTCCTCGACATTGTGAAAGCGGATGTTCTGATGATCCATGACCATGCAGCCTCTTTTCCTTTATGATACCATCAGTATACAAAGCAGCGCGGCATTTTGCAAGGGCGGTGCTGCGGGAAAAGTTGAAGGATCCGCAACGATCCCGCGTTGCACTCTGCCCGGGATTGTGATATACTAATAAACAAGTATCGTAAAGCAAAGAGGAAAAGAATTATGGGGCTTTGGGAAGACGCAAAAAACATCCGCGATAAGGACCCTGCGGCGCGCAATGTCGCGGAGGTCATCATTTTGTATCCGGGCTTTCATGTGCTGGTGACGCATAAGATCGCCCATTTTCTGTACCGCCACCACTGCTTTTTTCTGGCCCGCCTTGTCAGCCAGCTGGCGCGGCATCTGACCGGCATCGAGATCCACCCCGGTGCCAAAATCGGCCGCAAGCTATTCATCGATCACGGCATGGGTATCGTCTTTGGTGAGACGACAGAGATCGGTGATAACTGCACGATCTACCACGGTGTGACGCTGGGCGGCACCGGCAAGGATACCGGCAAGCGCCACCCGACTCTGGGCAACAATGTGCTGATCGGTGCCGGAGCCAAGGTGCTGGGCCCGGTCTACATCGGCGATAATGTCCGCGTGGGTGCAGGCAGTGTGGTGCTGAAAAACCTGCCCGCCAACGCAACGGCGGTCGGCGTCCCGGCGGAGATCGTGCGTGTGGGCAATGTCATGCTGCCCGGCGGACGACCTCGACCAGCAGGATCTGCCGGATATCGTCAACCAGCGCATCTCCGAGCTGGAGGCCCGCCTGAGCCGCCTCGAGGCCGAAAAGCAGGGTGAGTTTCCGCCGGATAAAAAAGAATAATAAAACGCACGCCGTGAAATTTACGGCGTGCGTTTTTTTCAGTATGGCTTCCCCAGAGGGGGGAAGCTGTCAGCGGCCCCGCCCGCTGACTGATGAGGGGCAAACTTACCGGGAATTTCCCACTGACGGGCAATAGGGCAAACCCGCCCCTCATCCGCCCTCGGCCGGGGCCTCGGGCACCTTCCCCACGGGGGAAAGGGGAAATCAACTCATTTCAGATTCCTCAAATCGCCGCTTTCGCGGAAATCCTCGTAATCGAGGGAGAGGGACGGGCTGTAATAGGGGTCATGCAAAATATTCTCCCGCCCGTGGACCGCATACAGGCGGTCATGCTCGGCGTCAAAGCGGGCCTTTTTGGCCGGGTCGTTCTCGTCCGAGCCGCGGCTCTTGCTCTCATAATGGTACAGCTGTGCATAGGGGGTCCAGACGATGCGGTAGCCGGCATCCCGCACCCGCAGGCAGAAGTCCACATCGTTGTAGGCAACGGTGAACTCCTCGTCCAGACCATGGGCGGCATCGTAGACAGCAGTGCGCACCAGCAGGCAGGCGGCGGTCACGGCGGAGAAATCCTGCACGGTGGCCAGGCGGAACATATACCCGCTGCCGCCGCGCTTGTGGTACTTGTGGCTGTGGCCCGCGTAGCCGCCCAGCCCCGTGATGATGCCGGCGTGCTGGATCGTGTCATCGGGATAGTAGAGCATCGCGCCGCAGATGCCGACACCGGGCTGGCTGCACTCCCCCACCATCTGGGTGAGCCAGTCGCCGTTGATGACCTCGACATCATTGTTGAGCAGCAGCAGGTATTTACCCGCGGCGTACTTGCGGCCGAAATTGTTGATGCGGCTGAAGTTGAACCCGCCCTTGTAGGTCACAACGCGGGCATGGTCGTACCGGTCGGGCAGGCGCTTGTAGTAGGCCGCCGTGGCCGGGTCGGTCGAGTTGTTCTCAATGACGATGACCTCGAAGTTTTCATAGGTCGTTTTGGCGTAGATGCTGTGCAGGCACTTCTCCAGATCATCGGCGTGATCTTTGTTGGGGATCAGGATCGAGACAAGCGGCTCCGGCTCGGGAATATCCCACACCACATGGCAGGTGCCGGGGAAAAGCCCGGTCTCCACCCTGCCCCGCCGCCCGGTGGCGGTCAGATGGTCGGCTACGGCCCGCTGCGCGGCCTGCTCAACATAGGGGCTTGGCTGCCGTGCCGCCGCTGGTGGAGGCCGCATGCACGCGCCAATAGTACAGCACCTGCGGGATGTGCAGCGGTTTGGCGGCAGGGTCACTGCGCTGCATCTAATCCACAAGGCGCAGAAAAAAGATCGTGATCCTGTGCGCCGTCACACGCAGGGCGCTCGCCGCCGACCGCGTCAAACAGAGATTTTTTGAATACGGCCAGATGGCAGATGTAGTTGACCGCCATCAGGTATTCGGGGGCGTAGTCGGGCTTGAAGTGGCCGACACGCGGATGCTCGGGCGTTTTCTCAAACAGGGCCTCATCGCTGTAGGCAAAGGGCGCACCGCTTTCGGCAAGGGCCTTGCTCATGCAGTACACTGCGTGGGGGGCCAGCATGTCATCGTGGTCGGCCAGGGCTAAATAGTCGCCGGTGGCAAGCTTGGCCGCCTCGTTCGTGTTGGCGGCGATGCCTGCATTTTTGATTTTGGCATAGACGATGCGGGAATCCTGCGCGGCGCGCGCCTGCACAGCCCTGCCGACATCGGCGTGGGCGTCATCGCTGGCATCGACCAGCACAAGCCTGCCAGTTGGGCGCCGTCTGGGCCTGCACGCTGTCCAGAAGCTGCTGCAGAAACTGCGGTGGCGTGTTGTACAGCGGGGTCAGGATGCTGATGGTCGGCCAGCCTGCAGCATTTGCGGCGGCATCGGCGCGCTGGGCGTCCAGCGTCTGCTTTGACGGCAGGTACCGCGCCTTTTTGCCGAAGAACCGCCGCTTAAAAAAGCCAACGGCCCGCCCGGCCATAACGCCGACGCCCTGTTCCTTAGTCAGGGTCCGCGCATAGCCGAACAGCTCTTTGATGCGTTTTGTTTCAAGGCTCATGGGGTGGCTCCTCATAAAAGCAATCTTTGTGCCAGAGTTGGGGGTTCGTGTCGATGTACTGCCAAATCTGTGCATATCCATGCTCGGTACGCACAACGTGGTCGTGAAAGGATTTTTGCCAGATGGGGCAGCCAATCGCTTTCGTGACAGCCTCTTTCATCTGTTTGATGACCAGTGAAATGTAGGGGCACAGTGTGCGCCCGCCCTGTTCCCGCTGAATCAACAACAATAAATGAACATGATTTGGCATTACGGCATATTTTATTAACTTTACCGCGGGATGCCGAATGGAAATCTGCAAAATGGCATCTTCAACGGCTTTCCCGTAAGGCGATAACCCGGGGAGCAAGGCGCGGGCGCACACTGTGCGCCCCTACATCCCTCAACCGCCGTAAGGACATCGCTTTTCCACAAAATTTTCTGCCGCCCATGCGTGCAAATCGTGATGAAATACGCACCGTTTTTGGGCGTAATCATACGCCGTCAGGCGGTTAACCTTGCGCCTTGCCAATTTACCCGTGCAACCCTTTTGCTTGGCGCTCCATGTTTTCTACGATGATGGTGTTCAATTCGCCGAGGGCGGCGGCGTACTCCAAAAACCTTCCACGGGGTGTCAGTGTGGTAATGCACCTTGACGACATCCTCGTCGCCGACGACCAACAGGCAATCGCCCTTGGCGCTGTTCAAAATGCCGTCGTGGATGGCGTCCTCGTCGAGGTCGTGGCCTTCGATTAAAAACTGGGTATCAAACTTATTTTCCATGCAAAACACCTCCTCACTTCAACCCGAAATTCTCAAACAGATTGTTGAAATGTGGGGGTTGTAATAGGGTCGTAATTGTCGATATACTGCTGATATTTTGCGTAGAAATTCGCTTTCTCGCGCTCGTAACGGCGGGCGTTCTCACTTAATGTGTCAAGGCCCCGGCTCTTGCTTTCATAATGGTATGCCTCGGCGCGCGGGGTGTAAACATTCAACAGCCCCTTCTGCCACAGCTTTAAGCAATAATCCACATCGTTGTAGGCGACGGCGAACTTTTCCTCGTCCAGCCCGCCAAATGCGCGGTAGAGCGACGCTTTTGTCATCAGGCAGGCGCCGGTCACGGCCATGTAATCCTGCGTTGTGACAAGGCGGTACATATCGCCCACAGCGGTGCGGGGGTAACTCTTGTGGCTGTGGCCCGCGCTGCCGTTGATGCCCATCAGCACACCCGCGTGCTGGATCGTATCGTCCGGGTAGTAGAGCTTGGCACCCACTGCACCCATCGGGGCGCTGGCTGTAGCTGAGCAGCTCGCGCAGGAAGTCGGACGACAAAACTTCAATGTCGTTATTGAGCAGCAGCAGATGCTCGCCCTCGGCAAACGATGCGCCGAAGTTGTTGATGGCCGAGAAGTTGAACGGGCCTTTCCCCTCAAACGTCACGACCCGGCAGCTCGGGAACCGGTCCTGCAGCGTTTTATAGTAGGCGAATGTCGCCGGGTCAGTCGAGTTGTTCTCGATGACGATGACCTCAAAATTGTCATATCCGGCGTTTTTTGTACAGACTCGTCAGGCAGTGGTCCAGGTCGTCGGTGTGGTCTTTGTTCGGGATCAGCACGCTGATTTTCGGGTGGCCCGTCAGCTCATACCTGACTTGAACGCCCCGGGCGCATCGGGCACAGCCATGGCGTGCCCCGGCAGACCGAGGCGTTCGAGCTGCGCGTCGATGGCGCGCTCCCCCGCCGCGATGGCGTAGGGCTTGGCCTCCATGCCGGCTGCCGTTGAACCCGCGTGGCCGCGCCAGATATAGAGCACTTTTTTGATATGCTCGATGCGATGCGCTTTTTCTGTCAGCCGCAGGATCAGGTCGTGATCCTGTGCGCCGTCAAACTCCTTCGACTCATAGGCTCCGGCCGCATCCAGCAGCGGGCGGCTGAACACCGCCAGATGGGTGATAAAGTTTACGCCGCGCAGATAGTCCGGTGCAAAATCCGGCTTGAAGTGGTAGCCGCCCAGTTGTTTTTTAAATCAGCCGAGAGAACGATTTCGTCACTGTAGACAAAATCTGCTCCGGTGCTTTGGAGGGTCTGCACAACCTCAAAAGAGGGCGTTGGCATACAGTACATCGTCATGGTCCAGCAGGGCAATAAAATCGCCGTGGGCCAGTGCGAAGCCGCGGGTCGTGTTGGCGGCAATGCCGCCGTTTTCGATTGGCTCGTAGACGATCACCCCGGCACGGCCTTGGGCAGGCGGCTTTCCAGCCGCTTGTCGGCATCGGAAGCGTCCACCAGCACCAATTCCCAGTTCGTGTAGGTCTGCTTGACGACGCTTTGCAGCATCTCGTCAAAAAAACTTCGCAGATGTGTTGTAAAGCGGCACGATGATGCTGATTTTCGGCCCCTGCAAGTTCGCAGCGCGCTGGGCTTTCAGCTCGCGGCGCAGCGGGATGTCTGCCGGTGCCGCCAGTCATCGTGGTGCAGGGCCAGCCCAACGCGGAATTTCACATCGCGCCAGAGCTGCTCTGCGCCCTGCTCCCGCAGGGTCTTGACGCTGCGCCCCGCGAGGTCGCGCAGGTGGGCGGGGTTCAAAAGACGCCGCGCCATGCCGCCGACACTGTCCTGTACGGCCAGATCGGCGGGGCGCTCGTTGTTCGGCTTGTTGTTTTCGGGCATGATTTATTCCTCGGTCACTTTCGCCGGCATGGCGTCCTTTTTCTCGAATTTGCGGTACTCGGCCGTGATCTCCTTGGTGGGGCCGAGGCGGCGCAGGTGGCCGTGGTCGAGCCAGGCAACCTTGTTGCACATACGCTCGATCTGGTCGATCGAGTGGCTGACCAAAATGACCGTGGTGCCGCCGGACAGCAGCTCTGCCATCCGCTTTTCGCACTTTTCCTGAAACAGGAAATCGCCGACCGACAGGATCTCATCGGCAATCAGAATGTCGGGCTTTGTCATGGTGGCCACGGCAAAGGCCAGACGCGCTACCATGCCGGAGGAGTAGTTCTTTAGCGGTACATCGAGGAAATCCTGCAGCTCGCTGAAATCAACGATGTCATCAAACTTCGAGTCGATGTACTTCGGCGTGTAGCCGAGGACAGTGCCGTTCAGATAGATGTTCTCCCGCGCGGTCAGATCCATGTCAAAGCCCGCACCCAGCTCGATAAGCGGTGCGATGGTGCCGTTGACCGTGACGCTGCCCGCGCTGGGCTTATACCGCCGGAAATGACTTTCAGCAACGTAGACTTGCCGCTGCCGTTCAGCCCAATCAGGCCGTAGAAGTCACCGGGCATAATATCAAACGATACATCGTCCAGCGCAAAGAATTCATCAAACCGGACACCGCCGTGCAGCAGCGCCACAAAGTATTCCTTGAGGCTCTCGTGCTTTTCCTTGGCGAGGTTGAAGCGCATCGAAACATGGTCGATTGAGATAATGGGTTTCTGCTCTGCCATTTCGATGCCCCCCTCATGTACAGGACAAATTTGTCCTGATATTTTTTAAAGACAAAGATGCCCAGTCCCAGGCTGAGTGCGGCGCAGAGGAACGGGATCAGCAGCATGTTTGCGGTCAGGCCCTCGCCCCACATGACGCAGGAACGCACCGAGGTGATGTACCAGTAGATGGGGTTCAGGTTGATGACGAACTGCATCCAGCTTTCCATCTGGCGCGGGTCGTAGAAGATGGCGCTGCCGTAGACCAGCAGAGTGCAGAAAACCTCCCAGATGTGCATGATGTCGCGCACAAAGACATACATCGTGGAGAGGATCAGCCCGATGCCGAGGCTGAAAACAAACAGCATGACGATGGGGTAAATGGCCAGCAGCACCGTCCCGAGCGAAATATGCGACCATGTCAGCAGCGCCACAATGAAGAGCGCCACCAGACTGAAGAAGAAATTCACCAGCGCGAAGCAGCATTTCTCCAGCGGGAAGATATATTTGGGGATATAGACCTTGCGCAGCAGCGGACCGTTTTTCAGCACGCTCTCCATGGCCATGGTCGTGCTCTCGCGGAAGAAGTTGAACATCAGCTGGCCGATGATCAGAAACAGCGGGAAATCCTCAATGCCCTGCCCGCGCACATTGAACAGCGCCCCGAACACGGCCCACATGACCAGGCAGGTCAGCAGGGGGTTCAGCACGCTCCACGCCACGCCCAGCACGCTCCGGCGGTATTTGAGCTTAAAATCGCGGGAGATCAGGTTTTGCAGCAGATAGCGGTACTTCCAGAAACCGGCAAAGGTGTTTTTCAGTTTCTCCACGGTGTATCCTCAATACTTCTCAAAATACGCAAACTTCTGGTCGGCAAAGGGGGTGTGCTCCTTGTCCTTGGCGCTGGTCTTGTGCTCACAGCCGCAGTCCGGCCACTGGACATTGACAGTCGGGTCGTCGTAGGGGATGCCGCCCTCGGCGGTGGGGTCGTAGACGTCGGTGCATTTGTAGCAGAACTCGGCCACATCAGACAGCACCAGGAAGCCGTGGGCAAAGCCCTCGGGGATCCAGAGCATCTTCTTGTTGTCGGCGGACAGCGTTGCGCCCACCCACTTGCCGAAGGTCTTGCTGTTGGGGCGGCAGTCGACGGCAACATCGAACACCTCGCCCAGGGTCACGCGGACGAGCTTGCCCTGGGTGTGCTTGGTCTGGAAGTGCAGACCGCGCAGCACGCCCTTGGTGGAGCGGCTCTGGTTATCCTGCACGAAGGGCTTGTCGATGCCTGCGGCGGCGAAATCGTCGATTTGGTAGGTCTCCATAAAATAGCCGCGGTCATCACCAAAAACAGTCGGCTCGATGATCTGCACGTCAGGAATATCGGTCTTGATGAAATTAAACTTGCTCATGGTTTGGAATCTCCTTTTTATATAAATGTCAGCATATACATAGCGATACAGCTTATATTATACTCTATTCTGCCTCTGCGGGCAAGATGGCGGAAAAAAATTTTGTCGCTGCTGTAACAACAGCGGTTATTTTCCGTCTTGTAGGGTAAGGGCAGATATGGTATGATACCTCAAAAGGTGGGATGTACAATGACAAAACGGGAGGCACGCGCGCTGGCAAAGGCCCGGCGCGCCGAGCTGGATATGCAGGCTGTCGGCTGCGGTATGGCAAGGGCGCTGTTTGCCCTGCCCTGCTGGGCGGCGGCCGACACAGTGCTGGCGTTTGCAGCCATGCCGGACGAGCCGGACACAGCGGCCATTTTGCGCCAAGCGCTGGCGGACGGCAAACGGCTGCTGCTGCCCCGTGTGCGGAGCCGCACCGAGATGGACTGGGTGGAGATACCGAGCCTGTCTTTGCTGCAGCCCGGTGCCTATGGCATCCCGGAGCCGCCCGCAGACCGGCCCGCCGCCGACCCCGGCGGGTATGCTGCCACGCTGGCGCTGATCCCCTGCCTTGCAGCCGGGACGGACGGCGTGCGGCTGGGCCGCGGCGGTGGGTATTATGACCGTTTTCTGGCACAATATAAGGGGGAAAGGCTGCTGCTCTGCCCGGCGGCGGCCCTGTTGGCGGACTTACCTGCCGATGACTGGGATGCCCGCTTTGCCCCTGACGAAATTTTGACCGAGAAAGGAATTTTACAATGAAAAAGCTGCTTTTTGCAACAGCCCTGCTGACCTCTCTGCTCCTGTCTGCCTGCGGCAGCCAGAAGGCTGACAGTGATGATCTGGCGAACCAACCTGCCACAAGACCTGAGGAAGGCGCGGAGCTGGACCCGGAGTTCAGCGTTGACGGTGAGGATACCGGTGAGACCGCCGAGCCGCAGCCGGACGCGGAGCTGAGCGGTATGGTGGACGCGATCTACCAGCTTCAGCCTGTTGAGGCGATGGGCATCGAGACGGTGGCTGTTGACCTGACCGATGATGAGAGCTGGTACGGCTATCTGGCGGGGCTGACTGCGGACAATGGGCAAGGTGGACGCCGCCGTAGTCAGCGAGCCGATGACCGGCAGCCAGGCGTACAGCCTGGTGCTGCTGCGCCTCAGGGACAAGGCCGATGCCCGCGAGATTGCCGATTCGATGGAGGAAAACATCAGCATGCGCAAGTGGGTCTGCGTGGAGGCAGATAAGGCCCGCGTGGTCAGCTTTGATGATAAGCTGCTGTATGTCATGGCAGACAGTGAGCTGGTCGATGTCGATCTGCTGGCGGATGCCGCCGCAAAAGCCTTTGATGCGACCTTTGATGTCGATGATTCCCTCGTCAATGAGGACGAGAGCGAGCTGCCCCCGGAGCTGCTGGCCGCCCCGGCTGTGGCAGACTAAGCGATACAAAAAAAAAGAGCCGTGCCCTTTGCGGGGCACGGCTCTTTTGTTTACAGGCGATCAGGCCTTGGCAGCCTTGATCTCCTTGATCAGCTCGGGAACGACCTTGTACAGATCGCCGACGATGCCGTAGGTGGCAACATCGAAGATAGGGGCGTTCTCGTTCTTGTTGATGGCGATGATGTTCTCGGAGTCCTGCATACCGGCAACGTGCTGGATGGCACCGGAGATGCCCAGGGCAACGTAGATGCGGGGATGCACGGTCTTACCGGTCTGGCCGACCTGATGATCAGCGCTCAGCCAGCCCTCATCGGTGACAGCACGGGAAGCACCGACAACGCCGCCCAGAGCCTCGGCCAGCTCCTCGGCCAGCTTGATGCCCTTCTCGGGGTCAGCGGAGATGCCGCGGCCGACGGCGACGACAACGTCAGCACCGATCAGGTCAACGAGCTTCTCAGCGCTCTTCTTGATGTCGAGCACCTGAACATGGATGTCGTCGGCAGTCAGAGCGGGCGCAACGTTCTCGATGACGACCTTGTCAGCACCGGCCTGATCGAACGCCTGCATCTGCATGACGCCGGGGCGGACGGTGGACATCTGGGGACGGAAGCGGGGGCAGATGATGGTAGCCATCAGATGGCCGCCGAATGCGGGACGGGTCATCTTCAGGTTGGTGTTCTCCTCGAACTTGGTGTTGTCCACATCGATGTTGGAGGTGGTGCGCAGGAAGTTCTTGTACTTCTCGACATCGACGTCCAGATGGGTGCAGTCAGCGGTCAGGCCGGTGTGCAGACGGGCTGCGCAGCGGGGGCCGAGGTCACGGCCCAGATTGGTCGCGCCGATCAGCATGATCTCGGGCTTCTTGTCCATGATGAGGTCGCACAGCGCCTTGGCATAGCCATCGGTGGTGTAGTCCTTCAGCAGGGGGCTGTCGATGTTGTAAACACGGTCAGCGCCGTAGCCGCCCAGCGTCTTGAGGTCAGCCTCGGCCAGGCCGCTGCCCATGACAACGCCAGCCAGCTCAACGCCAAGGTCGTTGGCCAGCTTGCGGCCCTCGCTCAGCAGCTGATAGCTGATGGACTGGATCTCGCCTTCGCGCTGCTCGCAGAAAACCCACACGCCCCTTGAAGGCGGCGGTGTCCATTGCATTGAATTCAGCCATTGTTCGTTTCTCCTTCCTCAAATCAGGTGCTTGTCGTTCAGGATGCCGACCAGCTGGGCAGCGTCCTCGACCTTGATGCCGGCGCCCTTGACCGGAGGAGCAAAGGACTTGTAAACATTGGTGGGAGAGCCCTTGAGGCCGATGGTATCCAGCTCGATGAGCGGGTCATCCTTCAAAGCGTTGTAGTCAAAGACCTCGAGCGGCTTGTCGTAGCACTCGAAGATACCGCCGACGCTCATGTAGCGGGGAGTATTCAGCTCCTTGATGCAGGTGAGCAGGCAGGGAGTCTGCACCTTGAGCTCATGTAGCCGTCCTCCAGCATACGCTTCACAGTCAGGGTGTTGCCGTCCTTCTGGATGTCGGCAACGTAGGTGACCTGCGGCAGATGCAGCTTCTCAGCGATCTGGGGGCCTACCTGGGCGGTATCGCCATCGATGGCCTGACGGCCGCAGAACACAACGTCCTCGGGGCCGACGCCGATCTTCTTGATGGCGGCGGCGAGAATCTGGGAGGTGGCAAAGGTATCGGAGCCGCCGAATTCACGGGCGGAAACCAGAACGGCATTGTCGGCGCCGCGGGCCAGCAGCTCACGCAGCATCCCTTCGGCGGGAGGGGGACCCATGGTGACCACGACGACTTCGCAGCCGGTTGCATCCTTGAGGGTCAGAGCAGCCTCGATGGCATTGAGGTCATCGGGGTTGGTGATGGTGTCCATGGAGGCACGATCCATGGTACCGTCTTCTTTTACGGCAACCTTACCGGAGGTATCCGGTACCTGCTTTACACAAACAATTGCTTTCATTGTAAAGTCTTCCTCCCTTACTTCAGCAGCGCGCCGGAGATGACCATCATCTGCACTTCGCTGGTGCCTTCGTAGATTTCAGTGATCTTGGCATCACGCATCATGCGCTCCACGGGGTAATCGCGGGTGTAGCCGTAGCCGCCGAACAGCTGCAGGCAGCGGCGGGTCACATCGCTGGCGGTACGGGCCGCGATCAGCTTAGCCTGTGCAGCCTCGACGCTGTAACGAACCTTTGCGCCATCCATAGCCTGCTGCTTCTTCTGGGCGGCAGCATAGACCAGATACTTTTGGCAGCCTCGACGCGGGCCTTCATCTCAGCCAGCTCGAACTGGGTGTTCTGGAAATGTGGAGATGCTGCGGCCGAACTGCTTGCGCTCCCTTGACGTAGGCAACGGTCTCCTCCAGAGCGCCCTCGGCAATGCCCAGAGCCTGAGAAGCGATGCCGATACGGCCGCCGTCCAGGGTAGCCATGGCCAGCTGGAAGCCCGCCGACGCACGCCCAGCATACGGTCCTTCGGGATCTTGGCAGTCCTCGAAGATCAGCTCGCAGGTAGAAGAACCACGGATGCCCATCTTATCCTCAGCCTTGCCGACGGAGAAGCCCGGGTCGGTACGCTCCACGATGAAGGCGCTGATTTCCGCTTGGTTGGGACGGCCGCGCTTGTCGGTGACAAAACCGGTGACAGCGATGATGATGAACACATTCGGCAAAACCGGCGTTGGTGATGAAGATCTTGGAGCCGTTCAGCTTCCAGTGGTCGCCCTCGTCAACGGCGAAGGTCTGCTGGCCTTGAGCGTCAGTACCAGCGCCGGGCTCGGTCAGACCGAAAGCACCCAGCCACTCGCCGCTGCAGAGCTTGGGCAGATACTTTGCCTTCTGGGCCGGGGTACCATTCTCATAGATGGGAGCAGCACACAGACTGGTGTGGGCAGACAGGATAACACCGGTGGTGCCGCAAACCTTGGACATTTCCTCAACCGCCATGACGTAGGACAGCACATCGCCGCCTGCACCGCCAACGGACCTCAGGGGAAATAAATGCCCATCATGCCCAGCTTAGCCATCTTCTCGACGGTCTCTTTGGGGAAGTACTCCTCCGCATCGACCTTCTTGGCCAGGGGCTTGACTTCGTTTTCAGCAAACTCGCGGTACATCTTTTCTGCACCATCTGCTGCTGCTTGGACAGAGTAAAATCCATCGCTATATCCTCCTTTTTCATTTCCCGGAATTGCCCGGTGCAAACAAATTCCTCCCGGCCGCGTTTCCCGCGCCAGGCGGAGAAACGTTTATCAGAAATTACAGCTGGTCGACCGGGGTCTTGGTGCGGTCAGCATTGTATACATAGAAGCCCTTGCCGCTCTTCACACCGAGGTTACCGCCGCGAACCATCTTGCGGATCAGAGGGCATGCACGATACTTGCTGTCACCGGTCTCGTTGTACAGAACGTCCATGATGGCAAGGCAGATGTCCAGTCCTACGAAATCACCCAGTTCCAGGGGGCCCATCGGGTGATTTGCACCCAGCTTCATGGCGGTGTCGATGCCAGCGATGTCGGAGACGCCCTCCATCTTGATGAAGGCAGCCTCGTTGATCATCGGGATCAGGATGCGGTTGACGACGAAGCCTGCAGCCTCGTTGACCTGAACCGGGGCTCTTGCCGATCTCGGTGCTGATCTTCTTGATGGTCTCGACGGTCTCAGCGGGAGTGTTGACGCCAGCGATGACCTCGATCAGCTTCATGCGGTCTGCGGGGTTGAAGAAGTGCATGCCGACTAGAGGACGGGTCAGGCCCCCCTTGCCGATCTCGGTGATGGACAGAGAAGAAGGTGTTGGAAGCGAAAACGCACTCGGGCTTGCAGATCTTATCCAGCTCGCCGAAGGTGGTCTGCTTGACCTTCATGTCCTCGAAAAGCAGCCTCAACGATCAGGTCGCAGTCAGCGCACAGATCCTTTTCAGGCCAGGCGGTGATGGCAGCCATGCGAGCGGTCGACTTCAGCCTGATCCAGCTTGCCCTTGGCAACCAGCTTGGCATAGCCAGCGGCGATCTTGTTCTTTGCCGACCCTCGGCCCACTCCTGCTTGATGTCGCACAGTGCAACGGTGAAGCCCTCAACCTGTGCGAATGCCTTTGCGATGCCCTGGCCCATGGTGCCCGGCACCGATAACGCCTACCTTCATAGTAAGTACCTCCAATATAAGATAAAAAGAATTAAGAGATAATAGATAATTCGGTGTGCGTGCGCACGATTTTAAGATTTATCTAAAATTAGTTGTTCGTGAAAACCGGCTTCGGTTTCGGCTTCTCGCGGCTCAGGAAGCAGCCCATGCCTTCCTTCTGGTCGTGGGTCTCGAAGCAGCCGCCGAACAGCTTTTCCTCAACTTCAACTGCCTTCTCGATGGGCAGGCTGATGCCGTCGTTGATGGCCTTCTTGCAGTTGCGCACTGCAATGGGTGCGTTCTTGGCGATCTTGCCGGCCAGCTTGAGGGCGGCGGGCAGCAGCTCCTCCTGCGTGTAAACAGCGTTGACCAGACCGATGCGCAGGGCCTCGTCTGCCTTGATGTTCAGGGCAGAGTAGACCAGCTGCTTGGCCATGCCCATGCCGACGAGACGAGCCAGACGCTGGGTGCCGCCGAAGCCCGGGGTGATGCCCAGACCGACTTCCGGCTGACCGAACACGGCGTTGTCGGAGCAGATGCGGATATCGCAGCTCATAGCCAGCTCATTGCCGCCGCCCAGCGCGAAGCCGTTGACGGCTGCGATGACAGGCAGCGGGAAATGCTCGATCATCAGGAATACATCGTTGCCCAGCTTTGCCGAAAGCCTCGCCCTCGGCCTTGGTCATCGTGGACATCGATGCCGATGTCAGCACCGGCAACGAAGCTCTTGTCGCCAGCGCCGGTCAGTACAACGCAGCGAACGGTGTTCTGGTCGATGGCCTCGAAGGCAGCCTTCAGGTCGGCCAGAACCTCGGGGTTCAGCGCGTTGAGCGCCTTCGGACGGTCGATGGTCAGGACGGCAACAGCGTCCTGAATTTCAGTGGTAACAAAGGACATTTTGATTTCCTCCGGTAATTACATCTCAACGACGGTGGCGCAGCCCATGCCGCCGCCGATGCACAGGGTAGCCAGGCCCTTATGAGCGCCGCGATGCTTCATGGCGTACAGCAGGGTGACCAGAATACGGGCACCGGAAGCGCCGACGGATGGCCCAGCGATAGCGCCGCCGTTGACGTTCAGCTTGCTCTGGTCGAAGTGCAGAGCCTCGCCGACTGCGACAGACTGAGCGGCAAAAAGCCTCGTTGGCCTCGATCAGATCCATGTCGTCAACGGTCAGGCCGGTCTTGGCCATGACCTTGCGGGTGGCGGCGATGGGGCCGAGGCCCATGACCTCAGGCTCAACACCGGCCAGAGCGCCGCCAACCCAGGTAGCCATCGGCTTAACGCCCAGCTCCTTGGCCTTCTCTTCGCTCATGATGACCAGAGCAGCAGCGCCGTCGTTGATGGCGGAGGAGTTGGCGGCGGTGACGATGCCGTCCTTCTTGAAGCAGGGCTTCAGCTTGCCCAGAACCTCCATGGAGCTCATGCGGGGGCCTTCGTCGGTATCAAACACGGTGTCACCCTTCTTGCCCTTGATGACAACGGGAACGATCTCGTCCTTGAAAGCGCCGTCGGCAATAGCCTTGGCGGCCTTCTCCTGAGAATGGAAGGCAAACTCGTCCAGCTGCTCACGGCTGATGGGGTTGTAGCCGTACTTCTTCTGGTAGGTCTCGTTGGTGCAGACGTTCTCGGCGGTCATGCCCATGTGCATGTTGAAGCCGGTGGCATCCCACAGAGCATCGTTGACCATCGTGTCAACCAGCTCGCTCTTGCCCATGGGGTAGCCCATGCGGTGGCCGTAGCGGCCCTTCATCATGGCGAACGGAGCCATGTCCATGTTCTCCATGCCGCCGGCAACCACGATGTCGGCATCGCCGGCCTCGATCATCTGGGCAGCCATGTTGACGCAGTTCAGACCGGAGCCGCAGACCACGTTGACGGTGACAGCGGGGACCTCGATGGGCAGACCGGCCTTCAGGGAAGCCTGACGGGCAACATTCTGGCCCAGACCGGCCTGAATGACACAGCCCATGTAGACCTGATCGACCTGCTCGGGCTTGACATGGGCGCGATCCAACGCCTCTTTGATGACGATGGAGCCCAGCTCAGCGGCGGGGACATTGGCGAGGGTGCCGCCGAACTTGCCAATGGCAGTACGGCAGGCGCTGGCGATGAGGATCTTTTTCATAAGTAGCCTCCTAAAAATACTTCTCTTTGGATGGACTATTGAGTAACTTTTTATCTTCAGGCCGGCAAGGCGCGCGGCGTGAATGCGTTATAACCCCCCTGCCTCCCGCTTGGCGATGAGGGCTTTCTCAACATTGCGGGGGTACAAAGCGGGAAACATCCTGCCCGTAGTGGGCAGCCTCCCGCACGATGGTGGACGACAGGTAGCTCCACTTGATGGCGGTCGCCAGAAAAGACCGTCTCGATCTCGGGCATCATGGCGTAGTTGGTGTGGGCAAGCTGGATCTCATTCTCAAAGTCTGTGACCGCACGCAGGCCGCGCGCACCATGACGGTGGCACCCTTCTGCTTGGCAAAGCTGACCCCGTCAGACCGTTGAAGGAGTCGATCTCGACATTCGGGGATGTTCTTGCAGGCCTCCCGCAGCATGGCAACGCGCTCCTCGACCGTGAAGAGAGGTGTCTTGGCACTGTTGACGAGTACCGCAACAATCACCTTGTCAAACATACGGCTGGAGCGCTTGATAATATCGAGATGCCCGTTGGTGACGGGATCGAAGCTGCCGGGATACATGGCAATGGTTGGCATGAATGTGTGAACCTTTCGGTTTGGAATAACGCCTTACCTGTTAAAAAAATTAAACAACTTTAGGGGTAAAGCTAGGCACCGGCGCCGACGCTGGCTCTTTGGGACGGTATCCTTTGGGTCAGAAGTACGGCGGCATGGTGCCGCAGCGGTGCGCGTATCGAACCGCTACTATAGTTTTACCATCCTGTTAAGGTTTTGTCAATGCCGAATTTGTTAAAAAACGGTCAGTTTTCTGCAAAATCGGCCGGTTTCCTACCTATTTAATAGGCACCGCACGCCAAACAGAAAAATTATTTTTTGACACGCCGCTCCCCTTCCCCTCTTGACCCACGGCGCATAAAGTGTTATTATTTTAACATACGGGGCTTTTTGAGGCTGCCCCCGCCCTGACTGAAAAAAAACGAGGTGCTGTAAGATGAATTTTGAGGACCTGATCGCGAAAGTAAAAACCTGCGGCAAGCAGAAGCTGGCTGTCGCCGCCGCTGAGGACGATGCGGTTCTGGAGGCTGTTGACGCCGCCCATAAGCAGGGCATTGCCGATGCCATTCTGGTGGGTGACGAGGCTGCCATTCGCAAGATCGCGGCAGAGCTGAACATCGACCTTTCCGACTATGAGATCATCAACGAGCCTGACAAGGTGCAGGCTTCTCTCAAGGCCGTCAAGCTGGCCCACGACGGCGTGGCCAATATGTACATGAAGGGCCTGCTGGACACCAAAACCTTCCTGAAGAGTGTACTGGACAAGGAGGTCGGCCTGCGCACCGGCAACACCCCTGTCCCATGTGGCCGTCTTTGAGGTCAAGGGCATCGAGCAGCTGCTTTTTCCTGACCGATGTTGCCTTTATGACCTACCCGACGCTGGAAGATAAAGTGCATATCATCGAGAATACCGTTGGCGTGGCCCATGCCTGCGGCGTTGCCTGCCCTGCCAAGGTTGCTCCGCTGGCCGCCGTTGAGGTCGTCAACCCCAAGATGCCCTGCACTGTGGATGCCGACGAGCTGCGCAAGATGAACGAGGAGGGCAAGATCACCGGCTGTGTGGTGGATGGTCCCCTGTCCATGGACATTGCCATCGACCCCGAGGCTGCCCACCACAAGGGCGCGCAGGACCGCCCGGCTGCCGGCCATGCGGACATTCTGCTCTTCCCCGACATTCAGGCCGGCAACCTCGTCTACAAGACGCTGGTGCACACCGCCGACTGCAAAGAACGGCTGCATCCTGACCGGCACCAAGGTGCCCGCCATCCTGACCAGCCGCAGCGACTCTTTCCAGACCAAGGTCAACTCGATCGCGCTGGCCGCCGTTGTCGCCGCCGGGCTGAACCAGTAAAAAATGCCTTCCCCCTGGGGAAGCCAAAGAATGTAAAAAAGGAGACATTTATCATGTCCATCAAAACTCTGGTCATCAATCCCGGCTCCACCTCCACCAAGGTCGGCGTGTTTGAGGATGAGACCCTGCTGTTTGAAGAAACGCTGCGCCACCCTACCGAGGAGATCGCCAAGTATGCCAGCGTCATTGATCAGAAAGATTTCCGCAAGGAGATCATTCTCGACTTCCTGAAGGAGAAAAACTGCGACCCCAAGACGCTGAATGTCATTGTCGGCCGCGGCGGCCTGCTCAAGCCATTCCGGGCGGCACCTATGCCGTCAGCGATGCGCTGCTCGCTGACCTGAAGGCCGGTGTTCAGGGGCAGCATGCCTCCAATCTGGGCGGCATCCTTGCCCGCGAGATCGGTGATGCGCTGGGCGTGCCCAGCTACATCGTTGACCCCCTGTGGTTGTCGATGAATTGACCGATAAGGCGCGCATTTCCGGTATGCCGGAGCTGCCCCGCCGCTCCATCTTCCATGCGCTGAACCAGAAGGCCGTTGCCCGCCGCTTTGCCAAGGAGAACGGCAAGCGCTACGACGAGCTGAACCTCATCGTCATCCACATGGGCGGCGGTGTCTCGGTCGGTGCCCATGACCACGGCAAGGTCGTGGATGTCAACAACATTCTCGATGGCGAGGGCTGCTTCAGCCCCGAGCGCAGCGGCACCGTGCCTGTCGGCGACCTCGTCAAGATGTGCTTCAGCGGCAAGTACACCCAGCAGGAGGTCTACAAGAAGATCTGCGGCAACGGCGGCTTCAACGGCTACCTGCACACCAACGATGCCCGTGAGGTCGGCAAGATGGCCGAGTCCGGCGATGCGCTGGCCAAGCAGGTGTGGGAGGCATTCTTCTACCAGATCGCCAAAAGGACGCCGGCGCTATGGCCGCTGTCCTGCACGGCAAAGTAGACCAGATCATCCTGACCGGCGGCATTGCCTACAACCCGTTCACGGCCCAGACCCTGACCGATTACCTCGGCTGGATCGCCCCCGTCACCACCTACCCCGGTGAGGACGAGCTGCTCGCCCTCTGTCAGGGCGCTCTCCGCGTCATGACCGGCGAGGAAAGAAGCCAAGAATTACTGATTTTAGCATAAAATAAACCACCGCCGCTGACGAGCAAAATCGTCAGCGGCGGTGCTTTTGTTTATATCGCAGTAGGGGCCGGGCATGCCCGGCCCGGTGGTGTCCCGTCGGCGGGCGTTTATGGGGATGCCCCGGGCCGCACATGTGCGGCCCTACCGCGCTGCAAACCGGCGGTGGTCGGCGTCCTCAACGCCCCGCGGAGGGGTCAAGACACCTCTCTACGGGGAACCCGTAAACGGCAGGCTGTAGGGAGCAGTCTTGACCGCTCCGGGCAGGCTTGCGCCCGCGCAGCGTTCCCGGAGGGAAAATCCCTCCCCTGCGGCTAAAACAAACATGCCAGCAATTTTTTTGACAGCGGGTATCCTGCCTATCCACCAAAATACAACGGCCCCGGCTACACGCAAAATTACCGCGTCCACATCAAAACGGAACGGTGCGGTATCGGTGCGCACGAACAGCTGTGTAACTTCTATCACACAACCGCCCACTACAGCAAGCCAGACGGCGGCACCCGCCCCACGCCAGCGGGGTGAGATGCGTGGCAGCAGAAGAACTGGCAAGGAAAACACAAAAAAGTTCATCCAAAAGACAAAATGCCCGCGAAACGCATATCCGGAGCCGTTAAGATACCCTTGACCTGAAACGAGACAGAGCAGATATTGTGCGATTTGCCGAAATGGTACGAGATTTAAATTTTTCCTGCCACGATGGGGCTTGCCAGAAATCCAGCACAGGGAACGCAACACACCCGGCAAACGCGCCGGCAAAGTACAAATCGAGCAACCACAGCCCAGCCACGGCCATGGCCGATGCGTGGCGGAAGGCTCGCACCTCGGTCATGGCATCGGTGCAAAGCAGTCGCAGCAGCCAAAAGGCGGATGTTGTAAAAGCAAACGGAAGAGCAACGAGTAATAACAAAGATTCTATGCCAAAGCCATGGATGCCCGCCCCACCTGTCAGAACCAGCCGCAAAAATTGCAGCGTCAAGAACGCCGCAGCAAACAGCAGCAACCCGGCCAATACGGTGTAGGAACGGCGGCGGCGCAATTGGGGCCAAGTTCCCGCGTGTAGTCTACCAGCTGACGCGTAGTGCGGGCCTCAGCTTCAGCCGTCTGCATGGCAGGCGGCTGAAGGTGGCGTTCGCCAGCCAGCAGCTCACCTACGGTTATATCCAGCACGTTAGCCAACGGCAAAAGCAGAGAAACATCCGGCAACCCCTTACCTGTCTCCCAACGGCTGATGGCCTTGTCGGTCAGCTGGAGTTTATCTGCCAGCTGGCGCTGCGTCCAGCCCTTAGCGCGGCGCTCCGCTCCAATGAATCTACCGATTTTTGTGGCATCCATGTCTAAAACCTCCTTTTTGTTCTGTGCACATTATAAAGAAAACGCGCTCATTTTGGCAACCTATGCTCCATAGAGTTGCTAAAACAAACGCGTTTTCGCTGAAATTTACTCGTTCCTGTTCTCGTTCTTTCCCAGCTCCAGCTGGCGGAAGCCTTCGCCGTGGACCTCGTTGGATTGAAGCATGATGATGAAGCAGCCCGGGTCGAGGGCCTGCATGGCATGCTCGATCTCATAGAGCTGCTTGTTGGAGCAGGCGCAGAGCACGACATCTCGGGGGTGGCGCCGTAGCCGCCGCGCCCCTGCAGGATCGTGGAGCCGCGGTCGGCTACCCGGTCGATTCGGCAATTTGCGGCAGCGCCGTCATCGGTGATGATCATGGCCAGCATCGATGAGGTGAAGCCGAACATCATCTTGTTGATGACGGTGGAGACAAGGGGGCGAAAATTGAACATGATACCGTAGATGATGGAGTCTACATCGCGAACACGGCACCGGAGAGGACGATGACGGCCGCCGCCGCAAAGGTAATGTTGCGAACGCCAGATACGGGGTGGCGGGCTTTGATGGCCATTGATGAAGTCGAGGCCGCCTGTGCTGGAGTTGTTCATGTAGATCAGTGCATCGCCGATGCCGCCGACCACACGCCGGCGCAGATTGTGGCCAGCAGGCGGTCGCCCGATAACCGGCAGCAGCGGCAGTACATAGTCGGTGGAGATGGCAAAGAGTATCATGCGGTAGACGCTGCGCAGGAAGAAGGCGCGTCCGGAGCAGCTTGGCAGGTGCACAGGATGATCGGAGGTGTTGAAAGCATTGCTCAGCCGCATCGGCACGCCGAACAGGCGGTACAGGATGGCGCGATGCCCGCAACACCGGTGACGACAGGATACCGGCCGCAACGGCGCAAGCTGTAGATGCCTGCTGCGGAGGGGCAGCCGAGTGTCTGCAGCAGAAATTAGGATTTGTTTTTCGTCATGGTA
>VOFK01002238.1_pt1 | contig 30396 bp, 37 predicted proteins | sample 5384121 | NCBI WGS metagenome assembly VOFK01 (sample SAMN12384730, study PRJNA508395) | human gut metagenome | isolation source: healthy gut J | host: Homo sapiens | reverse complement strand
TCAGTATGCTTCGTTTCAGTTACGTATTGCTCGCTGTCTGTATGTTATACTCTTGTTCATGAGAGATATGGTCTCTTTTCGCTAAGTTGTTGTGTGGTAACTCAACTTTAGCACATGAGACTCTATCTCTCATTCTTTTTTTTCTTCGACTGTCCGAGAGATGTATTGTACTCTACAATGCACAAGCATTATAGACAGCATTATTGACAACATGCTGGGCGGCTGAGCTAAACCCCGCCGGAGATGGACACCATCTCCGGCGGGGTTAAGGCTTTCATAAAGGGAGTGTAGATTTGTCCACATTTGGTATAGATGGAACATGGCAGGTTGGACACAAATCGTTTTATATTTAGTTCATGGCGTCGCGGGAGGGGGTCTGCGGAGTAACACGGGAGGTGCGGCAACATGAGTCAGTCTTCTCTGGCTGAAAAAGAGAGAAAGGCTATGCTGCGCAGGAAGAATTTCAAAACAACTGGGAGGGGATACCTTTACATTGCCCCTGGCTGATCGGTTCCTGCTGCTGGCAGGCGTGGCGATGGTGTATTCCATCTATCTGTCCTTTACCGACTATTCGCTGTTCAAGGCCAACTAGGTATGGCCGCATGTATCAGTTAAAGAATAAAACGTTATATATATGGATGTGAAAAATGATTTGGGTGGAGGAAAGCCCACGTTGCTAATCGCGGAGGATGAGGAAAGTAATTATTTACTTCTGAAGACCATTTTACAAAATATTGTAATTTGATCCGTGCTAAAACTGGTTTGGAAGCTTTTGGCTCTCTTTAAGGAAAACGAGGTGGACTTGATCTTGATGGATATAAAGATGCCTGAGATGACGGGTATCGAGTCCTTGAAGGAAATCCGTAAGCTATCGAAAGATATCCCCGTAATCATGCAGTCGGCTTATGTATTCGACTCTGATATGGAAGCCGCTAAAGAAGCCGGGGGCTTCCGGTTTTATCACGAAGCCGATCAATCTAAAGGTATTGAAAAATACGATATCGCAGTATTGTCCGTCGATCGTATGGTAAGGATTTATTAAGATGTTTTAGATTTGTATAAAACGGCATTTTGCCGTATTTTTTGTTATTTTTTTGTAGAAAATCGTCAAGAGGGCGCTTTACAAATGTATTCTAATCTACAAAAATGACATGCTTATGATAAAAAAAGAACATCTTGTATCCGACATTTCTAAACTAAAAAAAGTATATAATCAGAGCTTCCCTTGGTTGGTGACCTTAGCGGAAGAAAGTGAGAACGCAAAGTATTTTAAGGATGCTTTGCGTTCTCTTAATTTTTATCCCGGCTCACGGAAAAGGAAAGTACCCAAGAAAACGATAGGAATGGCGGTGGCGAGACGTATCCTTCTTTTGATTGAGCATGATGATACTTTCGTGGACGAGGCTGTCTACGGGCGAGCGTCTTCCGGTGCGGACGGTCACTTATGGAAAAAGGCAGTTCCTGACCGGCCATTTGGAAAATGAGGTCTCTCCTGATTTATTCATTGACCTATACCATCAGTTTGATTTATTGGAACATCCGGTTGAGATCCTGCCGGACCGGGCATTGGTGAAAAGGCAGATGAACCGTTGGCCGACCGGACTCGACCCGAGGTGATCGCTATCCGTGAGAGGAACAAGGAGCGTATCATCGCTTGCTTGATCAAGAAGATAGAAAGACGCCATAGCCCTTCGTCACGTTTTCAGTTCGCCGAGGGCATCTCCTAGGAGGAGAAAGAGGCTCGGGTACGTGGTGGTGGAATACCGCTCGTTTCCATTTGTCGATGGCGATCAAGAGTCCTACGGAATTGAACTTCTTTTTGGGATATTCCTTGTCGGACGAGACGATGAGCTTATTGGCCCGTGCCAAAAAGAAGGGGATGCCCTTTTTGTGACTCCTTATTATCTTTCCCTATTAAATATAGAACATGAGGGGGGTATGACGACGCTACGGTGCGATCGTACATCATGTACTCGAACGAGCTGGTAGATACGTATGGAAGCATTAAGGCGTGGGGAAAAGGAAGACATGGTCGTTGCCGATGAGCCGAACGCGGCGGGTTGGCTATTGCCGGAGGGACATAATATACACCGGAGGTATCCGGAGGTGGCGATCTTGATCCCCGATTCGATGGGGCGTGCCTGCGGTGGATTGTGCGCTTCTTGCCAGCGCATGTATGATTTCAGAGCGAGCGGTTGAATTTCGATTTCGAGGCTCTGAAGCCTAAGGAGAGTTGGGGACCGGAAGTTACGTCGTCTGATGCGTTATTTTGAGGAAGACGCCCAACTGAGGGATATCTTGATAACGGGCGGGGATGCCTTTGATGAGCCAGAACGCTACCTTGCGTAAGATATTGGAGGCGGTATATAAGATGGCGGTGCGGAAACGGAAGGCGAACGAGAGCCGTCCGGAGGGCGAGAAGTACGCCGAGTTGCAACGGTACGGCTAGGTTCCCGGTTGCTGGCTTATCTTCCGTTGCGTGTGACCGATGAGTTGGTCGGTATATTGAGGGGAGTTCAAGGAGAAGGCTTCCGCTATCGGCGTGAGCCAGTTCTATATACAAACGCATTTCCAGTCTCCACTGGAGGTGACACCGGAGGCGAGGCACGCTATCGAGGCGATCTTGGCGGCGGGCTGGACGATCACGAATCAGTTGGTTTATACGGTCTCGGCTTCCCGTAGGGCATACGGCGAAATACGGCAGACCTTAAACGCCCTTGGGGTGGTTTGCTATTATACGTTCTCCGTGAAGGGATTCCGGGAGAATTATGCGGTTTACACCCCGAATAGCCGCTCGTTGCAAGAGGCTCGTGAGGAGAAGATCTTCGGGCAGGTGCCGGAGGAGAAACAGGCGGAGTTGTATGATATGATCCGTAACCAACGTCCTTTAGGCAAGCGTTTGGTTCGTTTCTTGAAGGAGAACGGATTGCTGTTCGCAGGGACGGATCGTAATGTATTGAACTTGCCCGCTATTGGTAGCATGACTTTCCATACGGTAGGCTTAACTTCCGAAGGAAAACGAATCCTTAAGTTCGATCATGACGGGAGCCGTCGGCATAGCCCGATTATCGATCAAATGGGTAAGGTCTATATCGTGGAGAATAAATCCGTGGCCGCTTACCTTAGGCAATTGAAGGAGATGGGCGAGGATGTCAATGAGTACCGTACGATTTGGAATTATTGCGAGGGAGAGACGGACCTCGCTTCAGTATTTATGAATACCCGGCTTATCCCTTTAAGGCCACGGACCGAATGACTAATCTTGAATTATGAATTCTATCCTCATATGTTTGCCTTGGTTTCGTATATTTTGCTTAATTTTGTTTCACTGAATTTAGAAGGATATGATACAGAACGAAAAGAGAAATCAGGCATGAGCTTGTGTTACAGGCCGCACGCCGTATGATGACAGCCGCTCGCACGGCTCCTAAAGGCAAGCGGTATTGATATCATAGAGATAGCGATGGTGACGGATGGGGATATCTTGCGCTTGTCCGATGAGATGATCCGGATAGCGGCCGAGACCGGATTCAAGTTCCTGCTCCGTGACGCCGAGAATATAAAGAGTGCCGACGCCGTGGTGATTATCGGTACCTCCCAGAAAGTACAAAGGCTTGAACTGCCCATTGCGGTTTCGATACCTGCGTGGAGAAGCCGGACTTGGTTGCGTGCGCTATTAATTCCGTCGATCTGGGTCTCGCAATCGGCTCGGCTTGCGCTACGGCGGCGGACTTTGCGGCGTGGATACCCGTGTCATGTTCAGCGCTGGCTTGGCGGCCCAGCGATTGGGGCTGTTGGGGAGACTGTAAATGCGTGATGGCGATACCGGTCAGCGCCTCGTCGAAGAACCCGTTTTTTGATCGTAAACCGAAAGAAGAACCGAAAAACTAGAAACAAATGAGTGACTCTATTCTAAAATTTGCGAATAAGCTGGAGATACGTTATTCCTTTAATAATAAATCCAATTATATGGATGCCATGACCAAGCACCGGTGTGAGAAGGAGATGCTTACGCTGATACGTTCCTTGGCGGATATGCTGGACGTGAAGCTGACGGTTTAAACGAGCCTTACGATAAGGAGGGTGGTTTCCGTGAGAAGCTGGGCGTGGCTGGGGAGAGTAGCCGCTCTATCTCTATCGTGTTGAACTTGGTGATGCAGATATTGACCCGTCCTTCCTTGTCGGTGGGTGGACAACCGCTGATGGATCGTACGCCGGCGGACGAGGAGGAGATGCAGCGTGAGCTGTCTAGGAAGTTACGCCGTGAACTACGGCTGAAGACTCCGGGGCTACGCCTTCACCGCTTGATCGACCTGTTGAACGCCTCGCCTCGTTTCTGCAAGTGCAAGTCTAATTTCTACGAGGCTTTGAAAGGGTATCCGAAGGTGACGAAAATCTCGGTACGTGAGTTGAACGAAGGATCGTAGCCGTTCCGGTTCGCTGGAGGTGAAGCGGGACGCAGTTCGATTATTTTATCTTGCGTAGCGACGATCTGCCTACGGTCAAGGATAATAAGGCCACGATAGAGATCATCTCGCCGGTACTGAAAGACAGTAAGTATCGGTGGAAAGGTATCTACAACAAGGGAGGCGAGACGATCGATTTCTATATGCAAGATGAGGATTTCAAGAAACAGATGTTCGAGGACAAGATCTCGTTCACGAGCGGCATGTGCATCGATTGCGTCTTGGAGATCGCCCGCCGTCTGTCGGAGCTAGGAGAGGTGGTCAACGTGAGCTATACCGTGACTACGGTGATACGTACCCGTTTTCGATAAGATGGAGATCGTCACCCCTCAAGGCAAGCGGCATCTTCGTAAACTGGAAGCCGCGAAGAAGCAGCTTACGCTGGATTTGTTCGGCTAATCCGACAGCGGTATTCCCATCGCTCCCAAACACTACCGTGTTCCCACCTGAACACAGTAGTATTCATCAGCGAACACAATAGTATTCAATCCCGGACACAATAGTCTTTTTGCTTTGAATACTATTGTGTTTTTTCGTAAGGACGGGCAGTCTATACGAGTGTATATTTCCTCGGGTAATTGAATAAGATCGCCAATAAGGCGCCTGCCCCCAATAGATACGGGTAGTAAAGATATTGCATGATCTCGATAGGGGAGACATGCCCGAGTCCGGCGGCCATCAACATCTGGGCGCCGTAGGGGATGATTCCCTGTACAGAAGCAAGAGAAGATATCCAATAGGCTGGCGCTGCGGCGGGGATCTATCTTGAACCGGTCCGCTATATCCTTGGCGATCGGGCCGGCCATGATGAGGGCGATCGTATTGTTGGCCGTGCAGAGGTTGGCGAAGCTCACCAAGGCCGCTATGCTCATCTCGGCCCCCTTGGAGGAATGGATGCGGGGAGGTAAGCTTGCGGATGATCCAGTCGATACCCCCGTTATAACGGATCATCTCCAACATGCCTTCTGCCAGAAGCGTCACGATAATCAGCTCGCCCATATTCGTGATACCTAGTCCCATGGAGGCGTTCCAGCCCCAGATATCGAAGCTACCGGTCCACAGACCTACTATACCGGACAGGACGATCCCGATGAATAGCACCAACATGACATTGATCCCGCAAACGGCGGTTACCAATACCACCAGATAAAGGGATCACCTTGACCCATTCGATCGGGGCCGGGGCGTAAGCGTTCTCCACGCCGCTTCCCACCAGCACGTATATCAATCCGGTCAGGATCGCTATCGGGAGGGCGATACGGATATTCACCTTGAACTTATCGGACATCTGGCAACCCTGCGTGCGGGTAGCTACGATAGTCGTATCGGATATGAACGACAGGTTGTCGCCGAACATGGCGCCGCTCACCACGACACCCAGCATAAGGGCGTCCGGCATCCCCCGTCTTGTCCGCTATACCGACAGCTACCGGGGCCAAGGCCACGATCGTGCCCACCGACGTACCTACCGAGATGGATATGAAGCAAGCGGCTAGGAAGATTCCGGCCGCCAACAGGTTACCGGGCAGGATGGACATCGCCAGATTCACGGTAGCGTCTACGGCACCCATCGCCTTGGCGGTCTGCGCGAAGGCCCGGCGAGGATGAAGATCAATACCATCAGCATGATATTGCTGTTGGCCGCCCCCCGGCAGAACTGCTCGATGCGGTTGCTTAATTTGCCTCCCTTGGAGATCGCTATCGCTACGATCGAGGAGATGACGAAGCTACCGTTATTGGCATCTTATAGAAATCTCCCGCCACGATAGATACCACCAAATAAGTCAATAAGAATACCACCAGTGGCGTCAACGCCCATGCGTTCGGTCTGCGTTCCAACTCCCCCATTTTTTCTTATCTCTCTTAAATTAACTGTCAACTGTCAATTCTCTACGTCCCTTCTCTTAGAAGGAGAACCGCAACGCTATACGCACGCCCCCCTTCTTGATATTCGGTTGATCCAGATACGTCAACCGGCGGTAATAATCGATCCGTAATATCTTGAAGATGTTCTCCAGACCTACGCTGGCCTCTAGGTAAGGCGTACGGCCCATCGGCGAGGTTCCCTCGGGGAAGCGGTATAGTCCCATCGGGTCCGAAGGCCGGGTTATTCTTATCGGTCAGTCCTCCGTAGAAACCGCTGAACGATATCACCTCACGCAAACGTAGCCACTTCACGCCGGGAATACGGTTTTAAGATCCATCCCTTCATATAATACGTGAAGTAGAACGAAACATACTGGTCGCTTACGAACTCCAGTGCACGCATCATGTTGAAGGCTTGCGGCTGGATCGTGATGGACTGGTTGGTATTCGGCATGATGAGCAAGGGGAAAGGAACCTTGTCCCATACCTTGCCCGCCGTCACCAAGGCGTCGATATGTCCGAAGGAAGAGAGCCAGATCCGTTTCTCGGCGCTGATCTCCGTATGGTTGTAGTTGAAGTCGCCCCCCAACACGTTCTTCAATCCCATTTGATGGGATAGCTTGAATACGGGAGCGTCTTTCGAGAGGTTGAAAAGCGAGTTCTTACCCTCTCGTCCGTTATAGGCACGCTCGCCCGGGGCGAAACGAAGCTGGGCCCCTAGCTCCGTGTTGGTGAAACTCTTTAGGTTCGTCAATGTCCCGTCGGCGTTGTAACGGTCGTAGCGGAGCGTTCCGGCCGCCTCGTTGTTCTCGTTCCGCGCCCAAGTGGTAAGGGTCAGGCCATTCAGCCATTCCTTCTGGTACTGGAGCATGGTCTTGCGGATGTATTGCATCATGGTGACGGGCTCGCCCACCTTCCATGCCACGAACATATTATCCTTGCTGGTGAAGAGGAAGTCCTGACCGGGCGTATATACGTCGTACTCTTGGATCGCGGAGATATTGTTCACCGGGCTTTCTCCCTCGTGATATTTCTTCTTGTTCACGCTATACGTCAGCTTGGCGTTATACTTTAGCTTACGGTCGTTTACGCCATAGGCCAGATAACCGCTACCGAACCAGTGCGGGTTGAGGTTTGCCGTCGTCATACCTCCCACACGCATGCGGAAGCCCTCCAGATGGTTGGCGCTGAAAGTGGTATTCATCGGTCCGAAATCGAACTTGCTCTTATCCTTGTCCGCCGTGGTCGGGATATAACCGGTGATCAATATCTCGGCGGTCTTGATGATCACGTTGAAAGCCGGTACCTTGCGAAGTTGCGCCAGCAAGTCGTCCAAGGCGCTCTCTTTCTCTTTCAAGGGGACATGGCGGTTGTGTATCCAGAAGGTGTCGGTCTGGGCGGTGGCTTCGGGCAACTCATGGATCGGGCCGAGAAGACCGAAGATCGAGTCGGCGTTCTGCACGTCGAACTGATACTTATCGAAATTCCTTAGCTGGTGGGCATAGAGCTGTTGCGCCCCTTTTACGATATAGAAATTAACGTAGGTATTCTCGTTGGCGAGCACCCAAGTGCTATCCGGCATCCCCTTGAACTCTTGCTCGATCCGGAGCTTGTCCACCCAGTTGAGGTTGATGTTCGCCGGGGTGTTCAAGAGGAATTTCTTGACGGCGTAATTACCGTCCAGCGTGATGTACAAGCGGCCCGTGAAACCATAGCTCTGGCTGTTTACGGGCACGAAGGCGAGATCCACACATTTATCTCCGGCAACGTCCACCGTATCCATGATATAATATTTGTAATAGGTGACGGCCAGCGTGGAAGACAGCGGGCTCACGAAACGGTTCAACAAGATATTGATATTGTTGTCGAAAATATTGACGCCCTTGAATATCTCCTCAAGGTTGGCGGTGATGGCGCCTCCATCGTCCAAGGTCTTGTCGATACCCTGCTGGCGCTTGGCCTTGGTGATCGTCTTCTCCGCCTTGGGATGTTTGCGGTAGTATTGGTCGGAGATCGTCTCACGGACGGAGATCGTCAGGATCGGTTTCCCGTTGAACTCCGAGGTATCCAGATAGTTCTTGATGAACTTGAATTTCTTCAGGAACTTATTCTTCTCGAGATTGGGGTTGAAGTCGTCCAGCGACATGCTGAGCTTCTCGTACACCTCGCTTTGGTACTCGTCCTTCGCCTCGATGCGGTTGTCGTTCTTATGCTCTATGACTTTCTTGATCAGTTCCACGGCGGGGTTGTCCTTGCGGGAATATTTCTCACGTTTAGGCTTGACGACTACCTCGGCAATCTCGAACGAGGTAGGCCGGAGGAGCACGTTGAGGGCGTTGTTCTTTTTGCCCCGCCTTTAGGTTTACGACCTTATTGTCATATCCAAGCGAGGATACGACCAGCCGGGTAAGCCCTTTGTCATTCTGGAGGCTGAAAGCCCCGTCATCGTCGGTCATCGCCCCGATCGTCGAGTTCTCGAACATGACGGATACGTAGGATAGGGGTTCCCCGCTTACGGAGTCTCTCACGATTCCGGACGCGGAAGTTATGCTCTGGGCGTATAGGACGGAAATGCCGGTCACGAATTGTAACAGGACTAGCAAAGTGATATAGCGAATAGATCTTATCATGTAAATGTCTCGTTATTCCTTCACGGATAATACTGTTGGCAAAGGTATGTTTTTTCGTGGGAGGGAGGGGGGAGAGGCTATTAATAATCATTAATCACCGGGTTTCCCACCGCTCGATGGGAAACCCGGCGGTAGAAAACGCGAGCTTCATTATTTAACGAAAAAGATCTTCATTATTTTATATCTCTGATGGCGAGTCGCTGTCGGTAGCGGGCTTGTCGCCTTCTTGTTTCTTGGCGGCTGCGGCCCTCGCCTGCGCTATGCGTTGGTTGTAGAGGGCGTTCGTCTCGTCGACCAGTGCGTTGAGGCGGCTGATGAAGGCGGCGGTCTCTTGAGTGGGCTTCACCACGCTTTGCGCGAAGGCGTAGGTGGACATCTCGTCGTATTCCTCGTCCATGCGTAGGCGGATTTTCTTGGCGCTCTCTACGGGGGCGTCCGCCTTGGCGTTGGCGCGTTGCTCGGTGAGCGTGGCGTATTGCTTGTTCTTCTCTTTCAGCGCTGCTACTACTTCGGTGAGGTTGATCGCCGCCAGCGCCTCGGGCATCCCGGCCTTGTCGAGGTCTACCAGCAAGCCCTCGATGGCGGCCGTCTCCTGCAAGTTGGCGAGGCGCGCGGCTCCGATGTAGGGCTTCACGGGAAGGTATAGCTTCTCGGCCGCCGTGCGTTGCGCCGCCAGCGGGCTTTTCGTCATTTGGGTAATAGTGGAAGTAATGAAGATCAAGAGATCATCCCTCTCCTTGTCGAGGGCGGACATCTGCGCGGTCTCCTCGCTGGCCGAGGATTGGTTCACGGCGTCGGTCAACAGGGCGAAATCGGCGGCGAAGGCCGTACGAAGTTCTTGGGGGATGCCCAGCGGGTCGTTCGGGTCGAAGCTGATCTCGTCGGGAGATTCCGAGTCGCCTCCGCCACCCGCGAGCAGGTTCCCGTAGCGGGCCATGAAGGTTCGGTACTCGGCGTTGTTCAATCTCTGTAAATAAATAATATTCACCTTGGTTATTTTTTCTTTCATATCTGAAAATTTTAGGAGGATCGCTAGATCCGTTTTACAGTGCTAAAGGTATGATAATTTTGGGATCCAGCCACCAAAACCTATCGCATTTTTCATATATTCGGGCTTACATCGGGCATGAAATGGAATTTCAATTTTGAAATGGGGCCTACATTGGGTGCGAAACGGAATTTCAATTTTGAAACTGGGCTTGCATTGGGCGCGAGGTGGAATTTCAAATTTGAAATGGGGCTTACATTGGGTGTGAAACGGAATTTCAAGTTTGAGACTGGGCTTACATCGGGTGCGAGGTGGAATTTCAAATTTGAAATGGGACTTATATCGGGCGCGAGGTCAAATCTGTAAAAATGCGAGGCCCAACCTTGGTGGCCGGGCCTCGCCGATAAATCATTTCTTCTTGATCACGATGATATGCGTGCCGCCCTCGGGCTGTACCAGATCCCCGATCTGCTTGCCATTGTCATCTAACGTAGGAACCAAGAACGGATAATATTCCGGGTTGTAATACTGCTTCGTGCTTAGGGGAGCCTTCTCGGGGGTGCATGGAGTAGGCGAGCACGCCGCGTCTCTACAACGCCTCCTTGTTCCACTTGTTCTGCGGGTTCTTCCCCTCGGGGGTATAGAGCTGGGCGATACGGGCGGCGTAGGCTTTCTCTACCTTGCCCCGGACGATCTTCATGGTGCTGTTTACCATGCCGTTTTGCTCGGTGAAAGGCTCGGGGAGGATGGCGAAGGTGGTCGGCAACCAACGATCCGGGAATAGGGTGGACAGGTCGCCTCCCTTGCGGAAGCGGTTGATCTGGCGCTGGATGATACGGATGGCCTCTTCCCGGCCTTGATCGCTCGTGAGGTCCAGATTCTGGTGGGCCAGATGCTTCCGCAACCGTTCTTTGTTAGGGACCAACAGGGCGGTCGTGTACGGACTCTGGTTATTGTACAGGATCAGTTGGTCGATGCAAGAGGAATGCTCTACCAAGGCTTCCTCTATACCCTCCGGACTGTATTTCTCCCCGTCGCTTCCGATCAGCAGGCTCTTGAAACGACCCAACACATAAAGAAGCCCGTCACGCATATATCCCATATCCCCGGTGTACAGCCAACCCTCCTTTACGGTATCGGCCGTCGATGCCGGGTTCTTCCAGTAGCCGGCCATCACGTTCTCTCCCCGGATGACGATCTCGCCTTTCTCCCCCGGAGGAAGTACGTTGCCGTCCATGTCGCAGATCTTTAGGTCGAGGGGCCGCACCAATACGCCGCTACTGCCGAAGGTATGGCGGCGAGGGCCGTTGGTCGAGATGATCGGTGTCGCCTCGCTCAGCCCGTATCCTTGGTACATCGGGATTCCCAAGGCGTAATAGAACTTCTGCAAGTCCTTATCCAGCAAGGCGCCCCCTCCGATAAAGAACTTCAGCTCGCCCCCGAAGTCCTCACGGACTTTCGTGAACAATAGCTTGTCGAACAAACGGATCAGTGGCTTCAAGAGGACGCGGAAGCCTTTTCCTTCCTCCTCGTCGCTATCCCCGTTATAGATATAACCGATCCGTAGGGCTAGGTTGAAAAGGCGGACGGCGTTCTTGCCTCGCGCTCGGATACCCTGCTCGATATTCTTCTTGAAGTTCTTCGCCAAGGCCGGGACGCTCAGTATCAGGTACGGCTTGAACTCCTTTATATTGATAGGGATATTCTTTAAGGTCTCCATACCGGTGCGCCCTACCTGCACGGTAGCTACCGAGGCCCCCTTCGACATAAAGATGTAGAATCCTACCACGTGGGCGAAGCAATGGTCCAACGGGAGGATCACCAGCGTACGCCACGTATCGTCTATATCCACGCAGGTGAGCGCTTGCTCCACGTTCGCCGTATAGTTACGGTGGGTGAGGATCACGCCTTTCGGATCGGCGGTCGTGCCGGAGGTATAGGTGATGGTTGCGTAACCATCGTTGCCCAGCGATTGCCCGATCGCCAAGAACTCCTCTAGCGGATGAATACCCAGATAGACCTTCCCCATCCGGCGTATCTCGGACAGCGACATCTCACGGTCTTGGTATTCCGCCAGCTCGTCGAGTACGATGATCTTCCGTACGGCGGGGAGCTTATCCTTGATCGCCCGGATCTTCCCCAGTTGCTGGCCCGATACCATGATATATTTCACGTCGGCGTGGACGAGGCGGAATAAGAGGTCGTTCGCCTCCTCCAGCTTGATCGATAGGGGCACGTTCGTCGCCCCGGCGTAGAACATGGCCAGCTCGCCGATGATCCACGCGTTGCGGCCCTCGCTCAGCAAAGCCATGTTATCCCCTTTCCGCACGCCCAGCGATACGAGGCCTGCGCCTTCCTCATAGACGAGGTCGCGAACCTTGGAGTAAGTGGTTGGCTCGAATCGCTTGCCCGTCTTCTCCCATAAAAAAGATTACCGGGGAAGCGCTTCACTGAACTCTCAAAAAGGTCTATAATCGTTTTCTTTTCCATATCTTTTCGTGTTTGTAAGAGGATGTGTCAAAAGTCGGTTGAGTTTATTTTTTCCATCTCTTGCAGGTAGCCGCATGCCGCTTCCACCGTAGGGACGTTCTTGATCACGATACTTCGCTTGCCGTTCTGCTCCCGGAGGTTACACTCACGGGGATGCTTTTGGATGAAGCCCAGCAGCTTGCCGAACGCCTCGCTTTGGTAATACGGGCTATCCGGGTTATTCACCAAGAAGAGGCTCATCTGCCCTTTCTTCAGGACCACTTTCTCCATGCCCAGTTTCTTGGCCATGCGACGGAGGCGCACGATCCGGATCAACTCCTTGCCCTCCTTCGGTATCTTGCCGAAGCGGTCTTTCAGGCGCTCCGTAAAGGCGAGGATGTCACGTTCCTCCTCCATATTATCCAACTCCCGGTATAGGGAAATACGTTCCGAGTCGTTGGGGATGTAGGTGGGAGGGAACATCAATTCCAGGTCGCTCTCGATATAGGTCTCCCGGACGTATTCGCTGCCCGTATCCCGGTGCCCTTCGGCATTATCAGCGTAAAGATCGGCGAATTCCTCGCTTTTCAATTCGTCTACCGCCTCTTCCAAGATCTTCTGGTACGTCTCATAGCCTAGGTCGGCGATGAAACCGCTTTGCTCGGCGCCTAGCATATTCCCGGCTCCCCGGATGTCGAGGTCTTGCATGGCGATATGGATACCGCTACCCAGCTCGGAGAAGTTCTCGATCGCCTGCAACCTGCGTCGTGCCTCCTGCGTCAGCGAGGTGAGGGGCGGGGAAAGGAGGTAGCAGAAGGCTTTCCGGTTGCTTCGTCCTACACGTCCGCGTAGCTGATGGAGGTCGCTAAGCCCGAATTGCTGGGCGTTGTTGATGATGATCGTATTGGCGTTGGGCACGTCGATGCCGCTCTCCACGATACTGGTGGCTATCAATACGTCATACTCATAATTCACGAAATCGAGGATGATCTTTTCTAGCTTCTCCGGTTCCATCTGCCCGTGCCCCACGGCTACCCGTGCGTCGGGGACTTCTCGCCGTACCAAGGCTTCCATCTCGTAAATGTTCTGGATACGGTTGTTGATGAAGAACACCTGCCCGTTCCGGCTCATCTCGAAATTGATCGCTTCCCGGATGATATCGGGATTGAAACGCTCCACCTCCGTCTGCACGGGATAACGGTTGGGCGGTGGCGTGGTGATGCTGGAGAGGTCCCGGGCCCCCATCAAGGAGAACTGTAAGGTACGGGGGATCGGGGTGGCCGTCATTGTCAAGGTGTCCACGTTCACCTTCAGCTGCCGAAGCTTCTCCTTGACGGATACCCCGAACTTCTGCTCGTCGATGATAAGCAAGCCCAGATCCTTGAAACGTACATCCTTGCCGACGATCCGGTGGGTGCCGATCAAGATATTCACCTCGCCCTCTTTCAGCTCTTTCAAGGTAGCCTTGATTTGCGCGGCCGTACGGGCCCGGCTGATATAATCGATCTTGCAAGGGAAATCCTTCAAGCGCTCACAAAACGTCTGGTAATGCTGGAAAGCCAGTACGGTGGTGGGTACCAACACGGCCACCTGCTTATTGTCCGATACCGCCTTGAATGCCGCGCGGATAGCTACCTCGGTCTTTCCGAAACCAACGTCTCCACAAATCAGCCGGTCCATCGGACGGGTACTTTCCATATCCGCCTTGACCTTTCGGCGGTAGCCTTCATCTGGTCCGGCGTGTCCTCATAGATGAAGCTGGCTTCCAGCCCATGCTGCATGAAGCTGTCCGGCGTGTAGGCGAAACCCGTCTCTTGCTTGCGTTTGAATAGAGGAGGATCAAGTCCCGGGCGATATCCTTCACCTTCTGCCTTGGTACGTTCCTTCATCTTTTCCCAAGCGCCTGTGCCGAGCTTGCTCAACTTAGGCGGCTCGCCGCTCTCTTTCCCCTTGTATTTCGATAATTTATGCAGGGAATGGATGCTGACGAATATAATATCGTTATTCTGATAAATCAATTTGATGGCCTCTTGCATCTTACCGTTCACCTCGGTGCGTACCAATCCCCCCGAACTGTCCTACGCCATGGTCGATATGTACGATATAATCCCCCTGCGAGAACTGGTTCAGCTCCTTGAGCGAAAGGGGTGATCTTTCCGCTTTGCCTTTATCGCTCTTCAAGTTGAACTTGTGGAAGCGGTCGAACAATTGATGGTCGGTGAAAAAGCAGATGCGTAGCGTATCGTCGGCGAATCCCTCGTGTATCGTGCGGTTTACGGCGGTGAAAGGGATATTGTCGCCCCTATCCTCGAAAATCATCCGGATACGGTTGGCTTGTTTCTCTTGATCGCTCAATATATATAATGTATAGCCCTCGTCGAGGTATTTATGGAACGACTCGCTCACCCGGTCGAAATTTTATGATAGATCGGCTGCGTTTGCGTAGAGAAATGGATGGTAGCGTCCGCCGTTCCCATCGGCCGTGCCCCGAAATGGATGCGACGGAAACCAAGACCTCCCGTAGGAAGTCCTCGCCCCGACTAATTTCTTCCGCATCTGGTCGATATCGGCGAAGCGATTCCTCGTCGGCTACCACCGGATCGTCGTTCCATACGCTTCCGATGCGCTCCTTGCACCATGCGAGATCTCTCGCCGCTATGCAGGTGTTCCGGGGAAGGGAGCCTAGCAAGGAAGTACTATCCTTGGCGTTCTTGCTCATCTCCGGTACGATATAGATGCTGTCCAGTTTCTCCTTGCTGAGCTGCGTCTCCACGTCGAACGTACGGATGGTCTCCACCTCGTCGCCGAAAAAGTCGATACGGTAGGGAAACTCGTTGGAGAAAGAGAAAACGTCGAGGATACTGCCACGGAGGGCGTACTGCCCCGGCTCATATACATAGTCGACCTGCTCGAAGCCATACTCGTCCAGCACGTCGGAGACAAACATATTATCCAGCTTCTCGCCCACGCTGATCTTTAAGGTATTCTCCTTCAATACCTCCCGGGCCACGACTCGTTCCGCCAAGGCGTCCGGATACGTGACGATCACGAAAGAGGCGTCCGGGTCTTGCAACCGGCTGAGTACCTCGGTGCGCAGGATCTCGTTCGCCGGATCGACATGCCCGTACTTGATGGCCCTCCGGTAAGCGGATGGGAAGAAGTATACCTCATTGCTGGCGGTAAGCTGTATCAAGTCGTGATAGAAATAGCCGGCTTCCTCTTGGGCGTTCAACACGCACACATAACTTCCCCTTCTTTTCGTAAAAAGAGAGGCGATCGTCATTGCCGGACCCGAGCCATTCAGTCCCTTTAGGAATATATTGCGGGACGTATCGTTTTTCAGTAAGGTGTCCAGCGCCGTCACTTGCGGGTGAGCGGCATATAGTTTCAATAATTCTTGTACTTCCAAAGCGAAATCTTGTTTCCGCGAAGGTAACCTTTTTGAAAAAAACAGTATGAATAATGCAGCGATTATTGCCCAGACAATGAACAATGCCGGATTTGACGTACTGCCGATGGAAATGGACTTGTCCTCACGCTCGTCTATTCTGAGCTTGATAGACGAAGCGCAGAAGCATGGAGAAATCTCAATGTTAGTAAATGTCGCCGGAGTATCTGTAAAAAGTCGTACGTGTTTGCCGAAAACATGTACGATTTTTTTGAAAAACACGTACGTGTTTTTCGAAAATGATAATCGTCTTTTTAAAAATGTTAGTATCCAATTATTTATGTATTCATGTCATTTGCATACTTATTGTATGGAATAGTTTAATAAATCTCCTCTATCTTGATATAAAAATTATCTGTTTGACAGCTACTTATACTTGCCATATCTTTGCGGTATAAGAAAACAGAAAAGTATAACAAATTAAAAAGTAGCAATTATGAAAACATTAGATTATATCCATTTAGACGCATCAGCGGTAAGTAACGTAGTAGCAAGCTTGAAACAATTATTGGCGGACTACCAAGTATTCTATACGAACCTTCGTGGTTTCCACTGGAATATCAAGGGACACGGTTTCTTCGTTCTTCATGGTAAATTCGAGGATATGTACAACAACGCTGCCGAGAAGGTTGACGAGTTGGCGGAACGTATCCTGATGTTGGGAGGCGAGCCGGAGAACAAGTTCAGCGAGTACCTTGAAAGTAGCCCGTGTAAAAGAGGTATCAGGCGTATCCTGCGGTGACGAGGCGTTAAAGAATATTCTTGATACGTATGGTCATTTGATCGGTGAGGAGCGTAAACTTCTTTCCTTGGCATCCGGGCGGGAGATGAGGCTACGGTCGCTTTGATGAGTGATTATCTGAAAGAACAAGAGAAGTTGGTTTGATGTTAGTAGCATATTCAACTTGCGATTGCAAGAAGTAAAAAGGTGATTCATTGCGTTTGGAGAAGGTTTTCCAAGTGATTCCGGCCTTTTTCTGTTGGTGCCAATAGGGGTTTTTTATTGTTTCATGTCTTATTCATATATGTCGTTCGATTATTTTATCAAAATAAAAAAAGTATATGAAAAGAGTTGTATTATTTGCGATGGTGTTAATGTTGGGTGTAATATCGGTACAAGCCCAGTGGTCGGTAGTTCCGGAAGCGGGTATGACAGTGATGAAGGCGGGTCCAATGGTTGATTGGAAACCGAGTTGGAAGATTGGGGTAGGGAGTGGAATATCAGTTGAAGCCGGAATTTCTCTCTCTGAAGTCAGGTTTGTATTATACGCAAAGGGATATAGTAATGACAAATTTCCCGGATATGGATATGGGTGTTATTGGTGGGCAGTGCCGGGACCTACTTATGATCCGTATGGATATGCGTATGATTACTCAAATAAGGTGACACGAAATTTCTTGCAATTACCGATTATGGGCTAATTTCTCATTCAAATTAGCTGAGGATATTCGTTTGAATGTTGAGTAGGCCCTTTATATAGCCGTAAGCGTATTGGATAAAGGAATGTTCGGGGGATGGTCTGTCGCTTCGGAAGAATCCGCTAAGTTTTATACCCATGATCCCTGTGAAGGGCTTCGTGCTTTTGATTGGGGGATAAGTGCCACTGTAGGTGTGGAAATAAAACAATGCTTTATCAATTTTGGCTATGATGTATCGTTAGGTAAAGAGTATAAGGGAGGATCGATCGAGGCGAATTACCATACTTTGGCTCTTACCGCAGGATATAAGTTTAAATTGGGTAAATAGAAACCCAAGTTATATAGTAAAGTCTTCCTGCTGATCGTTTAAATATAGATTCTATCTATATATGTATAGGAATTATCTGTTTGACAGTTGTTTATATTTGCCATATCTTTGCAATATAAGAAAAACGAAAAGTATAACAATTAAAAAATAGCAGTATGAAAACATTAGATTATCTTCATTTAGACGCGTCAGCGGTAAGTAACGCATGTAACAAGCTTGAAACAATTATTGGCGGATTACCAAGTATTCTATACGAACCTTCGTGGTTTCCACTGGAATATTAAGGGACACGGTTTCTTCGTTCTTCATGAAAGGTAAATTCGAGGATATGTACAACAACGCTGCCGAGAAGGTTGACGAGTTGGCGGAACGTATCCTGATGTTGGGGAGGCGAGCCGGAGAACAAGTTCAGCGAGTATTTGAAAGTAGCCCGTGTAAAAAGAGGTATCAGGCGTATCTTGCGGTGATGAGGCGTTAAAGAATATTCTTGATACATACGGTCATCTGATCGGTGAGGAGCGTAAACTTCTTTCCCTTGGCATCTGAGGCAGGCGATGAGGCTACGGTCGCTTTGATGAGCGATTATCTGAAAGAACAGGAGAAGTTGGTTTGGATGTTAGTAGCCTACTCAACTTGCGATTGCAAAGAAATAAAAATAGTAGATTCATTGCGTTTAAAGAAGGCCGGAAGAGATTCCGGCTTTTTGTTCTATGATATTTATGCTCTGCAACATACTTAACACCTTTTTACATATTTCGTATCTTGTTTAAATTCATCACTGCTATATTTGATTCAAATCTGAAACGCAATTTCAAATATGGAAAACACGCTACCAAATATGGAAAAAAGTGGATGAGAACTATAAAGTGCCTAATTTAGAGAAGGGCATTGCGGTTCTTGAGTACCTTTCCTTGCGGTCGGCGGGGGAAACATTGCAAGATATTAAGTCGGCGCTCGATATATCGCAGACCACGGCTTACCGTATTTTGAATACATTGGTGCGGCTGGAATATCTTAATTTTAGTGAAGACACGAAACGTTATAAACTTTCCCGAAAATTATTGACTCTTGGTTTCAGATCCTTGAATGAACACAATCTTTTAGAGACCGTCTTGCCACATTTGCGTGATTTACGTGATCAAGTGAAAGAGACCGCTTGCTTTGGTGTCTTGGGAGATGAGAAAAGGGATTTTTATCGAACAAGCGCAAGGACATCATACGTTCCGCTTCGTCCTGTCGCCGGGAAAGCCGTTTGAGTTGCATTGTTCGGCTCCGGGAAAGGCGATTATGGCTTATTTGCCGAAGACGGTGCGAGATCGTTACCTGTCCTACATGACGTTTACACGGTATAATTCCCGGACGATCACTTCTCGTGAGGCCTATCTGGAGGAATTAGAAAGGGTTGGCAAACTGGGGTATGCCATGGATAATGAGGGAGGAGCTGAGCGGCGTGATCTGTGTAGGCGCCCCGATCTTTAATTATACGGGATATCCTTGTGGAGCGATTTGGATCTCCGGCCCGAAAGACCGCTTATCGAAAGAGGTGGTGAAAAATACGGTGAAGGCGATCAAGGGAGGTTGCCGGGGGGTAATCTCGAACGAACTAGATTTAGAAAATAAGGAATACAAAATATACACATGAACACACGAAAATACTTGATAAAAAACTCATTGGTGGCTTGTCTTGTCGGCTGTTGCGTTTCTCTCGCTTCAGCCGGCAACCCACCTTTTCTTTACTACGGATGCCGTATTGAACGCAAAGGGGGAGCTATTAATGACACAGAAAGGAACGAGACATCTGGATATCTTTTCAGCGGACGGTAAGAGCTTGCTTCATTCGTTTCCGTTTGATGAGATCCCGACCGGATTGCTTCCGGATGGGGATAAAAGGTGTATGTGACGACCTTCGAGAAGACTGGCCGTTTACAAGTGCTTTCCTTGGAATCGGGTAGGGTGGAAGCGGCCATACCGACGGGATCGGGAGCCTGCCATCCGATGTTCGGGCCGGATAAGAAACATATATATGTATGTAATCAGTTCGATAATTCGGTGGTCGAGGTGGATCCGGTGATGCGCAAGGTAGTCCGAAGCGTGAAAGTGTTACGTGAGCCTAAATCTGCGGTATTCAGCAAGGATGGTAAATACATGTTTGTCACGAATTTCTTGCCCGCACAACGGGCGGACGTGGATGTGGTGGCCGCTTGCGTATCGGTAATCGAGATGGATGGGTTTACGAAAGTGAAAGATATCCAATTGGCGAATGGTAGCAATGCCTTACGGGGATGTGCATCACGCCGGACGGGAAATATATATACGTGTCTCATAACTTGGGACGATTCACGGTGCCTACTTCCCAGCTTCAACAAGGTTGGATGAACACGAGTGCTTTCAGCGTGATCGATGTGGCGAAGCAGGAATTCGTTGGGGCGGTATTGGTGGACGAGCCGGATCGTGGCGCTGCCGGTATCTGGAGTATCGCTTGCGATGACAAAAGCATATCTTTATCACATAGCGGTACGCATGAGGTAAGCGTGATCGATCATCCGGCGATGTTGGCGAAGTTTGAGTCTTATAAGGATAAGAGCCGTCTGGATTACGACTTGAATTTCTTGTATGGACTTCGTGAGCGAGTTCCCTTACAAGGAAACGGTCCCCGAAATTTTATATTTTCGGGAGATAAGTTGATAATCCTACTTATTTCGCCGATATCTTGAATACCGTCGATATAAATACATTGGAGGTAACGGCTACCGACATGAATCCGGGTCGTACGGAAACGCCGGAGAACAAAGGGCGAAAATATTTTAACGATGCGAATCATTGTTATCAAGGCTGGCAGAGTTGTAATGGTTGCCATCCGGGGATGCCCGATACGGACGGGATGAACTGGGACTTGATGAATGATGGCATTGGTAATTCGAAAAACTGCAAGAGTATGTTATTTTCCCATGTCACTCCACCGTGTATGATTTCCGGTATTCGTGCTAAAGCGGAAGTTGCCGTCCGTGCAGGATATAAGCTCATTCAGTTCAGTGATTTGCCGGAAGAATTTGCAGAGTGTGTGGATGAGTATCTGATGTCATTGAAACCGGTTCCCAGTCCGTATCTGGTAAATGGCGAACTTTCAGAGAAGGCTAAACGGGGACGTAAGGTTTATGAAAAGTTTAATTGCGACGAATGTCATTCCGGTCCCTATTATACGGATATGAAGATGCATCGTATCGGCGAAGATATCGAATTTGAGAATGGGTGGGATACTCCGACACTGCGTGAAGTCTGGCGTACGGCTCCTTATCTGTTTGACGGACGTGCTGCCACTATGGAAGAAGTGTTCACGGTACATAAGCATGGCATTGAAAAGAAAATATCAGCTAAAGAAGCGGAAGAACTTGCCGAATATGTGAATTCACTTTAATAGAATAAGAAGACCATGATTACACACGAAAATATAGAGATTATTCATTATTTCCTGTTGGTTGACAAAGCTCCCTTTAAGGTGATGTTGGCGCAACTTCTGGCGGAATATAAAGCCATTCATACTCCTGTACGTATAGTGATATTCGATGCGCCGGTGGATAATGAAGAATATGTAGCCCGTTTTGCTTGCATCAGGGAAGCGGTGAAAGAGCTTTTCAAAGAGAAACAACCTTCCGTAAGCTATGTGGCACAACCTCCTCAGAGTATGGGATTGGTGATGGAAGTGCATGAAGTGCAACTGACAGAACAAGATCACATTGAATATCGGATGCTGGGAGATTTGCCTTATATCACTATCGAAAGAGAAGGTTGTAAACGCTTGTTCCTGAGTGGTGTGACGGGAGATGTACTGCATCAGAGCATCCGTGAGCAATCTCATGAAGTATTCTCCAGGATAGCCAGGGTATTGGAAACGGAAGGTATGCCGGTTTCCTCAATCATACGTCAATGGAACTATATTGAAAAGATAACAGCTTGCGATGCAACCGGCCACCAGCATTATCAGGATTTCAATGATGCACGTTCGCTATTCTATAATGGTGTGGAGTGGACTACCGGTTATCCGGCTGCTACCGGTATCGGGACTCAGTGGGGCGGCATTATGATTGATGTGGATGCCTTACTCTGCAAAGATGGAAGTGTCCGGGTCCTTGGGGTGGATAATCCTTTGCAGATTGCCGCTCATGCTTATTCACAGAATGTATTATTGGGAGAAAAAGATGCGGCTCTTCCTCAAAAGACCACTCCGAAGTTCGAGCGTGCCAAGGCTGTATGGAAAGAGGATCATGGTTTCGTATACGTATCGGGTACAGCCGCTATTCGTGGTGAGCAGAGTCTGGAAGGCGTTGGTATTGAACAGCAAACCCTGACTACCTTGGAGAATATAGAATATCTGGTATCCCGTGATAACCTCAATCGTTCCGATATTCCTGCTACGGAGAATGCTACCCTTATCACCTTCCGCGTGTATGTGAAATGTTGGGAGGATATGGAAAAAGCAAAACAAGTAGTGACAGAGCGATACCCCGATTTACCTGCCATTTATACTTTAACCGATGTGTGCCGTTCGGAACTATTGATAGAGATAGAAGGAATGGGAGTGCTTTGCTGAGGCTGATTATTAACCATTAAAATAGATAAATACATGAGATTAAAAAAAGTATTAACCCTGGCATTAATTGCCGCCTGCGGTATGGGACTCGCTTCTTGTACGGCAGAATCTAAAAAAACAGAACAAGTTATGACACAGGAAAAGGCAACGTATCAGAAGAAGTACACGAATGCTGACTTCTACAAAGACGGAAAGTTTGACCAAGAAGCTGCTAAAGAAGCATTCCTTGATATGTTTAAATTTTATGGTGTGCCTTACACTCCGCTGATGGAGAAAGATATCTGGTTTACAGATTTCGGTTTGGGCGACTTTGAGAATGTAGGTATGGGAGGCATCTTCTGGGTAAACGATCCTGAATATGGCTATTTTGCACATGCTATTTACTTGTTGCCGGGACAGATGATTCCGGAACATGCCCATGTAAAAACGGCATTCCCTGCGAAACATGAGTCGTGGATGGTAAATCACGGTTGGGTTTATAACTTCTCCGAAGTAGGAGATGAAACACCGAATGCTCCTGCGGTTCCGGCATCTCACGGTCCTATCAAGAGCAAGAATTTCGTGAAACAGAATGTGGGTGATGTTCTCCGTCTGAAAGAACTGGGTACTTTCCACTTTATGATGGCAGGTCCGGAAGGCGCTATCGTAGATGAGTGGGCATGCTATCACGACAACGCTGGCTTACGTTTCACGAACCAGAAGCCGCTTTTATAAAAACCTCTAGGGTTATGCTTCGTAATTCTAAGGGTTGCCGATCGTGATCCTAGGGTTTCAATAAACAACCTTCTAAATTTAAATTTAATACATGAATAAATACTATATAATGGTATCACTCTTGTTGTCGACCTCTCTTCTTGTTTCGGCAGGTCCGAAGCAAAAAAGAAGGTGGATAACTGATTGACGCCTCAGTAAAACAAAAGTCTGAGCTTCGTGCCTCTTTGGTGAAGGCGAACATGCCGATCATGTCGGCTTGGATCAAGGCGAAGCAGAAGGCTGTCCCGATGTCCGCCGATTTGACGGGGCTGGATCAGTTGGTGCTTGTTACGGCCGCCGGACCGGATGGTACGGATTGGGGTTGGGGTACATGGGCGAACGCCCGTTTAATCAAGGCGGACGGTAGTTCGGTTTGGTTGGATGAGTTAGATCCTGATTATTGGGTTTCTGGCTCGGGCAGTATCCGCAAAATACGGATTTATACGGGGAATCCTTTGTTGATCGGCGGTAAGAAATACGATCATAGTGTATTATGCCATGCCAATGGCGTGATGGTGTACAATATCAATAAGGAATATGTACGCTTCGAGGCTGAGGTGGGTTTGGCCGATCAGTCGACGGTAGGTAGTGTATTCTTCCGTATCATGAATGTTTTCCCGAAGGAGGAGGCCGCACGTTTGCTAGCCGCTTATCCGAAGGAATTGGGGGCCTTAAACGCTAATATCGATGGGTTGGAGAACTGGTTGACCGCTAGTGACGCTTCCGCCGAGCGTGATATTGTCTTGAATTTGGCTTCGTCTGAAAGACGCTGCGTATGTAAAGAACGCTGTTAAGCAGATCGAGATGGAAAAAGATATTGATACTCAGATTCGTGAGTATTTGAAACTTTATGAGAAAACTCAACGTATCTGTAATTTGCAGAGCGACTTGAGTTGGTTGAATATGGAGGCGATTCGTTTGGCTTTCAACGATATGAAAAAAGTTGAAAGGCTTCGACGCCACTAAATATCAACCGGTTCTGGATGAGTTGGAACAGCAGGTAAAGGAAAAAGGTTTCGATGGCATTTATAGTGGTGATGAGGCCGCTTTGGTTAATGCCGAGAAAAGCGATCGCGAATAAACGTACGATCTTGCTGGCGAACCCGTTCTTGGATGGTGATAAAGTCTTGCTGGCCGCTTTAAATTAAGGCAATGGCTCCGACGGGTACGCAGGGTAATAACTGAGCAACCAGAGTCCGCCCGCCGTATGGGATTCGACGCCGATATTGTGGAGTTGAGTAATCTACGTGGGGAGGATGTACAGGTACGGTCGATTTATAAACCGGAAAACGGTTCCTCTGTCGCTGACTTGCGGATGCATTGTCGGATGGTGATCGTGCTATGTTTACCCAGACGATGCCCGATAAGCGTTGGAACGTATTCGAGGTGAAATTGGATGGCTCGGGCTTTAAGCAATTAATACATAACGAGGAGCCGGATCTGAGTTTTATGATGGAAACCTACTTACCGGACGGACGTATCATCGCCAACTCGAATATCGGTTATCAAGGCGTGCCTTTTTGTGTAAGCGGTGATGACCCTGTCGGTAATATGGTACTTTATACGCCGGACACGAAGAACTTGCGCCGTCTGACTTTCGATCAAGACGCAAACTGGAACCCGGTAGTGATGAATAACGGTCGTGTGATGTACACTCGTTGGGAGTACACGGACTTGACGCACTATTATTCCCGTATCGTGATGAACATGAATCCGGATGGTACGGAGCAGAAAGCGCTGTATGGTAGCGGATCGATGTTCCCGAACAGTACGTTCGATATTCAGCCGTTGCCGGGCCACGGTTCCGCTTTCGTGGGAATTATCTCCGGTCACCATGGTATTGCCCGTTCCGGTCGTTTGATCGTGTTCGATCCGGCGAAAGCCCGTAAAGGCGCCGCTGGTATGGTACAGGAGATCCCGTATCGTAACCGGCCGATCGTGGAGGAGATTAAGGATGCGAGTTGGTAAATGGCGTATGGCCGCAGTTTATCAAACCGACTCCGCTGAATGATAAATATTTCTTGGTGGCCGCTAAATTAGATCCACAGGATTTATGGGGTATCTATTTGGTGGACGTATTCGATAACGTGACTTGTTTGCGTAAGGTAGAGGGTGAGGGCTATATCAGTCCGGTTGCCGTACGTAAGACACAGACTCCTCCGGCTATTCCGGGACCGTGTGAAATTGAATGACAAAGAGGCTACGGTCTTTATTCAGGATATTTACGAGGGAGAGGGTTTGAGAGGCATTCCCCGGGGTACGGTTAAGTCTCTTCGTCTGCACGCTTATGAGTATGCTTACGTGAAGACTACCTCCGATCATAACTGGCATGGAATCCAGTCCGGTTGGGACATCAAGCGTATGTTGGGTACGGTTCCGGTAGAAGAGGATGGCTCCGCTATCTTCAAGATCCCGGCGAATACGCCGATCTCTATCCAGCCGTTAGACAAAGACGGAGTTAAGCTATCCAGTGGATGCGTAGCTGGTTGACCGGTCAGCCGGGCGAGGTGGTATCTTGTATCGGTTGCCATGAGGACCCAGAACCAGATTCCTATCCCGAAACGTGTGATGGCTTCCCAGAAAGCCCGCATGCGCTGACTCTGCCGGAAGGGGGTACCCGTTCGTTCACGTTCGATCTGGAGGTCCAACCGATCTTGGATCGTGCCTGTATCGCTTGCCATAATGGTGAGGGCAAGGCTTTCGACTTGCGTGGGGGCAAGAAGGATAAATTAGGTTATGGGCACTTCTTACTTGAATCTGCATCCGTATGTACATCGTCAAGGTGGCGAGGGTGATATGGTGGTTCTTCAACCGATGTAGTATCATCCGAACACGAGTGAGCTGGTTCGTATGTTGAAGAAAGGGCACTTTAACGTGCAACTGACGGATAAGGAGTGGAGAACTCTTTATAACTGGATTGATTACAACGCTCCGGATAAGGGGTATTTCAACGCGAATGTGCTTTCGAAGGATATCATTCCGTATCAAGGCTTCGACCAGGTCAAGCGTCGTAAAGAGTTGACGGATAAGTATGCGAATGGCGCAGGCGTGGATTGGAAAAAAGATCTCCGATTATGCCGCTTACTTGAAGGGTAAAAGGTGAGATCAAACCGGAGATGCCGGAGAAATTGGCTCCTGTCAAGGAAAAAGAGTTGAAGGTGAAAGGCTGGCCTTTCGATGCGGACCGGATCAAGGCTATGTTGGCCGACGAGAAGGAAACCCGTAAGGAGATCGAGTTGGCTCCGGGTATCAAGATGACATTTGTTCGCGTTCCGGCCGGACAATTCGTGATGGGCAGCTATCGTGGGGCAATCCGATACTCGTCCGACGGCGAAAGTGAAGATTGACAAAGCTTTCTGGATGGGTGAGTTGGAGGTTACGAACCAGCAATTCAACGTGATTTTCCCGGATCACGACAGCCGTTTCGTGGATCAGCAATGGAAGGATCACGTGGTTCAAAGGATATCCCGCTAATAAGCCGGAGCAACCGGTAATCCGTGTAAGTTACAATGATGCTATGGATTATTGTAAGAAGCTGAGTGAGAAAAACAGGCTTGAACATCACGCTTCCGACCGAGGCGCAATGGGAATGGGCTTGTCGTGCCGGTAGCGATCAAGATTTCTGGTATGGCGATATGAATGCGGACTTCGGCAAAAAGGATAACCTAGCCGACGTAACCACGCTCCTGCTTGCCGTAAGCGGTATCGACCCGCAACCGATGCCTAAGACTTCTTATTGGTACAAGTACTATACGTATTTACCGAAAAAGAGGAAGGCGTGGATGATGGCAATTTGGTTCAGGTGGGTGGTAAGCAATATGAAGCGAATCCGTTCGGTTTGTATTGCATGCACGGTAACGTGGCGGAATGGACTCTGTTCAGATTACTTGCCTTATCCTTACAACGAGAAATCGAAAGAGGTCTCCGAGTATAAGGTGGGTTCGTGGTGGTTCTTATATCGAGCGACCGAAATTCTCGACGGCTTATACCCGTAAAGATATTATCCGTACCAACGTGTGTTCAACGTAGGCTTCCGGTAATTATTGAGGATTAATAGACAAGGTCTATTTATAGATAACATGGATGCGGCAAAATTAATCGCCGATTCTTTCAAAAATGATTAATCTGCGTACATTTGTCGCATCAGTGTTATTAATAAATGAGCAAATGAAAAACTCTAGAAAAAGATTTATCTCTTCTTCTGTGACGACTATCGTCCTTCTATTGATCTACGCCTTTGGCTTGGCTATCGCTACTTTTATAGAGAAGTATCATGGTACTGCCGTCGCTAAAGCGCTGATTTACTATTCTCCTGTATTTTCTTACTCCAATTCTTATTGGTAGCCAATTTCGTGGCTATCGTTATCAAGCACCGTTACTTAAGCGGCGTAAATGGGGATTGATGGTCACCCATGCCGCCTTTATTGTCATCCTTCTGGGTGCCCTTATTTCCCACCTTTTCGGCGAGGAAGGAATCCTTCACCTGCGTGAGGGAGAGGCTAGCGATCGTATCATGATCCGTACCTCGGACCAGACTCTATCATACGCTTCCCTTTTAGCGTAGAACTCGTGAAATTTTACCTTTTAACCCGCTATCCCGGCTCTGCCAGTCCCTCTGCTTATGAGTGAGTTGCTGGTACATGTAGATGGACAGACTCGCCATACCCGGGCTATATATGAATAATGTATTACGTGAAGGCTATCGCTTCTTCCAAGCCTCCTATGATCCGATGATGAGCAACGGTACTTTCCGTGAACCGAGATGTGGCCGGAAGGAATATTACGTATACCGGCTTTACGTGATTTTTAAAGTGATCGGCTTTATACTTTGCTTGGTAGGCAAGAACTCCCGTTTCATGAAATTAAGCCGTCAGTTGAAAGATTTAAGAGGGGGCGCTCGTAAAACGACCCTGTTAGTAGCGGTTCTTCTTTCCGTAGGGGGCTTGCGGGCGCAAGGTGCGGCCGCTCCCGAGATGAAGAGGGGAGGCCATACAGAAATATGCGATAAGTCGGAACATGCCGCTAAGTTCGGTGCGTTGCCGATCCAATCGGTAAGCGGACGTATTGCCGATCAATACATTTTCTTCCGAGGTACTGCGAAAGTTGCATAAATCGGATCAGTTCGGTTCCTTGAACCTGATCAGTTCTTGTTGAGTGTGTCTTGGCCTATGCCGGATATGTGGGTTATCGCCTTGTCTAATAGTGAGCTGGCCAATTATTACGACCTTACGGATAAGGATTGCGCCTATATAGTATTCGATAGTAATGGACGCTATAAATTGCAAGAGAAGCTGGAAGAGGCCTACAATAAAATGCCGGCGGAGCGTACCCGCTTCGATAAAGACTTGATCAAGCTGGACGAGCAGGTAAATATCTTCCATCAATTGATCAATTACAGATGTTAAACCTTTTTCCCGAAAGAGACGACCCGGATCACAAATGGTATGCGCCGGGCGATGATTTATCGGCGTTTTCCGGAAAGGACTCCATGTTCGTTACCCATATTATGGGCTGGTATTTATCGGAGGTACAGGAAGGATTGAAGAATGGTGATTGGGAGAAAGCGGACGAGGTGATCGGAATGATCCATACGTATCAGCAAGCCAAGAATAAGACGGTAGACATTCGCCCTGAGAAAATACAGGCCGAGATTAAATATAATCAAATGGATGTATTCCGGCAATGTAAGAAAGGGTACTTGATTTTGGGAGGCTTGTTGCTGGTCTTCGCTTTCGTGGCCTTATTCAAGAAGGATAAATGGGTTACCTATACGACTTGGGTATTGAGTCTGGGCATTTTGGCCGTATTCGTTTTCCATATGTATGGGATGGGAATGCGGTGGTATATCGCAGGTTACGCCCCTTGAGCAATTCCGTACAGACGATGGTTTATGTGGCTTGGGCTACGGTGTTCGCCGGGTTGTTGTTCGTACGAAAGAGTAGTCACGCTTACGTTTGCGTTGGCAACATTATTCGGGGGATCATCTTGTTCGTGTCCGGCTTAAGTTGGATGGACCCGCAGATCAATCCGCTGGTTCCGGTCTTGAAATCCCCGTGGTTGATGTTCCATGTGGCGGTTATCGTGGGAGCTTACGGTTTCTTCGGCATTAGCTGTCTGATCGGCTTGACGAATCTGGTGATGATGAGCGTAAGCGGGGAGAAGAACAGCGTGATGCTCAAAGAGCGGGTACGGGAATTGAGTATCGTGAACGAGATGTCGCTTTGGATCGGGTTGGCCTTGATGACGATCGGTACCTTCTTGGGAGCGGTCTGGGCGAATGAGTCGGGGGACGTTATTGGGGCTGGGACCCGAAGGAGACGTGGGCGTTGATTACGATGGTGATATATGCGATCGTGACGCATCTTCGCTTGATACCGAAATGCAATAACCTGTGGTTGTTTAATTTTACGTCTATCTTGGCCTTCTATTCGGTGCTGATGACCTTCTTCGGCGTGAATTATTTCTTGAGTGGCATGCACTCTTATGGCCAGAATGACAACGTGAACGGATATTTATTTATCTTTATCTGTCGATCATCCTAGTATTGGGAGCCGGCTTTATATCCTATCGGAAGAGAACGAATTTTTAATAATATAATTGTCTAACTATAAATTGAATAGATCATGAGAACATTTAATCACGTAGGAATTGTCACTACGGAAAGTAAAGAAGGGGCGGTTTATAACGAAGGCCTGAGTGTATGGTTGACGGATTACAGCAAGAGTCCGAACCGGATCGAGTTCTTGAAATTGAGAAAGGCAGCTGCTTGCCGGAGTTGGTACAGACCAATGGCCACATCGCTTATACGGTTCCTTGTTTGGAAAAAGAGTTGGAAGGTAAGAAGGTAATATTCGGCCCGGCTGTTTGCGACGAGCACTTGACGATCGCTTTCATCGAGGAAGAGGGTATCGCTATCGAGATCATGGAACTAAAGTAATTCGTAAATCAAAAATTCATAAATCTAAAGGAGGATAATACCATGTCAGAAATCAAGACAAAATTCATAAATGATCCTGAGAATATTACGGCTGAGTTATTGAAGGCTATGTATTAGCGTATCCGAATCAAGTAAAGTTGGCGGCTGAGAATATCGTCGTACGTGCTAACCCGAAAGGCAATGATAAGGTTGCGATCGTTACCTTTAGGCGGTTCCGGTCATGAGCCTGCCTTGAGTGGATTCGTGGGAGAGGGCATGTTGGATTGCTCCGTCGTGGTGACGTATTCGCCGCTCGTGCCCAACGTTTGTTTCAGGCACTGCAATTGATGGATCGTGAGGCCGGGATCTTGCTGGTCGTATTGAACCATTCCGGCGACGTGATGAGCGCTAACATGGCTTGCCAGTTGGCTGCTCGTAAAGGGATCAAGGTGAAGAAATTACTTCACGATGATGATATCAGCGCAGGTATCGGGGCGAGTAACATGTAAATTGAACGCTACTGAT
>VOFK01003204.1_pt1 | contig 30406 bp, 41 predicted proteins | sample 5384121 | NCBI WGS metagenome assembly VOFK01 (sample SAMN12384730, study PRJNA508395) | human gut metagenome | isolation source: healthy gut J | host: Homo sapiens | reverse complement strand
TTTGAAATCGGCACCGCGCAGAGGATGAGGAGTGACCGGTTTCGGCATGTAACCTTTGTGGGAGATCAGGTGCTCGGAAAGGAGGGCGGGAAGAGCCGTCGTCCTGCGCGCGGGGACATCGACGCTCCCCTGTCGGGGGCGCATGAATGCGGTACCGCTCGCAGAATCCGTCGTTGCGGCGTGCATGATCTGCGCGCGGCCTGCCTGCCGGTGGTGCGAAGATCATCCTTGCGGGACGCCTTAGGCGGGGTGCGGTTGGTGTTTTCAGCTCGGCAGAGGATCGGGTGAGTAGCCGTTCATCGCGGCGGGCGTGCCGGCCCGCATACCGCGCACGATCTGAGATCCGGCACGACGGCCTCGCTCCGAACAACGCCGCCGTCGACCATTTCCACCGAGGTGCACGGTAACCACCCATGCCCCACGCCGCACCTCGGCACGGACGCGCGCCTATATCGCAAGCCAGATCGTCGTCGCGGTGCAGGGATTCCCCGGATCACGCGCAGCGCGATCTCCTCGCCGATCGAGCTGGTCATCATCGGCATCGGCTGCTCGGAACGCCGGCACGACCTGGCCAACGCCGTGGTGGCACGCCGTCGTGAGGGCACGCACGCGCACGGTGTCGCAGGTGAGCCGCGACCGCATCCGGCAGGCTGCATCCAGACGGACAGCATCGCCGCCATTTACGGCGGCATGGTCGAGATCGTCTGGACGGATTCTGCCTCTGCCGCAGCTCATCAATGCAGAGGTGCCGTGAGGCGGCAGGCCGTGCCTGATGCCTGCTCGGCAGGGGCATCGACCGCGAGCGCCGCCGAGTGGCGATAACTTCTGCGGGCTCCGGAGCGTAAGCGTGCCTGGCGCTTCACCTTCCGGCACAACCGATGTCGGTTTCAACCACAACGGCGTTTTGATGTGGATGAGACGCGTTGTGACCGGCGCGGTGCTTCACGCCGGCTACGCGTCGCAAGTTCGACAAAGACAAGGAGGGAATGTCATGGTCAATCCACTGCGCTATCAGATGACCGAACATGACTGCGGCCCGACGAGCATGCTCAATGCAGTCAGCTATCTGTTCGCGACGAGATATCGCCCGAGCTGACCTCGGAACATCATGTTACTGTCTGACTGCTTCTGGCGAGGACGGCAGCGACGGCGGTGGCGCGGCACCTCGCGATGGCGCGATGATGTTCTCAGCAACGGGTTATGGCGAGACCGGCCATCTGGCGGTATCGGAGCCGCCATTCGTCCGGCCGGAGGCAACTTCTCCCAGAATCGGTCGCCCGGGATGCCTTGCGGCGGCGTGGCGGTCGCGGCTCGCCACCGGAGTGGCTGGCACTATGTGCTGACCGTGAGAAAATGTTTATCTGACCCGCATTACCATGAGGGACCGTTCGGATAACGCCGAGCTGTCACCGATGAGGCATCCTGCTCCTAACCGTATCGTTCCTGTTCACTGAGCGGGAGATCGCCTGGGCCCCTCGGATGGCCCGGGAGGCCATCCTTGCTGTTCAATATGGACACCGAGCTGACCTGAGGATTAATTTTGGTCGAGTATTTCATCTTCGGAGATTGCCATGAAGCGTTTTTTCGTCACTCTGCCAAGGCCGCCCCAAAAGTGCGAACGGAATCATCGAGTGAGTGATAATATGGAACGGATTTCAAGGTATATCTGGAGAACTGATTATTATCGGGGACGCCCGTCTGGACGGGGACGAAGAGGCGCGTGCATGGTTCGCGCCTTTATTATTACTTGACCTCGATAAGCAAACCGCTTTCTGAATGTCGCGATGGGCGCGATCCCTGCGCTGACGAGACCGTGCTGTTTCGGCACGGAATGGCTACCACCGCTTTGACGAAGACGCTGACATCATGCCGCTTTTGCTCAACGCAGATACGGAGCTTAAATCGGCTTTCTTCAGACCGAGTGGCGCTTATGAGGATCAAACAGCTGACGGACAGCACGCGGATCCGTCTTCTGGGAAAAGGCCTGGTCAGTGGCACCTGACTGCTTCTTGGCAGGACAGGAGCCACACAGAGGCGTGAACAGCAATTTTTTAAAATACCTTGGCTGACAATCTGCACCCTGCATGATACACTCTGAAACAACTGCTGATCGCAAGGAACAGGCTTCTGCATTTTTGAAAGGCTGGAGGATTATAGCGCCTTTGGCCCCAGAAGTGTCAACAAGGAAGACAATTTTGTGCAGTTTATAGAAAACCCAAATGATTTCGTATTTGCTATAGTTTCGTATGAGAATTACAACCGAGGATCCATTATATTAATTCAACATCATGTTTCAATCTTGCAGAATCGAAACATATCATCGTGTGTATCATTAGGCGTGATTGAACATAGAACTGTGTTTTTGTAGAAAACCGTTATTTTTAGAAAAAGACAAAATTTATGTTACCATTTAAAAGAAAGTTTGAATGCATAATAGGTTGCAATGAGAAAGCTAATGACCGCCCTGAGGCGCGTTAGAGATCATCAGCACGGGCAAAAGGCCGGCACTGCCGTGCGCAAATTGAACGTGAACCAAGTTTGATTGGCGAGTAAAGCAAGTCCTGTTGCATTTCAACGTGACATTTTGATTACCTGGATACCGCGAGTGAAGCATTGAGTATAGACGATATTCGTCTAAGAGCGCGCAAAATCGGCGCGGCAATTTCTCGCCGTTTATGTTATTCGGAAATCATCGGGCCAGCGAAGAAAATCTTTTTGTGGAATTATAAAAGCAAAAGCGTTTGCGGTATTATACTTGCACAGATTATGGATATAACTCCAGCGGTGAGAAAACCTGCTACAGATGCCTCGAGTCGAAATCACATGGGAGAGAAGCTGTCCCGCAGGCGTGGAAAGCGGTACATCCCCGACGAAAGATTGGGCTGACCGAGCACTTTGCTGAATTTGATGAACGCAGCACGCACCGGGGGATTACTGGCGATTCTGCGAAATTTGCCAACACTAGTTTGCTGGTATAATAACCTATGACTATGACGATTAAGCAATTTGATGCAGAGATCATCTCGAGTAGAACAAAAACATTGTTCGGGGAAATTTCCCGGATTCAATTGCAGAAGAACATATGGATGATTTGAATTGCCTGGCCTTTGCTGTTCATGATGCCCAAGAGATGTTGAACGTAAAGTCAATTTATGTTACTAGAGGATTTTGAAAGCAATTAAAGAAAAGCAACCGACTATGAAACTGATTACTAATTGAAACAGTATGTATGAATCCTGCAATGTAAGGAGTTGACAGACGATGCTTTTATTCCAATGCGCACAACCAACAATACAGGTTGTTGAAGTCAAAACTATTACTACAGCCGGCTGTCAGCATGTCCGGTACTAAATCTTTGCTCATTGTGCCCCATTTTTTCCTTTGTTTCAGCGTCCTCACCACCATTTTTCCATAACGAAAAAGCCCAGCTTCTGACTTTTTCGATTGTGATGTATCCGTGGGTTTTTTTTGCAGGCCATGTACAGCCTTAATTTTGTTTTTGCTGTTCGTATCTAGATACTCAACTGGCACTTCGATTTGATCTGGGCGCTTTATCCCCATCCACAGGTTTGCCAACCATGTACCAGCCATGAGACAATTTTTTATCTTCTAGGCATGAGTCTATTACGGGTGATACCGCCAAGTTCTAGCTAAACTTTAGCGAATCTTCAATATTCACTTTTAAACCATTCCAATATGTGAAATACCACGCCTCCAATTCGTGCAATGAGGTGATCGTTCTCTGATTTTCTGCCTGTATTGTTCTGATTTCATAATGCAGCTGGTTCTCATTCACATAGAAATTTATCTTATGTGTCATTATTACTAATTATCCATCTGTTATCCAGCTATATGGCTGTTTCATTTCTTTCTGGTCCAATCTCTTTATATAGCTCATTAGTTCCATAAGGAAGATAAACTACCTCATGACAATAATTATCTACCAGTCCCATAATGATATGGACTTTTTCTTCAACATTTTTTATATTCATGTCATTATTAATTAGTAGGTTTGAGATATTTTCAGTCATTTTTAATTCATTTTGATTAAATAGTTCCCCAACTTTTTTTCATCTAAGTGACTCATAGCCATTAATTCCTCATGGGCTTCTTTTTTTTCATAGTGTGAGTGTTGATAAAACTATCAATCATTTGGGATAGGATATCTCTTAAATTATTTTTTTATCAAAAGCTTTATTATCTAAAATATTAATCATGGGAAACATTATCTTATTAGAATAGTCTTTTACCCCTTCTAAAAATATATCTTTCTTATCTGTAAAATATTGATAAATTAAACCAGTTGAAACGCCTGCGTACTTAGCAATATCTACACAACTAACGTTATGATATCCCTTATTACACATAAGTTCAAAACCTTTTTCTATGATTCTTTTTTTCTTCTCAATAGAAGTCTTTTTTGATTGGTTTTTCTAATTGTACCCATAGTATCACCTCAATTAAATGTTTATTAATAATTTTAACATATATTAGATAAAATAATAAGATAAGTTGTGATAATTTTATCTTAACTTATCTTATAATTATTTAATTACTCATTTCCCTTTAAACTTGTTACCATATCGATATTTGTTATTTTGCGAGCTAAGAATCTTGATACAAGATATGACACTAAGAATGTACCAATTGCAGCATATAAATATGTTGGAAGAGTTATACTTGCTCCAAAATCATAGCTTTCTTCGATTGCTGTTTTAAATATCCAGTCAGTTAGATAGAAACCAGCAGGTAGACCTATGATAATTGATATGATAGCGATAATATTACTTTGTTTAATGAAAATTTTCTTAATTTTTTTATCATCAAATCCTAAAACTTTAAGTGTTGCGAACTGATATTGTTTTTCGGTATATGATAATATACCCATGTTGTAAATAATTACAGACCCCTAATAATATAGCTATTACAATGATTAAAACTATCATAGTTTTCATAGTTGATAACATGTTATTCATGCTTTCTTCTAGAGCTGTAATGTCTTGTATTAATTCAACATTTTTTATTTCTTTTGTCTTACTTAAATCAATATCAGTATATAAAAGAGTCTGGTTGATAAGTGTTACCTAAACTCTCATAGTACTCTTTAGTCATAGTCATATTTTGATTTTGAGGATCTTTATTAAATCCAACTATTTTAGATTTGTAATATTTATTATTACCTACTAAGTGCCATGTGATAGTATCACCTATCTTATATCCTTCTGTTTTTGCAAGTTTATATGTAATATATACACCCTTATTATTATTTACTTTAATAAATTTGCCTTTATTATCAACGAATCTTACATAATTTCCGGCATCGGTTATAAAGATATTGTTTGATTCTTTTTCACCATCTTTTATTCTTTATTTCAATCAAATAACTTTCAGATGTATTAGATCCATATTGTTTTTTAAAGCGTTTAAGTCCTCTTCTTTTATTCCCTCTTTTTAAAGATAACTTATAATCAAAATTATATAAATCTTTAAATTGTAATTTAACAAAGTGATTTAAGCTATCAAGCATTCCAAAAGCACAAACTATTAACATACAGCAAGCTGTTATTCCAACTATACCGGTTATAGTTCTAATTTTATTTTCTGAAGATATCACGAATATTCCATTTTGTAGAAAAATTCATTTTTTTGAAAAGACCTTTAGTAGTAATATTAAGTGTTTTAGCTTTTACGTTTGGAACTTCATTTCTTAATGTTTCAGCAGGGCTTTTGCTTAATTCTTTATGACAAGCAATATATGTTACAAAGCTTACACATAATGTAACAGCTATAGCGCATATAATACTTGATAATTCCATTACAGGAGCACCATTTGGTATTTCGAAGAAAGACATTTCTAGATTGATAAATAAGCCACCAATACAGTAATAACCAGCTATTAGACCTAGAATAGACGCTACTAAAGAGATCCAAAAACCATAACCCATATAATGAAATACGATTCTGCGGTTACTAAATCCTAAAGCTTTTAATGTACCAATTTGTACTCTTTGTTTCTTAACTACCCTAGTCATTGTAGTAATAACTGATAGCATAGCGATAAAAATGAATAAGCCAGAGAAAACACCGATATAGGTTTTTTCCTTCATCTATTTCACCTTGGTACTGAGCATATGAAGCTGTGTCTTCTATTTTAATAATAGCTTTAGCTGCTGCTATATTGTCTTCTATTTCATCCTTTACCTTGGAAACGTTTTTTCTTACTTACTATCAACATCTACCATAACATAGTTAAAAAACTAAATGTTGTTTATAATCAAAGTCCATTTTGTCTAAATCTTCATCTGATAAAGACATTTCTTCTTTAGCATTATATTTAATGTATCCTTCTAGTTCTTTAGATGATAGATAAGCAAAACCAAATGATGAATGGTCTGGATATAACTCTGATTCATCTTTAACATCATAAACATGGTCGGCAACATTTATAAAGCCTACTATTTTTTCTACAAATTTATATCCATCATATTTGATTGTGATTTCATCACCTATTTTAAGATTGTTTTCTAAAGCATAAAAATTATCTAACCAAATACCACTCTTATCGGCTGAGAATTTTTCGCCCTTTATAACATGAAATTTTTGAAATATTATTTGATTCAATAAAGTTTAAAAAGTAAAGTTTTATCATCATCAGTTGTTGCGGTTAAAGATAGCTTTCTTTCAGCGTCTTTGACATGTTCTAACTTTTTGATATCGTTTAAATCATCTTTGGAAAAATTAGCTCCAAGAACATTTAAATCTTGTAGATTTGTTTTACTATAAAATTTATCGGCTGTTTTTTGCATTCCTGACATATAAGCATTAATTCCTGAATAAGCCATTACTCCTATTAAAACCATTAAAAATATTGTAATGAATTGGCTTAAGTTAAGCTTAATGTCTCTTAACATTTTTTTTAGCTTTAACATATTACCACACTACCTCATCAATGTTTTTAGGTTTTTTATTTTCTTTAATGCTATCTACTTTTCCATTCTTTAATCTGATAACGCGATCAGCAATTTCCGCTATTAAGGCATTATGAGTAACAATAATTACTGTATTTTCTCCATTGTTAGCGTCACATTGTTTTTTTAATAGTTTTAATACTTCTACTCCTGTTTTAGAATCTAGCGCACCTGTTGGCTCGTCACATAACAATAATTTTGGGTTTTTAGCAATCGCTCTGGCAATTGAAACTCTTTGTTGTTCTCCTCCAGATAATTGATTAGGAAATTTATTGTAATGCTTTTCTAGGCCAACTTCTTTTAGTATTCTCTTAGCGTTCTTTGGTTTTTTTACTATGTCGTTCACAATTGAAACATTCTCAAGAACTGTTAGAGTTGGTAAAATATTATAAAATTGGAAAATAAATCCAACATCTTCGGCTCTATAAGTTGTAAGTTTTTTAGAACTATATTGAGCTATGTCATCGCCATCTACAAATATATGTCCACTAGTTGCTTTATCCATTCCTCCTAATAAATTTAGTAAAGTTGATTTTCCAGCACCAGATGGTCCTAAGATAACAACAAATTCACCTTTGGGGATTGAGAAATCTATACCATCTAAGGCATTATATTTCTTATCTCCTATATCATAACTTTTCACAACATTCTTTAATTCAATAAAGTTTTTCATCTCATCATCCCTTCTCACTTATATCAATGTGAAATTTATTTCATATTAATTATATTCCTTTAGTATTTAGAAAGTCAACAATAAAGTGAAAAAAAATTCATTTTAGAAATAAAAAGAAAAAGAGATCTATAAAAATCTCTTTAAAATCTACTAAAATGGCGTTCCCGGGCAGATTTGAACTGCCGACCTATCGCTTAGGAGGCGATTGCTCTATCCAACTGAGCTACGAGAACATCCATTTAGATAATAACATATTTTTCTTATTTTTACTACTCTATATATTAAAATAGTGTATATAAATTTGAAATATATAATTCATCTATATTTAAATCATTATCAAATCCAAAGATTACACTTCTAACACCACTTCTTTTACTACCATTGTTTTTATAAGAATAAGAAATAGTAGATTTGATTGATAAATGTTTATTGTCATTTATATTAATACTAGATATTTTAATATTATCAATTTTAAAACTAGTAATTTCTTTAGTACTATATTTATCCTTTAAAACCATATAATTATCCATAAAAGTAGATGATGATAGTAATTTTTCAGTAAAAAAGGTTTTATCCATAATTGTTTCTTTATCTTTATTTAGAATGGCGCTATTAACGATTAGAGTTATGGAGTTTTTTATTTTGTCTTTGATGTTTTTATTTGATGTTTCATCTATAGTGGCATTATATAAGTTTTTAGTTGTCAAGGTTTCATTACTGTACACATTTTTAATATTAGTTATTGTAATATTATTACTTAGGGTAATTTCTTCTTTTACATTTTTCTTTAAAAGAAGTGGTACTTTGTAGGTAATAACACTACTCTTTTCTTTTATTTTGTATTTATTGTCTAACACGACATTGTCTATTGTTATCTTGTAGTCTTTAGGAGCAGTTATAGTTACATTCTTGGCTATTAAATCTGTTGAGGTAATAGCATATTTTTTTTTAAATATAAAATATCTTCTACCAACTTGTTTTATTTTTAGATTCATTATATTTTTCTCTGAATCTAGGGTTTTATATGCAACTGTTCTAGAATGTTCTGCTCTACTCTTATTTGTGGAAAGTATATCTACTTTTACATATTTATTTGTTTTATCACTATATTTTTCAGTAAGTGATTTCTTACTCATAAATTTATTCTTGTCTATATTAGTGAGTTTTATTATTTTTTGATAATCATTATTAGCGTAGGCTTTTACGTAGCTTTTAATAGTTGCATCCTCTGAAAAGAATAAATTATTTATGAAAATGTAAGTAAGGATTAAAACAATAACTGCTAAGACTACTTTAGTACTCTTTTTTTTTCTTGCAATACTCGTAAAATTAACTGCCATATGTTTTTTTGGTTTATTGATTTTTTTGGGTGTTTTAATTATTTTAGTTCCACACTTTTTACAAAAGGAAACATTTTCATTTTCTATTTTATTACCACAGTTACCACAATACATATTTTTCCTCCAAAATAAAAGCTATACTTTTATTTAAATCTAATAGTTAAGAAAATAAATAAGAAAGTATAAGCTGTTCTTAGTTCATTATTAATACTATATGTACGTTCATATAAACTACAATAGTCATCAATTATATCAACAATCCAGCTTTCTTTATACTTAGGCATTTTTTTAGTTATCGGATACATATGTTTTAAAATTATATCCTCTTGCATAGGGCTAAGTTCAAAAAATACTTTTTAGCTTTTTTTAAAGCGTATTCCGGATGTTTTCTTAAAGCTTGGTGTTGATTCATATCTTTTGTTTCTTCCAAAAAGAAGTCATGTAACAGTGCTGCTCGTGTTGCTTCTTTGTAATTTAATTTTAGTTTTTTTGGTAACTAAAAATGTATGATAAGCAACTCTTAGTGAATGATTATATCTGGTAATCCCATGATGTCTAATATATTTTGTTTTTATAAACTCATCATTAGTAATGATGTCATTGATAATTGAATAAAATTCGTCATTTGTATAAAAATATTCTTCCTTTATCTTTTTCATTAAATTCCACCTTTTAATTCCAAATTTCTAATTAATAATATCATAGATTTATATTTTGTTCAAGAAAATGTCATGGGCATTTTTTTATGTATGTAAAGTAGATCTAAGCAATTTCACCTAAAATTTTACTCATCTCAGCACTTTCTTCTTGACTTAAGTCTTCTTTTTCTAACTCTTTGTCAAACCATGCTGGTAATGGTTCTTCTTTTGGAGATGAAGATTTTTTAGGAGCATTAGGAGTATTTTTAGATATTAGACGTTTAACACGTTTGTGTTCTTTTTCGGTTATTCTCATAGCGTCTTCGACAGTTTCTATGTTTAGTCTTTTCCACTGCCCTACAATTGTTTCAATATATCCTTTACTTAGTTTTTGGTTATTAATTTTTAGAACATAAGAAATCAATACATTTACTACTCCAGGATTTAATTTTTGGTCGATAAGAAGATTTTCAATTAGATGGAGATCTCTACTTGTTGGCTCTGCTCCTTTATATTGAGCTTTTAGATAATTATATGGACTAGTATTTTCAAATGTGTAAACCATTTTGGCCCACTTAGAATTATCACCTACTGGTTTTTTTAAATATTCTGGTTGTTTAGCGTAAACTAGTGTTGGAAGACTACCTGTATTATCAAGTTGATAAACATTACGGCAACTTTTTCTTAAAACATTTTTGTCAATCATTCCCTTTTCGTTTAAGGAATCACGAACTAGAGACTGCATGTTAAAATCATCTATGTGATAGGTGTAAGCTAAACTATTAATCAAGTTTTTAACGTCAGCGGAAAAGCATCTTTCATTAACCATATTTTTAGGTATGCTCGAAATAAGTAGATTAAAATCAATGCAATCATTAATTAAAATTTTGTTTTTATTCTTGTCAGCTATATCACTTGATACTATTTCACTTTTACCTGGGATAGTTTTAAATACTTCATTGAAACTTCTAGTAATATCTTCATAATCTTTTAGATTAAGATGAGGTATTTTAAAATAATTCAGCAATTTATTATATTCGTTTTTTCCTAAATTATTATATAAGACGACATTTAAAATCGGATGAGTAAAGAATTCGCTGGCTGATAATGGGGAATAAAGAAGATAAACATAATTATTTACATTTCCCTGTTTAAAATAAGTTTTTAATAGTCCACAGGCTTCTAACTTTTCACGAGCAATAACAATATCTTCAAGTTTTAGTTGCATGGTAGCCATTAAATGGTGATGAGTTAAGTCATCACTCATAATTAAACTCTTATTAAGATCATCAATCAATGTAAGATATAGACTTACGGCAACATGACCTATAATTGGTTGATATAATAGAGTTATCAATTTTTTATCTTCTTCATTAAGAATTGTTTTATTTACTACAATATATGTATCTGCTGGTAATATTGTTATATAATTCTTCATCACGCTCACCTACAGATATATTACAATAAATTAGGCATAAAGTAAAACAAAATTCACGAAGAATTTTGTCTAAATTAAAAGGTTAATAATTTGTTCTGATGTTATTCCACTATAATAAATCAACATAAAGGCAAGTAGAAGAAATGGGCCAAACGGTATCATATTATTTTTCTCTTTATATAGAATAAATATTGATATTGGTAGCGCAATTAAACTACCTAAAAAAATAGTAAAAATACCTAGTAGTGGATCTAAAACTAGACCAAATAAAAATAATAATTTAACGTCTCCCCCACCTAGGCTTTCTTTTTTTAAATAGCTTTTCGCCTAAAAGCATAATCAAATACATAATAATAAATAATAAAATACCAGTTAATAAATGCATACCAACGTTTTTGATGCCACCTGATAAAAACTCAACTATTAAAAACAAAATACTAAAGGTAATAATTATTTCATCTGGGATAATATAATATGTAACATCTGTTGTTACTATGATTATAAATAATGCCGCTATTAAAAGGGCTATTACTAGATTGTAGCTAAAACCAAAAAGATAGTACGCTGTTGAAAATAAAAGCCCCCCTAATATTTCACTAATTGGAATAATTGAATCTATTTTTTGGTGACATTTTAGGCATCTACCTCTTAAAAATATGTAAGAAAATATAGGAATGAGCTCATAAAAATGTAATTCGTGACCGCAGGCATCACACCTTGATTTACCCTTAACAAAATCTATATTCTTAGGTAATCTAAGTCCAACTACACAGAGAAAGGAACCGATAACAGTTCCTAGTATAAAGAAAAATATAAGATAAAATATTTTCATATATATACTCCTAACCAATCTGATTATAAATATCAAACATTGGGGTAATAATTGATAGTAAAAAGTACTCCGACAATACCCGCTAATACGATAATCATAATTGGCTCAATCATACTTTTTAATTGAGCAACGGCTGACTTATGTAGGGCTTGATAGTGTTCAGATACCTTTTCCATCATTAAACCAAGTTGACCAGTACTTTCTCCTGTTACTAACATTTGATAAGCTATTTCGGGGAAAGCCCATTCTCCTTTAAATGACTCTGAAATGGTATTACCTTTGGCAAGATTAGTCATGGTTTTTGAAATTATATGTTTATATATTTCATTGGTTGTAATTTTAGATAAAATTTCCATAGAATCAGTTATAAATACGCCATGGTTAATAAGAGAGGCAAAGGTCTTGGTAAAATTATAAACCTCTTTATATATAATCATATTTCCAAAGGCTGGTAGCTTCATGAGTATTGTTTGAACAACGCTTCTAAAAGATTTTATTCTTGTATACAAGTACCAAAAGACAAGGATAGTTACAAGAATTACTACTATAATCATAATGTAGTTATTTTTTAGGAAGTTTGAGGAGTTGATGATGAAAAAGTGTTATTGCAGGAAGACTTGCCCCTTGTCCTTCATAAAGAGTTACAAATTGTGGAACTAAATATATCAACATGAAAAACTAGAACGCCTATGGCTAGAACAATTACGAAGGCAGGATATGTCATAGCACTCTTCATTTCTTTTCGTACTTGTTCCATAGATTCATAATACTCTGCCATATCATCAAGAATAGAGGTTAGATCACCTGTCATTTCAGCTGAACGAACCATGTTTATCAATAAAGATGGGAAAACATTTTCTTGTTTATCCATTGCATCACTTAAGTTATCACCTTTTAAAAGGTCATATAATAATCTTTGATAAGCAAGACGTTGATTGGGTTTTGAAGCTTGTTGAGCTAATATCTTTACAGCATCAACAAGTGGAATACCGGCTTTGATATATGTAGACAATTGTGTTAAATCAAAAGCTAATTCTCCTACTCCTAATTTCTTATCAAGTACAATGTCAAAATCCCATTTTTCTTTGGGCTTTACTTGAATATCTGTATAGCCTTGTATTTCTAAAAAGTGAATACAATCATTAATACTTTCAGCAGAAAAGATACCAGTAGCCTTTCTACCTGTTGCTGTTTTGGCTTTATATCTAAAAGGAAAAAGGTTTTTGTCTTCTTTCTTATGTTCACGCTGTTTTATGCCCGCTAAAGCGTCTTGTTGTGGAGTTATAGGTTGAGTAGCGTTACTCGTTTGAGGATTATTAACTATAGGTGATATATTGGTCATATCCATTAAGGCCTCTTCTTGTACTGCAGGAGTTTTAGCCTTTTTTTTACTTTTAAATATATTTTTAAAACCTTTATACATAGAAACAAATGGATTTTTAGACTCTTTCATAGACATTCTCCTATCTTATTGTATTGTACCAAAGTTTTTTACAAATTTAAAGATATTTGCAAAACTTTTTTCTATCTTTACATATAATAGATTAGAGGGGTGATAAGATGTATAATAATCCTTTCTTTTATGGAAACCCTGGTATGTTTGCAAGACGTGGATTATTTCAAAGTTTAAAAGGTATTAACTGGGGAAACTTACTTAGTAACACCCAAAAAACATTAGGCGTAATAAATCAAGCTATTCCCATTGTATATCAAGTTAAGCCTATGATGCAAAATGCTAAAACTATATTTAAAATTGCTGATACAATGAGGAAGCCTGATACTCCAGTTCAAAATAATGTTATAAAAAAAGAAACAGAAGCCACTCCTGTTTCTAATAATAAACCTACTTTTTTTCTATGATTTTTTTCCATTATATCTTTCTATAAAAGATTCTCGATACTCTAAAAGAGTATCTTTTTTTATAGCTTCTCTTAACTCTTCAGTTAATTTGATTAAAAATCTAATGTTATGAATAGAAAGAAGAGTTCCACCTAACATTTCATCGGTAGTTATTAAATGTCTAATATATGACTTAGTATAGTGTTTACATGTATAGCAGTCACATTCTTCATCTACCGGGGTAAAATCGTGAATAAATTTAGCATTATTAAAGTTTATTTTACCTGTTCTTGTAAAGGCTTGTCCGTGTCTTGCTATTCTTGTTGGTAGGACGCAATCAAATATATCTATACCACGAATTACGCCTTCAATAATATCAATTGGATCCCCTACTCCCATTAAATATCTAACTTTATCTTTTGGTAGGAAGCGTACTCCATCTTCTACCATTTTATACATGACATCTTTTTTTCTTCACCAACAGAGGTACCACCAATTGAATAACCATCAAAATCCATTTCTACTGTTTTCTTACAACTGTATTCACGTAAATCCTGGAATTCTCCACCTTGTACTATTCCAAATAGTGCTTGATTAGGATTATTATGAACTTTTTTACCACGGGCTGCCCAACGCAAAGTCCTTTCAACAGATTTTTTCATATACTCATAGGTTACAGGATATGGAGGGCACTCATCGAAACTCATGGCAATATCACTGTCTAATTTATTTTGAATTTCAATAGATTTTTCAGGAGTTAAAAACAAGTTTTTACCATCTATATGACTCTTAAAATGAACCCCTTCTTCGGTGATATCTTTTTCTTTATTTTTAGCAAGAGAAAAAACTTGAAATCCACCGCTATCAGTTAGAATTGGACCATCATAGTTCATAAAACGATGTAGGCCGCCAGCTTCTTTTACTACATCTTCTCCTGGTCTTAGCCATAAATGATAGGTATTAGCTAAAACAATACCAGCATGTGTTTCTTTAACCTCTTCAGGTGTAAGTCCTTTTACGGTAGCTCTTGTTCCAACTGGCATAAACATAGGTGTTACAAAGTCACCATAATTTGTATATATTTTACCTAATCTGGCTTTAGTATTTTTTTCTTCTTTTAATAATTCATATTTTATTTTCATAATTAGCCTTCCTCTTTGATTTGTGATATGCTTATTATACTACAGAATAAAAATAAATTCTATATCATATGTAAAGTTATATGCAAGCCTTTTATGCCGATAGTTTTTTATATTAGAATGAAGCATTAAGAAATACATGGTACAATACCGATATTTATTTTTTGAAAAATATATTTCTACACTTCCGACCTTACTTGTTAGATAATATTTGATATGATAATGTAAAAAAGTCTATCTATAATTACTTGATGAGGATGATGAAATTTATTATCAACGCCAGCAGAAATGAGGGCTATATCTGGTTTTATTGTTTTTAAGAGTTCTTCACTAGTACTTGTTTTACTACCATGGTGACCTACTTTTAAGAAATTGATTTTTGATAGATTATAATTTTTAAGAAGCTCCCGTTCACTCTTAGTGCTGGCATCTCCCATAAATAACATTTGATAAGCATTATATACTCCATATAAAATAATACTACTGTCATTTTCATCATTTAAATCTTTATTTAGAGATTGAAATGAAAAATTACCTAGATTAATAATCATTTTCTCTTTTAAAAATATTAGTATTATATTTTTTTTATTATTTCTCTTTCATAGTAATTAATGTGTCCTTCATTGATATAGATTTGATCAACTCTAAATTTTTGTAAAATATTTATAGCTTCTCCTAAATGATCATAGTCGCCGTGAGTTAACACTAAATAGTCAAGCTTTCTAATTCCTTTTGATTTTAAATACGGAATTGTAATATTGTCTGTAATATTTGCAGGACTTGATACCTCTTCCCATTTTGCACCTTTATATCGCATTTTGCCACCAGTATCTATTAACATATTTTTTCCCTTAGAAGATATTAGTATAGAATCTCCTTGACCAATATCTATCATAGTAATGTAATCTTTGGGAAAAATAGCAACAATATTATAATGAAATATTAATAACACTGCAAAAAGCTATAATAAAAATCTTTTTTCTAGTATGATATAAAAGATATAGGACTAAAAAATAAATGATATAAATAATAAAGATAGTTTTGGAAAAAATTAGTTTTCCGAGAGAAATGGTACTAATGGCTGTAGAAGTAGTTTCTAAAACTCTAATGAAAATTAATAAGATATTATCTAAAAAGGGAAATATTAGAGTCAGAATAGCTAGTGGAAATAAAATACTATTAACGAATGGGACATAAAATAAATTATAAATAATACTTAAAACATTTATCTGATAAAATGTATATAGTGATATTGGAATACTAACAAGAAACGAAATAATTGATGTTAATAATAGGGTTTTAAATTTTTTACTTGAATCTAATATTTTAGAGCATAATATTAGAGAAAAACTAATGATATAGGAATATAAAAAACCTAAATCATATATATAGAAGGGATTAATTAATAAGGTAATAGCTAGAGTGAGGAGAAAAATGTTTACACTGGAAATATAAAAATAGTTATATTTGTTAATTGATGATAACAAAAATGAAAGAACAGCACGTAATACTGCCGGTGGGGAGTTGGTTATAAAAAGATAACAAAAGGTAAAAATATTACTCATTATATAACCTAATTTTTCACTGCATCTCATTTTCTTGAGTGATTTTATAATTATTTCCGCAAGCAAGGTAACTTGTGTTCCAGAAATAGCAAACAAGTGACTAATACCATTTTCTCTAAAACTATCTATAATTTCTTTATTCACTTCACTTGTATCACCGATAAGGAGCATTTTAATGTAAGACTTTGATTTAAAGTGATTGATATAGTTATAAATGGTGTTTTTTAACATGTAGTAAACATTATTATTTCGTTTCAGTGAAACTATTTTTTCTCCTTCAAATAAATAATTTATATGTTTTATTCTAAGATAGTGCCTATAATCAAAGGTATTAGGGACTGACCTTTCCCTTGGTTTTTTTGTATTTCCTGTAAGAGATATTTTGTCTCCAAGTCTTAGAACTTTTTTTATTTTCAATAACTCACTTAACTCTTTAAAGTAATAGGTAGCTTTGGTATTTTCAAATCTGGATATTTTTAAGTCTAAGGTTAAGCAATTACCATCAAAGGTGAAATTAGTTATGGTTCCAGTTAACTCTTTTGTATCAGTATCTAAAATACTGTTTTCCTTTTAACTAGAAGTCTTGGAACAGAAATCGCCACTACAATTAGGGAGAATTACAAAAGATAATTTATTCGATAGTAATGTATGCCTCAATTTGAGCATAAAGACTATCTCCTATTCCCTCTACTTCTTTTATTTTTGAAATATCTGTAAAGTTTCCTTTTTCTGTACGGTACTTAATAATATTCTGGGCTTTACTTTCTCCTATTCCTGGAAGAGATTTTAACTCATCTAGTGTGGCTGTATTAATATTTATTTTCCCAGTTAATTCGAAAGTTTTTGAATCATTAGTATCAAGGCAAGCATCATTTTTTATGGAATCAGCATCTTTTTGAATGCATTTTTTGATAACCTCGTTTTCTTGTTCTTTAGTTTTTTGAAATCTAGAACTTCTGATTTCGTATAAATTATGATGACCATTTCATCTTTTATTTTTTTGCTGAGATTAATAACTGTCGTATCAGCATCATTTGTTAAACCTCCTGCTTGATTTATAACATCAATTATTCTTTCTTGATTATTAAAAGAGTAAATACCTGGATTATTAACAGCTCCTTTTATATCAACTTTATAGATAGAAGCGACCCTTTTTTCTTCATTTTTCTTGGTAGTAGGTGACTTTTCTATTAAAATAGTTTGTGGAGTTTTCTTCTTTTTCTTTTCCTTAAAATTAGTATTATAAAAATATATTCCCCTATTGATAATAAAATAATAACTATTGTAATTAAGAATATTTCTTTACGATGACGATAAGTAAATGACATAACTAGCCTCCTCATATGTATAATAAGAGAACTAATTACCAAAAACAAAAAAACATGTTTATTAAGCATGTTTCTTTTTAGGATTCTTTAATCTATTTTCTGTTTTAACCTGATCTCTGATACCTGTTTCAACGCTTACCCTTTGTACAGCAGTTAGGGCCGCTATTAAACAAATGGTGAAACTTCCTCCATAACTCATAAATGGAAGTGGAACTCCAGTCATTGGAATAAGACCGAATATTCCCATAAGATTTACAGCAATATGGCAGAAAATGTATACAGCTACTCCATAACAGATTGTACTTCCTCTGTTGGTATAACTTTTTCTACCTATAGCAAGTATTCTATATAGTACAACCATATATAGGATAATAATTAAAACACCAATAGCGGAACCTAATTCCTCAACGGTTATCGTAAAAATAAAATCTGTATATGGTTCAGGTAGATAAAGATATTTTTTGGGTACTATTGCCAGCCCTTTACCGGTTAGGCCACCATTATTAATAGCTATATAACCATTACAGACTTGGTTTCCTGTATCTAATAGTCTGTCACATGGTCTTGTAAAATTTAGTCTTTCTAACTGACGTTCTAGTATTAGGTGTTTACCGGATGAAAGCAAGGCAAATGTTGCGAGGACTATAGCTCCTACTCCACCAAATATTAATTTTGTTTTAATACTTTTGGGAACGGGTTCTGCCAGAAAAATTGCGAATACTATTACTAGATATATAATTGTTGTTCCAAGATCGGGTTGGACAAATATTAAAATAGCAATGATTCCACAAGCAAATAAGGGAAACAGGCTTACCCAATATGATGAAAGGTTATCTTTATTCTTCTCATAATCTTCTGCCATCCAAATTATAGAAATAACTTTGATAAATTCACTGGGTTGCAAACTAAATAGTCCTAAATCATACCAACTTATAGCTTGGTTTTTAGTTTTTCCCTATAAAAAAGAAGAGCAAACAATGATACCCCCCCACTCCTAAAAAGAGGGTCCAAGACAATATACCATATAACTTAGTATTAAACTTAATCATAATTAAACTAAAAATGAGGCCTACTAGTAAAAAAGCACCCTGTTTTATAAAATAATTATAAGGACTTGCAGCATGTGTCATATAAGCAGTTACATTAGATGATGAAAAAACCATTATTAAGCCAACAACAAAAAGAATTATAGAAATTATTAATAGTGGTTTGTCAAGGTATTTAAAAACTCTTTTCATGTTAGCCTCCTTATTTTATATAATATCATATATTATATGGTTGTGGCTATTTTAATTAAATATTTCTTTATTTATTTTACAGTCATAATGAACACTTTTTTCAGTTTTACATATCCTATAGTAGAATAACAAAGGAGGCTTAGTTATGTATTATTACGGTGGAGGAAGTTGCGGATGTTCTGGTATGAATTATCAAACTCCTTACTATCCTGTTTACAATTATGGAAATAATAATAATAGTTCTACATACGCTATTATATTAGTATTATTTATATTACTTGTTATTGTAATCGGAACAAGATTTGCAAATTAGAGCTTATGCTCTTTTTTCTTTACTTTTATCTGTTTTTGAGATATAATAACACTGTCAAAAAGGGGTATGGAAGTAAGGAGATGAAGTTATGCTTAAAACAAAGGACATTATAGATGAGAAAAATAAGCTTTTAAGAACAGTAAGTAAGGAAGTAGTTTTTCCTTTAACTGATGAAGATAGAAAAACTATTAATGATATTATTGAATATCTTACTAATAGTCAAATAGAAGAATTAGCACTAAAATATGATTTAAGACCAGGTATGGGAATGGCCGCTATTCAATTGGGAATACCAAAAAAGATATTTTGTAGTAGTTCATGAATATGAAGAAAAAAAAAATTCAATACTTACGTCATTATTAATCCTAAAATAGTTAGTACTTCTACAGAAAAGATTTATGTAACAGATGGTGAAGGATGTTTAAGTGTTAATCGTGAAACTGTTGGTATTACCCCACGATATGCAAGAGTAACTATTGAGGGATATGATATGGATGGTAATAAAATTAGAGTTAGAGGTCGTGAAGAATTAGCTATTGCTTTTCAACATGAATATGACCACTTAAATGGTATATTGTTTATAGATAAGATTGATAAGAAAAACCCATTTAAAGATCAAGATAAAATGAGAGGAATTTAAAAAGACTTGCAGCATTTGCAAGCCTTTTCTTTTTCTATACGAGTGTATATATTTTTTCGTTTTCTGCTTTGTCTAAGTCAAAGACGTTTTTCTTAACTCTAGCTAATCCAGATTCATATGTACCATCAGTTAGTGGTATTCTCTTATTTAAAATATAATTAATTACTGCTAATTTTTCTTCATCAGAAATTACTTTTCCTGTTCCGCGAACAAATATTCCTCTTTTATCTTTTTGGCAGTTAATTTCTAATCTTTCATTAAGTTTTATACTAACATCTTTGGGTGTTAGTTCTTTATCTTCCAAGTATCTTTGACTAAATATTTTTAAACCTACTAGTTGGTGATTAGAAATATATTTTTTTAAGAGATTAACAGCCTCTTTGGGTTTAATATTCATCATTTCATAATAATCTATTAAATCAAAATCTCTGATACTTCCATCTTCAAGCAAAACTCCATTTTGAAGTTGATTGATGACTTCTACGCCGTTACTTATTTGCTTAGTTTTTTCTTAGTTTTTTCAAACTCTTCTTTTTTTTCTAAAGCTGATATTTTATAAGTCTCATATAATGGATCTTCACACAAGATAAGAATATCTAAATAGTATGTTAGTGTTGATAAACTCATATCTCTACTTTTGGCGTATTCTGTTAAAGATGATGCATCACTAGCAATATAGTCAGCAATTGCATCTTTTGCTTTATCTAGTATATATAGTTGTGATTTCTGATATTCTATTAATTCATCATATAGTTTTTCTATCTTTTCAATATTAGTCATTGATAATAAATGCGAACTGTGAAATGTAGGAATGTATTTTTCTAAAACTGATGGTTGCATTTTAAATTTATGACACATCATATCAATAAGCTCATTAGTATCTAATTCCTTATATTCTAATAAAGTTTTACAATTATGTAGGTATTCTAGTCTTTCACTTTTTTTCATTTTCTTCTTTCCCCCTGACAAGTGACTCTTATTTTATCAAAAAAAGATCATTTAGTCAACAAAAAGGTCTTCACAAATCAAAAAAAATGTGTGATAATATCAAATACGGCCCTAAAAATGTGTAGTATTATTTTGTAGTAAGACCGCACAACTTTTATAATATTTTTTATTAATAGAATATTTATAAATTTTGAATAATATAATATAGAATATTTAAAGGAGGAATTATGAAAATTAAAATTACAAAAAATAGCGAAGTATTGAAGTATGATGTTGTATTAAGACGTGAAAATATTAATGTTGGAGTTGTTAAAGATAAGGAAAATGATAAATGTATAAAAAGATTATTTATACTGTCGTAAATGATCAAGGTATTGATTTAATTCATGCTTCTGCCCCTTTTTCTTTATCACCTGATGGTAACAAATGTTATATTGAAAGACACGCTAATATAGGTGGACTATTGGAGTTATTAGATTATCCAATAGAGATTAACAAATATCATCTAATGCGAATTAAAAGATTGATTCTTAGTGAGAGAGCTCATATTGTTGACAAATTATATGAAAAGCATAGAAATAGTAAAAATGAGGACTTAACAAATGAATTATTCAAAGTAAAATATTATAACTTAGTAACAAGAGGTATAAAAAAACGTTAGATTAATTTCTAGCGTTTTTATAATGTTCTAATAAATTTGGGTTCATGTTTTGTTTTGTTAAGACAAGAGCTTGCTTTATTTAAGTTAAATATTTCATATCCTACTTGCTCACTGATACATTGTCTAAAGGTTCTTAAGAGCTCTAAAATATCAGTATCGTCTGAGTTATACATATCATTTAATTCCTTATTTGACGCTACAAATTCATCAAAATAATTATCAATTAGGAACTGTTTTATGCCTATATTAAAAACTATAATTATTCTTTATAACTAAATCTTTTACAGGAAGCATACTATAATTATATTCATCGGTATCAATAACCGCTATATTTTCATAGTCATACATAATATTATACATAACATCATATGATTTTATTTTATTTTCAGAAATTAATTTGGTATCCTCTTTTACTTGCTTAAGGGATTGCATAAGATTATTAATATTTACACTTAGAGGATTTATATATTGCAGATTTTTTCCAGATACAAATTTACTTGTATACCCTACTATCTTATCATTTAACATTAAAACATCGTCAGGGAAAATATATGTATTATTAACAGCCTGATTAAATTTTAATGTCTCCTCTTTATTTTTTGTTAAATAAGACATTTCATCATCAAAAACTTCATGATAAACTTTGATAGCTTTATTTAGTTTTTTGTCATGATAAGTTATTCCTTGAGATCCATAACCTAATTCAATAATATATTTTAAATACATAAGTAATTCTTTTTTACTATTAAATATCATACTATCCCCTCTTTTGGCTTCGTATTATATCATATTTAGAGATTTTTTCAACTATTATTTATGAATGGTTTTGGTGTAAACTTTTTATCTAAGTTTTTATCAGGCTCTAAATTTAGAGATTGTTTTAATAAGGCCAATCTTAAGAGCTTTCTTCTTGATTCTGGTTGGATACTATTAAAGTCCGCTATGGAAAGTTGCTCTTCTAAATCTTTGTTTTTAACAACTAATATTTCATTGGTTTCAAACAAGTCATCAAATTCATCTTTTATAAATACTGCGTTTGAACATAAGTCAAAGATTAAATTAGAATCTTTTATCATATGTATATGAATGATAATAATTTCCTTTAAAATAATATCTGCATAATGAGGTTATAGCATAATAATCTTTAAATATTTTAGACATATAATATGCGTGAGAGTGGCATTCTTGAGCCAGTACGGTTGATGAAATATAATCCTTTAGTTCACTGTTTTTACGAAAATATTTGGAAGCTAGTTCAAAAGAAAAATGTGCCATATTTTTCACTATATATTTCGTATTTTTTTCTCTCCTTTAGGCTAATATCTTGTATCACTGGAGAATTTAGTAATTTTTTTATAAGTTTAGAATTACGACTAGTTTTTCTTAAATTACCTAGTTCAAATATAGCATCTTTTAATTTCTTGTTTCATGTTGTAATGATATTTGTTTAAGATTTCATAAAAATGGTACTATATAATTAGAATGATAGATATATTCATTTAATAAAACTAGAAATTTATCAGTATAGTCCATATCAGATCTTATTTCATATGATGAATCAACTTTTTCTCAAAAAAATTCTGTTAAAACTTCTTTGAATATTTCATCATTAATTTTATGATATTTTAATTCATTTTCGTCTAATATTTGATTATAAATATCCATCTCTTTCTCCTTATAAATTATGTGTTATACTTCATGATACTCTTTTTTTAAATTTATATGATAGAAAAATAAATTTATTTAGTCTCTTCAGATATTATACAACTTCCTTTGTGGTCGTTGAAATAGTCTTCTATATGCGCAACGGCCTTATTAGCATCATCATAATTTTCAACATCTGTGTGATTTGAAATCCAAGCATCTCCTCCACCGTTAATAATTTGATAATTTTTATTATACTCTATCTCATATAAATATTCTTCATTATCTAGGTGGCAATCAAGAGAAAATTTACCGCTTATTTTATTATCCTTTGAGGAAATATGTGTAATGACGTAAGTTACTACTAATATTATTATAGTAATAAAAAGCACTGATAGAATAATACCAATAACTTTTAGCATCTTAATAGTAATGGTTGCTAAATGTTCAGTATAACTAACCTTTTTCATTAATACATTATTAGTGTTATTATTAACTAATTCATCTAAACTGATATTAAATTCTGCAGCTAGCAATTTAGCTTGTTTAATATCAGGACTTGTTTCTCCAAGTTCCCATTTTGATATTGTTTGTCTTGTTACCCCTATTTTTTCAGCAAGAGATTCTTGGGTAAGATTGTTTTTCTTTCTTAGACTTGCTACTTTTTTTCCTAAATCCATATATTGTTTCTCCTTTTCATAAAAAGCATAACAATTTTAATACTTAAATTCTACCAATAGTTGCTGGAACATTGCGCAATTACTTTTAACTTTTACTATAGCATTAAACTTTCTGGATGTTTTTTAGTTAACGTTTTAAAAGATTATACCATATTTTAAATTAATAGAGAGGTGTTTTAGGTTGTAGTTTATAGTTTTTTTGTTATAATAGTTTGGTGAGGAGGAATGTAAATGAAAAAAGAACAAATCTTTATCGGAAATATTAAAAAATGTACAGAATATGAGATGGTAGCTACTACTTCTGTGGGCATTATAATTAATGGTAGAATTGTCTCTAGCGATTCTTATGGTTATACCAAGACAAATGATGAACTTTATAAAGAAGATGTTATATTAGTGAAGTTTAAGAATGATTTTTATGTGGAGTTAGAAAAACTAAATTTACTTTTAAAATTAAAAGCGCAAACTAGTGCAAGAAGGGGTTACAAAATAAATGAGTTAATGATGTTAACATCTCCTAGTGCTGTTGGTGACTTATTTGTTGATGAAAAGTCCTTAAAACCATATTATAGTATGGAAGATAAATCAAATAAAGTATTAATACGTAAATTAAAAAACAACAAATAATAATATTTAAATATATTTATTTGCAAAGTTATGTTTTATATACTATAAATATTAAAAGACCAGTTTTAAAAACTGGTTTTATTTTTTTTCAAAGTTAATTAGGCAATATGTATCAATACTATATTTTTCATTGTTTCTACTTTTTTAATTTTTCTATTTCTAACCTCATATATAAAATTGGATAAGGATTATTTTGTTCATCCAACTCTTTTCTTTGATAAGTTTTAAAACCCATATGTTCATAGAATTTTATTGCGGTGGGATTTTCTTCATTAACTACTAGTTCATTAACTCCATAGTGTGTTATACCATAAGTTAATAATTTTTTTCCAAAGCCTTTTTTTCTTTCGCTATTTTTAATAAATAGCATTTCAAGTTTATTACCCTCTATTCCCATAAAGGCAATAGGCGTCTTATCAATATTTTCTATGATTACTAAATGAGATACTTTTTTAAGTGCATGTGGCACATATTCCTTGATATTTTCTATTTCTTCTTTTGATAAAAATAGGTGAGTATTTTTTACTGAATCTTCCCATACCTCTACTAATAAGTCTATTAAAAATGGCGATCTATCCCCTACCTCAAACATTTTCATATTTACCTCCAAAATTACTAGCTATTGTGAAGTATATTATACCATTAATAGATTATTTTACCTATAAATATTTAAATAAATAATGATAACTGATACCGGAAATATAATAAGTGAGTAAAACTTATGATATAATAGTTTTACTTTAAATTTATTGGGAGGAATTGTTTTTATGTCAACAGAACCATATACAACATTTGAAAATAAAAAAATAGTATACAGTGATACCATGTTACCATTAAAAGACACAGGGAATAATTTAAGAATTACAACAATTGAAAATGTTAGTAAAACTGATCTTAAATATTGTTTAGAAATTATTTTTATATCTAATCCAGATGTAGTTTTTTAATACTATTCAATATTCAACCAAGGACGAAAGAATCTATTTTTATACAAATAAAGAAATATCTACAGAAGTTTGGAAGAGATTACAACTTTCTAAACCAGTAAATATAAAAACACAAATACTTCAAGAAATAAAAAGGATATTAACGTCTGATGAAAATAAAGATTATGATTGCATCTCCTTATATGATGTATATAAATTGATAAGAAAAATAAACAAGGAAAAAATAAAAAAAGAACGTTATTATATGGATATAATAGAAAAAAATTACAAATATTATCATACATATGATATATATATGATATGTATGATATATATAGTCTTATATTAACTTTTGATTATAATAAAGATGAATTGGAAATTTTAGTGGGTAGTAAACCTATTACTTTTTCTAAAAATTATGGCGAGTTATATTTAAAAAGTGATAAATCCAATACCTCTCTTGGGAAAAAATTACTTATGGAATGTAGAGATGTTTTATCTGCTGCTTATGATGAACTATTAATGTATACAAATATCAGGAGAGATTCTTCATGCGTTAAGCCATTGGATTCAATATTTTCAGCTTATATTTTTTCTAGTGCAGTAGAAATATACATTAGATCTTGGGGAAAGGATTCTTGTACTGAAGAGTTTAATTTAACAAAATATAATGTTTCAAAAGACAAAGAGTGTTTTTGTTACTGTAATTCACATGAAATTCTAAATGTTGTTTGTGGTCAAGAAAATGAAATTTTTAAAAAAGCTTTTTGTTAGAATAGATGATTGTCCGTATTGGAGTCGTGAATCTTTATATGAAATAAGAAAAAAACAATTAGACGAAGAAAAACAAAAATTATTAGAGGAAAAAATGGCTGAAGAACAGGAACTATTAGAAAGAAAAAAGGAAGAAGAAAAGTATCAAAAAAGATTAAACCTAAGAAGAAAGATTTTTCCATTTTTAAAGAAATAGAAAATAAATTTTATCGAAATAAATATTTAGTGAAACTATATGAACGTATTTACTTAAAATCACAAATTGTTTTAATATTTTATGATATAATTATGATGGAGGGTTAATTATGGAAATTAAAGATTTAAAGAAAATCAGTATATCAAATTTAATTTTAATTATCTTGAATGATAAGAATATTGATGTATTAAGAAAATGTGCTGAGGCCGAGTTAAGAGAAAGAGTAAAATATGTAGGTTGGGAATTTGATGATTTACTACACTTCGATGACAAAGTCATACAAAAAAGAGGATTAGATGTTAATAATTATTTAATTTCTCCAAATGTTGATATGCAGCAACTTATGGAAACATATCTCCTTTATGCCAGACAGACAGATTATTACTCAAATAATTTGTTGTTTAGTGAAAAACATTTATGTAATGAGACAGATTTTGGAGATTCTTTTTTACTAAAGTGTGTACCAAGGAAATAGAAAATATAAATAGAAGATTAAAAAATTCAACAAACAATTCACAAAAAGAATTTTTATTATCAATTAAACAAATATTAGAGGAAAGAAATAAAAATTTTGAGCAAGAAAAACAAGAAATAGCAAAAAGCAGTCGAATAGAATTACTTGGTCATAGCGACGCTATGTATCATTTGGATGGAGACAAAGGAACCTACCATGAATTTTCTTTACAGAATTATAGTAATGAGGAATTATATAAAACTTTGGGTTCTAAATTAGGAATGTTAAAAGTTGCAATTTTAGAAATTTTGAATGATACATTATTTGACACAGATTTATGTCAATATATATGCGGATTAAGATTTGTCAGAGAGGATAGTTCAAAGCTTTCTTCTCAAAAAAGACAATTGATGAAGCAATTAAAAAATAATGTTGAAGTTAATTATGAAAATGAACAAATGCAAAAAATATTACAACTTTCAAAGTAAAGAAATTCATTTCATCTAGAACTAATATATAAAATTATAGGCAAATACTCTTGATTTAATTAAGGGTATTTTTTATGCTTATTTTAGAAAAAAGTAATCTTTATAATATATTTGAAATAGTAGAATTATACCCTTTTGCTTTATCTAGAACCTTTTTCTTTATTGAAAAGCAAAAAAAGCTAACTATTTCTAGTTAGTATTTATTATTTAGTCCCAAAAATTGTGAGTAATAATCAATCTGGTGCGATAGTTAAGATAGTCCGAAAACAATACACCAAATAAATAAACAAATTAATTCTAGAACCATTATACCATGACTTTTACTAATTTTATAAATATTTTTTTTATAAAAATGAAAAAAAGACCTAAGGCTTCTAAAGTTTCCTAGGCACTTTTCAATATTATTATATGCTATGAATTAATATTTATACAATATAATAACTTTTATCAAATCCCATTACCTTTAATACTTCATCAATAGTAATTGAAGTTAAATTATTTTTTAATATATCTAATTCTTTTTATAATTAAACTTTTCATTTCAATTGCTTGATCATTTTCCAATAATAATTCTAATGATTTAATTATTATATACATATTTGTATGTAATGCTTTATCAGGTGACTTTTTAGTTTTATCTAATCTAATATAGAATGTACTTCTATAAGTATATAGTCTATCATCATGAGCTGCTATATTACGAACTGAAGTTAAATTACCAAGAATATTTTTTAATATTCTATCATTTATATGAAATTGTTTACTTATTTCTTGTCTATCTTGTTGTTTCATTAAACCATAAAACTTACTAATAGTTCCAAGTGATAATATTTTAGTAACAACCCAAGGTGGAACAAATCCATATTTACTCATATAATGAGTTATTGCATCATGTTTACCATTTCCTTTATCAATTTCATTTTCGATTTCTTCAATTAATTTTTCTATATGTTCTAAGTTAGAATTATCATCTTTTAAATCAAAATTATTAATATCTAAATAATTTTCTAATCCATACTTTTCAGCAAATAGATTAGCAATCTTAGTTTTTATTACTGCCTCTTATTTCAAGAATATATTTAAGTATTATTATTTTTAAATTTTTATCAAACTTATACATTGCAAATATTTCTTCAAATGAAGCATTATCTTTTATAGTTTTCTCCTATTTTAAATATCCATTTATAGGAGTTTACTATTGAATAATAAGAATACTTTTCGATTAAATATCTAACATTATTTTCATCTTTTATTGATATACCTTTTGAATTTAATATTTCTATTAATTCATCTGTTGATTTAAATTCTTTAACCATTTTTACCTCCTTATAAATGAAAAAACCTAGGGCTTCAAAAGTTTCCTAGGCACATCTCGATAAATAATCTACACTATTTATTGATAAAATGCAATACTTTTGGAAAAACTTATTGAATTTTATTTTTAATTGCTTCTATTATTTTTACTAAATCATCGACGGAAAATCCCTTCTTATCATCATATTTGTTTGTATATGTGTTTTGTGCTTGTCCAAACATTTTGGTAGAAAGAATCTTTTTTTTATTTCTTCTCGATTTTCTGGATTCATATTTTCCAAATATACATCAATTGAAGCAAGTTCCAATTCCTGTTTTCTATAATATACTTCGTCTTTTTCTTGAATTTGAAGCTTGTTTAGCTGTATATGTAGCAGCACCCATTAAAATAGCACTTACTATATATTTAAATATAGTAAATTTATTATAATCTTTTGATGTTAAAGTTACATAAAGCAATAAGCCAAACGCTATTAGAAACAATATAATAGTTATTGCTTGCCATATTATTCTTTCCTTTCGTGACATATCAGCATTTTTCTTATATTCACCAATTCTAGCCTTTTTCACCTACAATTCCTATTAATGTAGAAATTTTTTTTATCTTTCTTATCAATATTCTTTAATAATTCTTCAAATTTGTTTTTGTATATTGTTCAGATAATTCATTAAAATTATTATCTAATTCATTTTTTTTACTATTTTTCTTTAATTCATCTATATTATTTTTTTTCTGCTGTAACCATTTCTTCAATATTGTTCTTTGATTCAACAATAAACTTATCTACATTATTCTTTAAATCTGTTTGATTATCATTTAGATTATTTAGGCTATCATTAACTTCTTTTATTTTGTTATTTAATTCAGAGTTTTCATCTTCTATATTATCTTTTTTGTTGATTTATATATTGTAATATGTCATTAACTTCTTTTTCAAGATTACTACTTTGTTTTGTTATTTCGTATTTATAATTTCTAATACTGTTTTTTTGATATTCGATTTATTATTCAATATTATATTATAATCAACATATTTTTTTGCAGTTTACTAATTATTGAATCACTAGTATTCAATATATTTGATATATAATTATTATTTCCTTGTATAAAATAATTACAATAACTTTCAAGATTATTATAATCATTTTCTATATCATCGATTGTTAATTCCTCATCAATATTTTCTATAATAACATCAATATTTCTTAAATTGAATAATACTTTATTAATTTTTTTTAAGCTCAATACTTTCAACATCATTTTCTTCTAAATAAGTTTCTAGTTCCTTAATTTTCTCTTTAAAATCATATTTTTGTTCTGTTTCAACCATTTTACTACCTCCTACTACTAAAAAGAGCATAGTATTCCTTATATATTATAATAAGTCTGTACTAGCCCTTAATATTCTTTTATTTATTATAAATGATGTGGATTGGTTTCTGCACCATTTAATCCATTATTTTTTTGATTTATTGTTCCTAAAATATTTTGATAATTATTTATCATTTCTGCATTACCTGTTTGAGTTGCTTGATTTAATTTACTCAAAACATATTGAGTCATTTGATTAATATCAACAACTTCTGTTTCAGGAATAAAGCCTAAATAGGATAATATTTGTTTCTGTTCTTCTGAAAATTTATCTTTCCACTTATAAACTCTCATGTATAAAAGCATGTTCTTCTTTAACAGTTGCAGATGGATAATGTCCTAAATTAACCAAACCACAAAAATGCTTGTTC